>Ga0105049_10007836_pt1 | contig 12389 bp, 9 predicted proteins | sample MAT06_FD_78087 | JGI IMG/M metagenome (GOLD analysis project Ga0105049, IMG submission 78087) | Freshwater microbial communities from Lake Fryxell liftoff mats and glacier meltwater in Antarctica - MAT-06 | ecosystem: Environmental > Aquatic > Freshwater > Ice > Liftoff microbial mat | place...
ATCTCTTGCGCGTTGCGACCGACGATGGTGGCCCCGACGGATAATTTAGCGGGCAAGAACCGAACCTGATCGCGACTAACGTGAAAACTCAACAGATCGCAAAGCTCATCCGTTGAAGATGCAGTTGCAACATTAAAACGGCGAACGCCAGCAGCTAACGAACCCGCCAATTCGGCGACTGGCTCAATCGTGCCTAGATTGGGAATGTCGGAAAATAATTCGATGATGGATTGAAATACGCTCGCGTCTTCCAATGGGCCAATTTCCATTTCAAGCACGGCTGCACCTTTATTTTTTTCGGCTTCATTGTCGACACCTTGGCCTGCAAGCCGACGTACCGTAAATAGCAGCGCAGAAATATCACCGACGCCATTACTATCACCGTCCTTGTGGCGTCCAAGCTGGCTTTTGAGTACATCGCCCGCCTCCAACAGGGTATTTACCATTTCGGTACAGACGGCTAACTCATGTTTTCGCACTTTGTCGAGCAGCGTTTCAAGCTCATGAGTGAGTTCGGCGACATCTTGGAATCCGAAGGTGGCAGCACCGCCCTTGATCGAGTGCGCGGCACGGAAGATCGCATGGAGATGCTCATCTTCGGGGGCTTCAACATTGATCGCCAGTAGCAAATTTTCCATCGACGCCAGATTTTCACCGGCTTCTTCAAAAAATACCTGATAGAACTGCGTGAGATCGAATTCACCGGTAGCCGGTGATCCGGCGGCATTAATATTTTCGTTCATCGAGCGCTCCGTGGGCGTTGCCAAACCAGACATGAAGACGGTCGGGGACTTGCTTTTAAGATAGCCATTAGCGAATCACTTTCTTGACCACTTCGAGTAAGCGTATCGGATCAAACGGCTTCACCAGCCATCCGGTAGCACCCGCCGCCCGACCCGCCGCTTTCATGGCGTCGGACGATTCGGTTGTCAGCATCAGGATCGGGGTCGATTTATATTGCGGCAAATCGCGCAACGCCCGTACCAACGAGATGCCATCCATGCGCGGCATGTTCTGGTCAACCAGTAACAGATTGACCGTCTTTTCGCGTGCGCGCTCCAAGCCCTCCTGACCGTCCGCTGCCTGCAACACGTCGAAGCCCGCACCTTTCAGGGTATAGGCCACCAACTGGCGCATTGATGCGGAATCATCCACTGTAAGTATTGAATACATCGCTGAAATCCTTTTGAAATTCGTGCCTGCTTGTCAGAACAATTCGGCGGTGCCTGCGGCTATCGCATCCTGCTGTACCGGCGCGGTAAGGGGAAGGTCGCCCAAGGTAGCAATACCGGTGGCCCAAATTGAGTCGGTTACTGCTATTTGCGGCATTTGGGCAAGAATCTTTAGCGATTCTCTTGCCGCCACCAACCTTTTGCGCGTATGGCTGATGAGCTGACTGGCCATATCCTCACACTGCAGCGCAACAATCGCGTGCCCCGCGATTCGGTTGATCTCGGATGCGCCTGCTTCGCTCTGCGCAGCTAGCTGTACCGCGCTAAAGCTACGCAGCAATTCGCCGAAGGCATCATCTAGCAGCGCGCACAGGCGGACTAAGTCATCCTGGGCATCGTCGAGGGCGCTGATGGCTGAAAGCGCCGACGGGACGAGTGCCGCAGGCATGGACGTGGGAAGCGCAATTGCTAGGTGCTCCGTTTTGTGGGTGATGGTCATATTTGGTCCTTGCCGCTGTCCCGGTGGTTGCCTGAAATGGTTTTGCTAACCCTACAGCGTCACCGTGTTAGTTTTCGATCACTCATTTTGCCCACTCAGCGTTTGCGCGATAATGGGAACAGCGGCATTAACACTAGCCAATTCCCATTTTGTTCATTGCCGTTTTGTTAACCAAAGGGGCGTTGATTGCATCCCCGTTATTTGCCGCTTAGCTGAATGCAATCCGTATAGACTGTGCTTATTCTTTGAATCTCAGCGATTAGGTATTTGCATCTACTGTTCAGGGTTCGGCTTGTGTTTTCGCTCTCGCCCTCTTTACCACCAACCAAAATTCCGTTGCGTTGATTAATCTCGGCCACGCGGCCAAATAACTTCACCCAACCATGACCCCCTTCCATTCAAATCCGATCCGTGTACTGTTTGCCGAGGATTTAGAGCTTGATTGCGAATTGATGCTCGCTGTTCTGCCGCGCGGGAATTTGGTGTTGAAAAGGTTCCACTTGGCCGCCGTCGCACCCGCTACAGGACTGGCTTTTTTCGCGGTTCAGCACCACGTCGAAATAGAAATCGCCGGTAACGACAACGGCAACTGTATTGGTGGACTGGACGCCAGCAAGCGTCAACCTAGTGTTGTCGTCGCTCCTGAGCGTGCACCCATACGGCACAGTACGCTGCACAGCACGCCATACCTCTCCAATAAACTTCGCGTTGGCATCCGGATAGTTTCATCAGTGTTTTTTGTTATTTGCGCCAGCCGCGCCAGCCGCGCTACGCTAGAATTCGAACCGTTGCTCTCGACCGCTCATTTATGATTAGGGTGTTCATCGTTGACGATCATGCTTTCCTGCGCCGCGGTATTCGCGACATCCTAACCGATGGCGACGACATCACGGTCGTGGGTGAGGCGGGCAACTACAACGAATTGCGCGCGAAAATGCGCGATGTGACATTCGATGTCCTGCTGCTCGACGTCAATCTGCCCGGCAAGAACGGCATCGATATATTAAAGACATTGCGTGAAGAGAACTCGCGAATCAGAGTGCTGATCCTGTCGATGTATCAGGACGATCAATACGCCTTGCGCGCTTTCAAGGCGGGAGCCTACGGCTATCTGAACAAATCCAGTGCGCCGGAGCAGCTGCTCGACGCCGTGGCGCACATCGTCGCTGGGCGCAAATTTATCACGCCGGAAATCGCGCAAATACTGGCACAGAACCTGAGCAACGACCACGGCGGCGAAGACCTGCCGCATACGAAACTGTCAGATCGTGAGTTCCAGACGCTGTGCTTAATGGCATCAGGACAGCGGCTCGCCGATATCGCGGTCAGCCTCTCGCTCTCGCCGAAAACGGTGAGCGTCTATCGCACACGTATTCTAGAAAAAATGGGTATGACCAACAACGCGGAACTAACGCACTACGCGCTAAAAAATAAGCTGGTTGAGTAGCGCTTTAGCGCGTGACGTGGCCTACTGAAATGCGGCGATCTGCCGTATAAGAAAGGAAAGCTTTAGAACCTTGGCGTAGAACAGACCTAGAAATGAACCCAAAAGACGCAGCATGTGACGTTGAACTGGCTGGCAGCGATGCCGGTATGACTACGTTTTGAGCCCGCTTTCGTCATCGCGCGAGTCGGCGATTGATTGGCCGGTGTTGAACCAGCTAAATGCACTCGTCACGCTGGCGAGCGAAGAGCCATTCGCCGTGCGCGCGGCACGGCTTTATCTGAGAACATCGGCCAGCTTGGTGGCGAACATGAAAGCTGGCCTTATCGCCGAGGATGCCAAAGCGGTATGGTTTGCGGTTCACACCTTAAAATCAGGCAGCAATTTGCTAGGCGCTCGGGTGCTAGGACGCTTGGCGGCGGATTTGGAAAGGTTGACCCATTGCGGCACGCTGGATGGCGCAGCAGTGCAGGTTGAGAAAATCTCTGGCGAGTATCGCCGCGCCTGCGATGCGCTCAACCAATTCATCGACGAATCGACGTGCGACGTTAAGCCGTAGTGGTTGAATTTCTAATGCAAACCCCAGCCTTAGCGGGCGCTTCAGCACTTAAATACTTGGGAAGCCGCTTTTATGCTCGATTTATCCAACCGTGGGCGAATCCTGCGCTGCTTGAAACAGCGTGGAGGCCTCGCAGAATCCGAAACGCCTTCGAGATTCCCCGATGTTTGAACCTAGAAACGGCAGTTGAGCGCTTTAGTTGCTTGAACGTCAGCACGAATAAACGAGTTTAGCGGTTTAGCACGTTCACCTAGTTGGTGACGCACCCTAACGGTGCGAATGCACATTGTTCAAACTCCCTAGCCGCGTTGCTCCTCCTTGCAGGATAAGGCCTGCTCTGTCCGTCGATGCCAAATGAGGCCTTGCTAGGAAGTCCGAAAATGCACACTTATGTCCCCAACGAGGACGCTATCCCTGTGGGACACACCCGTCCAACTACCGTTTCTAGGGCTAATCGTTATTCGTCGAGCGCTTAGTGTGTGGCGCCTCACATCACCCGAACACAATTTTTTCCTGCTGCCTTCGCTGCATACAGCGCCGCATCCGCCCGGCAAATCACCGCATCCCAGCTCTCGCCAGATGCAAAGCTGGTGATGCCGACGCTGAACGTAATCAAGGTCTTGCCATCGTTATGCAGAAAAATCGAGCGCGTTAGCTGTCGCTGCAATCGTTTCATCGCCGTAGCCGCCTCAGCTAAATCGGTTGCCTCTAGCAATATCACAAACTCTTCGCCGCCAAAACGTGCCACCGTATCAACAGGCCTGACGGTGCTGCGCACAAGATCGGTGACATGCTTAAGCGCAAGATCGCCAGCGTGATGGCCGAGGGTGTCGTTAAGCATTTTGAAATCATCGATATCCAGTAGCGCTACCGCCAGCGGCAGGTTTTCCCGTTCAGCGCGTGATTTCTGCGCGGCGAATGCATCACTGAGCCCGCGACGATTCAGCACCTGCGTGAGCGGATCTACCCGCACTAGCTGGCTTACGTCGTTGAGCTCGCCTTCGAGTGCGGTGATGCGCTGGCTGCTTTCATCAGCGATCTTGCGGGCATTATTCAATTCGCCATGGGTGCGCTCCATTTGCTGGCGCATCTCCGCGACGTCGGCCAATAGGCTGGCAACAACTTGAGTAAGCGAAACTAGGTTATCGGCACGTCCGATGGCATCGGCGCGCTCGCTAATGCGGCGTTGAAAATCGCTAGTGTGCGTAACCGCCGCACCCAACTGAACGACCAGTGAGGCCAGCATTTCCTTTACCGCCGTTCGCGCCTGACTCAGTTCCGCTTTGAGTTGAGTCTGACGCCGAATGGCACGCGCTAGGCTATCTTCGGCGTCGCTCAGGCTAATCTCATCCAGCGGCGTCTCCAGTAGCGCGGTGACGCGCATGACTTGGCCGCTAACCCATTCATCATCGTCAGCGAATAGCGCAAGATTGGCGCAGACCAGCCGCAGCAGGTTGATTAGCCGTTCGCGCAAAATAACCTGCCGGTGCGCCTCTTTAAGACCCGCCTTGCAGGCATTTTGTACCGTGTTGAGCAACGCTTCATCTGGCGGCATGGTCAGCCTGCCAACACGCTGACCGAGGCTTTCCTCGGCGACGACCAAACGCGGGTTACGGCGATCGCCAGCGCCATGCCGGTGGAGAGGCTCATACAAGCCCAGCGCGGCCAAGGCGAGCGTGCGCCAAGCGTTTGCTGCGGGACTGTCGGCAGCAGCAGCGATATCAATGTGTGCATTTGCATTTGCATGTGCATTCGCGTTTGCATTTGCAGTTGCATTCGCACCTGCGCCTGCAACATCTTCCGCGCTCGGCGGGCGCGCTAGCACAGCACCGGTCTCACCAATGGCCGCCGTCGGCGCTATTGCGACCTGTAGGCTAGGCAAATCCTGCGAGCGCACCGCCCAGCCGCTCATCAGTCGTTCGAGCTTTTCGCGGGTGCGCTCGTTGCCAGTTGAGCTGGTCAAAATGTGTCGCAATGCGCCCAGCTTGCGCGCACGCGTCCAATCGGCGTTGTTAGTGTCAAGCTGCGTCAGTAGTTGCTGCAGCAGGCGCGGCCATTCGCGGGCGGGCTCAGCCAAGCTCGCGCTGACGAATTCACCGACAACGCCATTCACCGCATTAAACGCGTTACTCCAAGCACCGTGCTTAACGTGTTCCTGCAAACGCTGTGCGCCGGCCATGTCAGGATAGCGCTCGTTGATGTCGCGCACGAGGCGCGTTAGCACCTGTTCTGGTTCCGCCCCATTTTCCGCTGGAGCCGGAGCGGTGTGCGCGGACAATGAATCGCCATGCAGATTGGACGATGCCTCACCATTCGCGCCAAGGGAAGCCTCTCCACGCATACCGAACGACGCCTCTTTGTAGGCGCGCGCAAAGTTTTCCGGCGTGGGTGCCTCACGCGAGGTGGCGAGACGCCGAATCGCCTCTCGGGCGAGGTCAGCTGCGCTGACTGTTTGAGCAACGAATGCCACGTTATTTCCTTTTCAATTTGCTGGAAAGTGGTTACACAATTCGGGTATCGGGTCGTACCGGCAGCCGTGCCGCAGAAACCGATGAATTCCCTGCTACCCACGGTTTTACTTGCGGCAACGGATTTTGATCACCGTATTCAAGGCGAAAACGCGAGAAGTCTGCGGCGGGAATAGGCCTAGAAAAATAGTAGCCCTGCATCGTATGGCAGCCGTAGGCATTAAGCAGGTTCATCTGCTCATAGGTCTCGACGCCCTCGGCGATCACGCGTAAATTCAAGCTCTTGGCCATCGCGATAATGGCGGCGACGATGGCTTCATTGTCAGATCCGTTCTGCAGCTCCCGCACAAACGAGGCGTCGATTTTTAACGTATCGACAGGTAGGCGCCGCAGGTAAGAAAGTGAGGAGTAACCAGTGCCGAAATCGTCCACGGAGAGTCTGATGCCAAACTCGGTCAGCTGATCGAGCACCGGCAAGGTAGAGGTAAGGTTACGCATCAACGAGGTTTCGGTGATTTCGAGCTCGAGGAACTCAGGGCCGATACGCTGCCGCGCTAAAATTTCCTTGATGAGCGCCAAAAAATTGCCGCGCTCGAAATGACTACCGGGGATATTCACCGCGAGTTGCAACGGCTCGAAGCCGCTGTCAACCCAGACGCGATTCTGCCCTACAACATGATTAATGGCCCATTCGCCGAACGGAATAATAAGGCCGGTATCTTCGGCGATAGAAATGAATTCTCCTGGCTGCACCAAACGCCCTTCGCGCTGCCAACGCATGAGCGCTTCCGCGCCGACAATCTTGCAAAGCTGGGTGTCGATCTGCGGCTGGTAGTACATCACCAGCTCCTTGCGTTCAAGCGCCTTATGCAGTGCCTGCTCGAGCGCCAGCCGGCCGCGCGACACCGCATTTAGTCCCGGCTTATAAACTTGCATAGCGTTCTTACCGCTAGACTTGGCCGCGTTCATGGCGATGTCGGCGCATTGCAGGAGCCCCTCTGGATTGTCGCCATCGCGCGGAAATCCGGCAATGCCTACAGCTGCACTACTAATCACGTCTTGGCCCGCTAAGCGGATTGGTTTGCGTAGCGTCGCCATCACGTGCACCGCGGCGGCCACGGCGTCGTTAAGCTCGGCCAGTCCGGTCAGCATGACCGCAAACTCGTCGCCGCCCAATCGGCCCACTAGGTCGGCATGGCTGCTGCGAATTGCGCCGTCACGAATTGCTTGGTTGAGCCTCTGACCAATTTCCATCAGCAATTCATCGCCAGCGGCGTGACCGAGCGTGTCGTTGATCTGCTTGAAGCGGTCAAGATTGATCCAGAGCAACCCCACGCAGGTCGAATCGCGCTGTGCACGGTTGATGGCGCCGCCGAATTGCTCGGCAAATAAATTGCGATTAGAGAGTCCTGTGATACTGTCGAAATTAGCCAGCACGCGGATCTGATCCTCGGTGCGCTTTCGCTCGGTGATGTCCTGAATGACCCCCTGTACTCGCGCGACGATGCCATTGATATCGCGCTCGGCTTCAAATTCTAAATGCACCGTGTGGACGCTTTCATCTTCTGCCACCATTCGGCATTCCAATTGCGCCAAGCCGCCATCGCGCAACGTGCCCGCGATAATCGATTCCACCCAGGCGCGATCATCTTTATGCAGGTGACCGAAAAATTGTGTCTCCGGCATCGGCATGTGCGAGGCTGGCCTACCCATCAGGCGAAAACATTCTTCGGAGGCAATGCAGGTTTGGCGCGCGACATCCCATTCCCAATGACCCAGCCGCGCGATACGCTGCGTTCGCGCTTCCTTGGCACGGCTTTTGATGAGTTCACTATGGGTGGCGCTAGCTCGCAGCAAATAGCGGATGCGCTGCACCAGCAGCGTCCAGTGATCAGACTTGACAAAAAAATCGGTAGCGCCAGCCTCGTAGGCGCGGCAAATGGAGCCTTCGTCGTCCAGCCCGGTGAGCATCAGCACAGGTACATGTTCGCCGCCAGAAAGCGCACGCAGGCGGCGGCAGGTTTCAAAACCATCTAGGCCAGGCATTAGCGCATCAAGCAATACCAGGTCGGGCGGCGCGTCGCGAAATGCAGACACCCCGCGCTCACCACAATCGGCCTCGGTGACCGAAAACCCCAGCTCCTCAAGCGGCCTAACCGTGAGCAGACGTGCGACATCATCATCATCAATGACCAGCACCTTCGGTCTAATTTCGGCTTGATCCATTGTTCCATCCCTATATTTGGCAGCGGAACGGCCTTGAGCACCACGAAGCAACTCTAAGCAACTCGAAGCACCGGGCGTTCCGCACAGGTAGTTATCGGCAGGAGGGGAATAAGATGAAGGGAGGGATGATTTTTTTTGGATTGCCGCAGCGCCGAAGCGCCGCTTTAGCAGAAACACCATGCCGCCATGCACACCCGTGCGCTGACAAGGACATCAATTGAACGTCACCTTCTATGCAGTCCAGACAAAAATGGTCGCAAAGCGACGGCGACAGCCGTCGCCGTAGACACAGCGATAGCGTGAACGACAGTACGATCAATGGCACTAACGATAGCACGAACAAGACCGATGGACAAACGATCAATAGTCAAACTCATTGTTTGGCAGCTATTTCCAGACTAAAGTTGGCTGAATAGCGCTCTAATAAAGGAGTTTTACAAAAATATGCAAAGACAAAACTATCGCAAATAATCAAACAACGACATTTGCGAAATCTTCGCATAGCTTGCCAGCGCGGCCTGTACGCCGGTTTGGGTCACGGTGAAGTCACTTATCGTTTCCACGTAGTCAATATCTTCAAGCGTCGACAGCGTACCTTTCAGATCCACATCACGAACTGAGCTAAGTGCACCAACTTGATCGAGTTCGTTCAACCGCGCGCCCGCCACACCACGTTCATCCGAAATATGATTTAGCGCCTGATCGAGATTGGCGAGCGACGCACGTAAACCGTTCGCCAATGGGGTGCGATAGCCATTAGTCGGTGTTTCGAGCAACGTAATGGCATCACGAATAGTCTTGAACACGTCTTGGTTTCCACTGGGCAGCACGCTGAACTTATCACCATTGGTCGGCGCGCCGGCTACATTGATGCTTATGCCAGGCACAATAATCGATGCCGGTGCCACAAATGGAGTGCCAGTGCTAATGGCGGTGTTGGTGGTGGTGTCCCAAACATCATAGGTGCTGGTGCTGCCGCTGCCTTGGAACCGGATTTCATAATTATTGGGCGTCAACAGAGCCGCATTGTTAATGCGCCCGCTGTCGATAATGCCGCTGCCGCTATTGCTGGCGTTCGCGGCGGTGGTAAAAACGCCGTTGCCATTAGGTATGCGCACGAACACATCTGCGCCGTTAAAGCCAGTTTCAATTGTGCGTGTGCTCGATACGTTGATGAGCCTTGCACCATCGTCCGACACATAGTTAACCGCCGCGCCGTTTTGAATGAAGGGCGGGGTATCTTCGCGGTAGCCACCGAATAGATAACCGCCCTGCCCGTCCGACGAATTAGCGAGGCCAACGAGTGTGGCCAATTGCTGCCGCAGTTGCACAGCGATAGTCAGGCGATCCGAATCTGAGAACCCGCCGTTACCGGCCGCTATTAGCTGCTCGCGGGCGGTCTGCAGGTTGTCATTAATCGCGCCTAGCGTGTTTTCGGCGAACGATAGTCGCTGTTGTGCGATCTGGCGGTTCTGCACAAACTGACTGTTAGCAGCGAGATTAGAACGCAGCACCGATGCACCGGCGGCGGCGGCAGGGTCGTCAGCCAAATTGGCGCTACGCTTGCCGGTGGAAAGCTGGTTCTGGAGCCGCGCCAAATCAAGCTGCTTTTCGTTGATGGTTGCTGTTGTGGCGCGGTACATCTGAGCGGTGGGGATTCTCATCGTTTATTTCCTAACGACCAATACTGAGCAAGGTATCGAACAACGCCTGCGCGGTGGCGATAACTTTGGCGGAGGCTTGAAAAGCCTGCTGATACTGCATTAGTTTTGCGGCTTCCTCATTCAGATTCACGCCCGTCACACTCTGCTCGGCAGCGACAGCATCGTCGCGCATCGCGCCCTGTACGGTTCTGTCAAAATTAGCGGCACGCGCTTGGCCACCGACCTTCGCAAGTATTGCCGAGAAACTCTGTGCGGGCGTTTGGCTATCGACGATACGGACATTGCCTAGCTTAGCAAGCGACAGCGCATTACGGTTGTCGCCAGCGACGTTGGCATTAGCACCGACGGTGATGGTGTCGCCCGCACGCGGTGTGCCGGATAAGGCAAGTGACCAGCCATTGAAGCTAATAGCGGCGCCTGGGGTATAGGCTTGGCCGGTCGGGTTTCCCGTACCCGAACCACTCACATCAAAAGTGCCTGCGGCGGTGAATGTCAGCGTTACCGGCTGGGTAAGGTTTGGATTTGCGTTGGCTGCGCCGTTCACGCTAATGCCCTGTACGCTCGCGCTGCCAGCATTGCCAAGTGTTGCATTAGCGGCCACTGGTGTCGCTAGCGCAACCTTGGTCGGGTCGTTGAAGGCGGCGGTGATGCCGTTGGCGCGCGTGGATACCGGTGCAAGGCTGAAGCTGTCGCCCGCATTCATGATGCCGGAGGCCACGGTAATGCTGAACCCGTCCATGCTCGCTGGCAGCGTCGCACTCAACTGCACGTTAGCGTCGGATAGGCGGGTGATGCGGTAATTACTACCGTCGAAATCGAGGCGGTAGTCGGATGCCTTTAACTTCGAAGCGTCGGTGATATTGATGCTGATAGCAGCGTTGCCGGTATTGGCGGCAAAGGCGTCCGCACTCGCGGCGGGAATATTAAATAGATTGCCGCCACTTATGCCGCTCAAATCTACACCAGCCCGATGCTGTGCGTTAAGCGGTGTGGCGATGGCCATGGCAAGACGACCAAGCTCGGTGGTAACGTCGGCTAGGTCGCGGTTGTGAATATTCATTAGTCCCGCCACCTTACCGCCCATCAGCGTGCCATCGCTGCCAAGCTGCACATTGCCGGTCGGCGTCTTCACGATCATGGCGATTTTCGATGGATCGTTAGGGTCGGTCGCCGCCGCCAGTGTGCTGACGCGATCCCCCACCACCAGCGGTTGGCCATTGCCGACCAGCACATTTAATGCGCCGTCGTCCTGCGCAATGACGGTTACGCCGATTTCATTTGCGATGCCCTGAATCATCGTGTCGCGCTGATCCATCAAATCGTTCGGTGTTTGACCTGATGCCAGCGCGAGCGAGATGCGCGAATTTAGCGTGGCGACCTGCTTGCCAAGTTGGTTAATGTTGTTGAGCGATTCGGTGAGGTCTCGGATGGAGGTGTTCTTCAACACGTTGATGCTATTGATCGTGTCGGAAAAACGCGTGGCCAGATTGCGCACCTCATTTAGGAATGCCGCGCGCTGGCCGGTGGATGAGGGCTGCGCTGACATCGATTGCATACTATTGAAGAGACTGTCAACGGCCGCACCGACGCCGGTATCCGCATCGCCCATGACAGAGTCGAGCCGCTTCAGATAAGCGGCTTGGGTATCAGCCTCGCTGGCGCGCGAGGTGGCGCGATTAACTTCGCGGGTGGCTAAGTCAGAGAAGGCACGGGAGATAGTTGATACGGCTACGCCACTGCCGATGAACCCGGCACCGGCAAATTGCGGCAGGGCTGCCGTTTGCACCACGCTCTGGCGCTTGTAGCCTGGGGTGGAGACGTTGGCGATGTTATGCCCAGTGGTTTGCAGCGCCGTGTAAGCTGCAGCAAGACCGCTGGCACCGACCGATAAGATTCCGCTGGACATATTGTGATCCTGAAGTGGCTAATTCTTTGGACGCATTTAACTGTTAATCGGCAGTTGGCCGAAAAACATTAGGGCCTTGCTGATAATTGCGTTGAACGTAAAAAGTTATTAATAAATGCGCTGGACAAAAATACGCTGAACATAAAGACGTTGGATAAAAAGTAATAAAGACAAATTTGATTGGTTAAATATTTTGACGCCCGCACTGGTCTCAACCCTAATGATTAACGCGGATGGCGTCGTTGATAACGCGGACGAGCTTTTTTGCGTAAGCCGGGTCAGTCGCATAACCGGCGCGCTGCAAGCCCTCTGCAAATGCTTCCACGCCGTCGCGCGCCGTCTTAACAACATTGGCATAACGCGGCGAGTCTGCAATCAGCTTGGCGTAATCGGCGAAGCTTTCAGCGTATGACGCGTAAGCACGGAATTTTTCAACAACCTTGCTAGCGAC
>Ga0105049_10007839_pt1 | contig 12385 bp, 8 predicted proteins | sample MAT06_FD_78087 | JGI IMG/M metagenome (GOLD analysis project Ga0105049, IMG submission 78087) | Freshwater microbial communities from Lake Fryxell liftoff mats and glacier meltwater in Antarctica - MAT-06 | ecosystem: Environmental > Aquatic > Freshwater > Ice > Liftoff microbial mat | place...
CTGAACTACGGCAACATCCTGGATGTGCGTCCGGTGGTCAGCTCGGACCGCAAGTACATCACCATGGAGATCCGTCCGACCTCCGTGCTGCCGGTGCAGTTCTTGATCGAAAACATCAACGCGCCGCGCATCGGTGCGGCAGGCAACGTACTGATCGTCTACGGCTTCTTCAATTACCCGATTGAACTGCCAAACGTCGAAGTGCGTGAACTGCGCTCGACCGTGATGATGCCGGACAAGGGCACCCTGATGGTCGGTGGGTTCAATAATACGTTGCGTCAGCGTACGCACTCCGGCATCCCGTTCCTCAGTCATATCCCGTTCCTTGGCCGCCTGTTCAGCCAGAACGGTGTGTACGATGAGAACCGCAAGATCTTCTTCCTGCTCAATGCTGAGATCCTCGATCTGGGCGAGAAAGAGAAGTTGCAGTAATGTTACTGGGACGGCGCCACCTGCCTCGGGGCCGTGCTCCGGGTCTGACCATGTCCGGCATCATGCCGGCCATGCTGGGTGCCGTTCTCGCCATTAGCAGCCCGCTTGCGGCAGCGGAAACCGTGATTCCAGGCGCCGCACCGGCGTCCATCGCGGCAGATGCGTTGGTCGCCCAGGCCCAAGCGTTGCGTCAAATTGGCGATCTGGTGACTGCCCGCGAACTGCTGGTGACCGCTTTGCAGCGCGACCCCAGCCATGCACCGGCACGTACGCTGCTGGCGTCGATCGACAGTCAGAAGTCTGGACGCCCGGCTCAGCTGGATGGCGATCCAGTAGGTGGACCAACCAGCGGAGGAAGTGGTGGAGACGTCCGTCTCCAGGCGACCTTGGCTGAGGCTCGTATGCAGACGACGCGGGCGGAATTACTCGCCGCCGGCAATCGCTTTGAAGACGCCATGGTGCTCCTGGCTCAGTCTCACGCAGCACTCAAGCCGTATGGCGAGCACGCCGCCGTCCAGGCAGAATCACAGCGCATCGAAGCGTTGTTGGCCGCCTATCAGGAACGCCAGGTGGCCACCCACGGTCGCGACACCCGGAATGCCCGCGAGTCCGGACGTCAAGCAGCTGAGCAGCGCGCGCTCTACGTGCAGCGTGGCGAACTCGCGCTGCTGAATGAGCGCATTGCCCGGATCGAGGAACTCGAACGCAAGGGGTTTATCGAATCAGCGCTGGCGGCATGTCGTCGTCTGATCGACTCCCATCCGACTCACCGCCAGGTGGTGGCTCTCCACAATCGCCTAATCACCCGTTCGCACGCGCAGCGTGAGCTGACGATCGAAGAACAGCGCGCGGAGTTGCTGCAGGAAACGCACGAGCGCATGGAGCGCTCTTTGATCCCGACCGGATTCGATGGCTGGCCGATATTCGCATCGGACTGGCATCTGCGCCATACCGAACGTGGGTACCTGGATGCACCCGTGAAGCTGGAGCCGTGGGAAGAAGCGATCAATGAGAAGCTCGCCGTCCGGCTGAGCTACAACTTGGTCGAGCAGAATGCCGTCGAAGTGCTGGGCGCGCTGGCCAAACAGGTCGGCGTCAACCTGGTCGTCGATCCCTCGGTTTTTGCCACTGGCGACGTGGTCGTGACGCTCAAAGCCAACGAGATCACCTTCCGCAACACCTTATCGTGGATCTGCCGCTTGGCGAATACCCGCTGGTTCGTCGACCGAGGTGCGATCTACATCGGTGGCACGCAAGAATCGACCCCGCTTTTGGCGATCTACGACGTCAGCGAATTGTTGTTCGTGCCGAAGGATCAGATCGGCAAACAGTTGGCATTCGGCGGCGCGGCTGGAGCTGCTGGTGGAGGTGGTGCCGGCTTCAGCCTCTTTGCTGCCCCCGCCGATGACGGCGCCGCTCCCGCGCTCTCGCCCGAAGATCTGGTGGACCTCATCCAGCAGGCGGTCTCGCCGACGATCTGGGAAAATGAAGCCTACGGCATCACCATCCGCGGCACCACCTTGCTGGTCAATGCGCCCACCTCGACGCACTTGCTCATCCAGGAGTTCATCCGCTCACAGGCCAATCAGAAAAGCCTGCTGGTACGGGTGAACGCGCGCTGGCTGACGATCAAGGATGGCTACCTGGAAGAGATCGGCGTCGATTGGCGCAGCGATGTGATTAATCAGGCGGCAGCGATCGGGCCCACGTTGCTCCAGCCGCCCGGCACGGCACCGCACAACAATTTAGATCCCACGCGTAACGGCTATCATCGATTGACCAGTCAGTTCGACAATTCGGGATCGTTGTTCAACAATCTGCCTGCGGCTGCCGGAGTGCCCAACTCAGCGCTTCAAGCCGGCAGCGGGCTCAATCTCCAGGCGCTGTTGATCGATTCGACGCTGTCATCGGCGATCCTCAGTGCGGTCGAACGCAACACCAAGGGGACGATTCTCGAAGCGCCCGAAGTGGTGACCATGAGCGGAGTGCGGGCGAATACCTTCATGGGCATTCAGTATGCCTACATCGGTGACTACGAAGCCTCCCCACCAGCGGGCGCGCTCGGCGGAACGCTCGATCCTGATATCGGCATTCTGAATCTAGGTGCGACGCTCGACATCAAGCCGTACGTCAGCTCCGACGGCAAGTACGTGACCATGGAGTTCCGTCCGGCGATTGCGTCGTTGCAGGGCACCCTCTTAGAGACCATCACCACCCAACGCTTCATTCCCACAGGCGTCGGTGGGGGCGTCGGTGGCAATCCGGACATCATCATCGGTCAGATCATCGATCAGGCGTTTATCATCGAGCTGCCCAATGTGCTCGTGCGCTCTGTCGCTACGAACATCATGGTGCCCGATGGCGGCACCATCCTGGTCGGCGGCTTCGGCAAGATCATCGAACAATCGATGTCCACCAAGATTCCTTTTCTCGGCCACATCCCGTTCTTGGGACGGCTCTTCGGCAAACGCGGTCGGTATTCCGACCGTTATCAGCTCTACCTGATGGCCGACATCAATATCATCAACTACGCTGAACTGGAGGCGAAACTGTGAGCTCACGTCATCCTACCCTGGCCCACTCCACCCGCATCACCGCACTGACGGCGACCATGCTCGTCCTGGCCGGCCTACCCGGCCACGCCTGGAGCGAGGACAAGCCGAATCCGGCTGCCGATCAAGCGCTCAAGGAATATGCCGGTACCGGTACCGGTGGAGCTCAGCCGCAAGGTGCGGCAGCTGCCGCCAACTATTACTTCGACCGTGGCATGAAGGCCATGAGCGAAGGACGGATGGATGACGCGCTGCGTGATCTGACCATCGCGGTTGATTGGCAGCCGCAGGAAGCCAAATACCGCTCAGCGCTCAGCCAAGCGCAGGCCATCGCCGGTGTCAGCCGCGATCCACGCACCGTGCAGATCAACCGCACGGCGGACGAATTGCACGTCAAGCAACAGCAACTGCGCGTCGAGGCCACCGCCAAGAAGGAAGACGGAAAAAAGGCCCTCGAAGCTGGCGACCACGCCGAAGCCGAACGTCTCTTCAGCTTGGCGCTCACCCGCTTGGAGAGCCTGCCATTCGCCGATCCAAGCCGCGAAGCCGAGGAACGTGAAGTCGAGAGTCTGCAGACCATCGCGCGCGAACGCCGCGAAAAGCAAGAGCTGAAGGACGCGGCCTCGCGCAACGACAAGGCGGCGGAACGCCAGCAGGAACTGCGCGACATCGGGCTCAAGATTGAGCGCGATCGTATCGACGCGATGCTCAAGCGGGCGCAGAAGGCGCGCGAACGTCGCGACTATGATGATGCCATCCTGCTGTGTGAGCAGATCCTCAAGATCAATCGCGCGGAAGACCGTGCCCACGGCCTGTTGATCAAGTGCCGTCGCGAACGTCACGTCTACCTGCGCCAGATCACCGCCGATCGTTGGGACGAGGAGCACAAGCTGCTCTCCGAGTCGATCCGCACCGCGATGTTGCCGCAGCTCGAACTGATCACCTACTCCCCGGAATGGCCGGAGATCGACGCGCGTCGCAGTGCTCCCGTTCGCGGCCTGGAAGAGCAGGGCGAATCGTGGCGCAAAGAGATCGCCAACCAACTTGAGCAGGAAGTGACCCTGGATTTTCAGGACCACGATCTGGTCGATGTGGTCGACTTCCTTCAGCGCATCACCAGCGTCAACATCGTGCTCGATCCGCAGGTGATTGCCGCGGCGCCGCCGCCTGTGACCCTGCGTGTCGAAGCGATGAAGCTGCGCTACGTGATCGAATTCATCATGAAGCTCACGGGCTTAAACTACGCCTTGCGCGACGAAGCGCTCTACATCACCAATGCGGCAGGCCTGCGTGGTGACGTGTTCATGAAGCTCTACGACATCCGCGACCTGACCCATGCGATGGCGAGCTTCCCCGGTCCGGATCTCGACATCCCCGAACCAGGTGGGGTGGGTTCGCGCCTGCTGCCGCCGATCGAGGCCGAGACCGCGCCCGAGATCAACGAGTTCATCGTGATCATCCAGCGGGTGGTCTCGCCGGCGACCTGGGAAAACGAAGGCGTCGCGATCGAGGACTACAACGGCTCGATGGTCATCACCCAGACCACCGACGTGCACAAGCAGGTCGAAGAGCTGTTGCGCACGCTGCGCAACCAGAAGGGCACCCAGATCCACGTGAAGGTGAAGTTCCTTACGGTGGAGAACAGCCTGCTTGAAGAGATCGGAGTCAACTGGCAGAACTTCAACTTCCCGGGCAGCAGCGGTACGGGAAATCCCAATTTTAATCCGGCGACGGGAAGTTTGCCCAACCAAGGTTTGATCACCCAAGGCACCCCACCGGTGACGAGCGGTAATCCGTTCGGCGCCTATCATCAAGGCGGGCGGGTCACCAGCGCGGGGACCGTCATTAATACGCTGCAACCTTACGCCACGGCGAATTCTCTGCCGAGCGACGCCTTGGGTGGCTTGAACTTCCAGTCCCAACACTGGCGTGTGGCTGATGACTTCTACGTCTCGGCCATTCTGCGTGCGGTCGAAAAAGAACGCCGCGGGAACATCACCTTTGAACCGGACATCACCCTGTTCAACGGCCAGCAGGCCCACATCGTCCACATCAATCAGCAGGCGTATATCGCCGACTACGATGTGAACCAGGGCCAGTACGATCCGATCGTCAGCACACTGTCGTACGGCACGGTGCTTGACGTGCAGGCTATCGCTTCGGCCGACAAGAAGTACATCACCCTGACCCTGCGTCCGACCAATGCGCAGGTCAGAAGCTGGCGCCGCTTCGGTCCGGCACTTGGCGGTCGCAATGGCGGCCAGATTGATGGTGTGCCTATCGTTGACCCGACCGATCCGGATTTGCCGGTGGGCAGCACCAGCGGTGTCGCGGGCGGCAATCCGTTGCTGATTCCCGAGATCTCTTACCAGTCGGTACGCACGTCGGTGACCATTCCCGACGGTGGCTCGTTGCTGCTCGCGGGTATGACCAATGGTGAAAGCTCGCGCTCACATGCCGGCATCCCGTTCCTCAGCCACATCCCGTTCCTGGGTCGTCTCTTCAGCAGCAACGGCCGGATCGAGACCGAAATGAAGACCTTGATCATGCTCCAGGCTGACGTGGTGGTGTTCGAAGAAATCGAATCCCGCTTGTAAGCTGTCAGCTCAGCTCAGTTCAGCGCGCCAGCGCATCCGTGGCTGTCCACGGAGAGAAGAAACCCGGGCGTAAATGCCCGGGTTTCTTCGTGTCTAACGAGTGGCGAACACGGCGGCTGCTCCTGGCCCTCATCGGCACCCCCCACGAGCAGGCTGCTGAAAACAGCAGCCTGTTCGGTTTGATCCATCACGGGGGCAGCCTGCGGCTGCTATTTTTTCCCGTGATAAATCAAACTGGCCTTTTCCGAAGGGGGGCAGATGCCCCCCTTCAACCCCCACCGTGTGCTTTTTCAGCAACCTGCTAGTCTCCCGCCGCCATGAACGATAGCAGCGATCAATACCGTGCCGCCCGCGCTGAGAAGGCCACCCGCTTGCGGGCATTAGGGCTCGATCCCTACGGTCGTACCTTTGCCCCGACCCATGCGGTGGCGCAGGCGCGTCGTTTGTGCCCGGCATTTGTCGACGGCGCACCCGAGCAGACCAAGGGCGAGCGCGTCGTGCTGGCTGGTCGGGTTGGCAACCTCCGGGCCTCGGGAAAATTATGGTTTGCCACGTTGTTCGACCGCAGTCGCGCCGATATCTACCGCGAGCAGCGCCTGGGTGGTCTGGTCGACCTGGATGGCGCCGACGCCAAAAAAGCGCGCGGTATCCAGTTGATGCTCGACTTCAAAGTCCTGGGCGAGACGCAGTGGCAGGTGATGCAGTGTCTTGATCTCGCCGATTGGATTGGCGTCGCCGGAAAAGTGGGACGCAGCAAGCGCGGCGAAATCAGCGTCTTCGTCGAGGAGGTCACCATCCTGGGCAAGAGCATGTTGCCGCCGCCACATCAAGCGGGCGCAGACAGTGGCGAACTGTCCGCGGAAACGCGCAGCCGTCAGCGTTACCTCGATCTGATGATGTCGGACGCCAGTCTCGCGACCTTCGTTATGCGCAGTCGTTTGGTGGCAGGCATCCGCCGGTTCTTCACCGACCGCGACTTTCTGGAGGTCGAGACGCCGATGATGCAGCCGATCCCTGGGGGAGCCTCGGCGCGTCCGTTTGTCACGCATCACAACGCGCTCGATCTGGATCTGTTCCTGCGCATCGCGCCAGAGTTGTACCTCAAGCGATTGATTGTCGGCGGCATGGAGCGGGTGTTCGAACTCAACCGCAACTTCCGCAATGAAGGCATCAGCCCACGGCACAATCCCGAGTTTACCATGATCGAGTGGTATCAGGCGTATGCCGACCACGAACGAATGATGGTGCTGAGCGAGGAATTGTTCCGTCACTTGGCGGATGAGGTGCTCGGCACGCGCGTTCTACGTTTCGGCGAGCACGTCATCGACCTCGGCAAGCCGTGGCGTCGATTCACCTATCATCAAGCGCTCAAGGAACTCGGCGGTTTGGATTACGCCGATCAAGCTGCGGTGACCGCCAAGGCGCGCGAACTCGGCATCCACCTGGATGATTATCCGACCTACGACCGCCTGGCTAATGCGGTGTGGGAGGAAGTGGTCGAACCGCACCTGGTCGAGCCCACCTTCATCACCGAACAGCCCACCTGGCTGACGCCGCTGTGCAAAGCGCATCCAGAGGATCCCTCGCGGACCTTGCGTTTTGAATTGTTCATGGCCCGCATGGAATTGGGCAATGCCTACAGTGAACTGAACGATCCCGACCTGCAACGTTCCCGTTTTGCCGAGCAGGTGGCCGAAGCGACTGCCGCTGACGACGACGAGGCGGGGGTGGTCGGTGGCAAGATCGATGATGACTACTGCACCGCGCTCGACCACGGACTACCGGTTTGTGGCGGACAGGGCATCGGCATCGATCGCCTGGTGATGCTCTTCACTGGTCAACCCAACATCCGTGATGTCATCCTCTTCCCGACGATGCGCCCGACACTGTGAGGGGGCTCGCAGATGGCCCAGCGAAAATACCTCTGAACCTTTCGTGAGGTCGTCCGTTTAACCGGCCGATTGCACTCAAGTGTTTGCTACACATAACGTTGCATGACTTTGGCTGGTGACACACAATGCCGGATCGTGCGTCGCCACAGCTAGCCGACCGTAAAGCCCATTTCATACTCCACGCCACCAAAAACGAACCCCAGTCATCATGAAGCGGTCGGTCCCCGCTCAGAGATTGGTCCATCCAAGGGAGTCTCCATGCGCCGTTTCCTCCGCGTTTACGCGCCCGTCCTGGCCCTGCTCTGCCTAACCTCGGCTGCCGCCCACCTGGGCGCTGCTGAAGCCAAGGAAGGCGGTAGCAACCTCAGCCTGTTCGATTTAATTATTCTCGCCGGTCCAGTCGAATACTTCCTGATCGTGATGTCGATCGTCTCGTATTCGCTTGGCATCCAGTGGGTGTTCACCATCAAGCGCGAGAACCTGATCCCCGACGGTCTGGCGGATGAAATCCACAACATCATGGCGGAAGGCCCCACCGACGAAGCGGTTGAGAACGCTCGTGCGCTGGTCGCCAACGACCGCAGTATGCTCGGCAACATCGTTGCCGCGCTGCTCGATAAGAAGGACTACGGTTACGACACCATGAGAGAGGCTGCCGAAGTGGTCGGCGCTTCTGAAACCAACAAGTACATGTCCAAGGTCAGTTGGCTCTCCCTGTTCGCCAGCACAGCGACCTTGATCGGTCTGCTTGGAACGGTGTCCGGTATCATCAAGGCGTTCTTGACCATGTCGTCTGCTCCTGGCGGTGCCGATCCAGCAATGCTCGCCGGTGCCATCGGTGAAGCGCTGGTCTGTACGGCGACCGGACTGTTCATCGCTATCGGCAACCTGTTCCTCTTTTTCATGCTGCGTGGACGCGTCACTGCGTGCTCGCTTGACTCGGCAGTCATCAGCAACGAAGTGCTGGACTACTTCCGCAGCCGCTGAGCGCGTTCGCCGCCGCCCTGGCTGGATGGCCAGGGCGGCAGTTCACTTCCACGACTTACGAGGGTTCCCATGTCGGAAGGTAAGAAAAATGGCCGCTTGGCCGTCCCCGTAGACGACATCGAAGTCGATCTGGTTCCGATGATCGACGTGGTCTTCCTGCTGTTGCTGTTCTTCATGCTCTGCGGCCACATCACCATGGAGACACGTGTTGAGCAGATCACCGTGCCGCCGACTAAGACGGCGCAGAAGCTAGACACTCCGGAGAATTGGGAACGCATCATTGTCAACGTGTTCGGCAGCACCAGTGCGGGTAAGCCGCCGCGTAACACCATTCGCGTCAACAATGTCAATTACGTCGCGCAGGGCATCGACAACTTCGAGGCCTATCAAAAACTGCGCCAGGTGCTGGATGCGGCCTACGACCGCGCAGAGAAGTTCCCCGACCCCAAGAACACCGGTTTCATGCTGCCCAAGGTGGTGTTGGAGATCCGTGCTGACGCTGACACCGAATACCGTGTGGTGCAAGAGGTCCAGCAGGTGGTTTCCGGCTCGATCAATCCTTTCGATGGGATGAAGCCGATGACCATCTCCAGCCCGGCCCAAGCCAAGCCCTTCGTCTTCCTTAACTTCACCACTCGCAGCCCTGGCGACAAGTAGACCCGCGCTTGGCTTTCAGCACGCTTCGCTTTCAGCACCACGTCGCTTTCAGGTACATAGCCCGGACCTAAGGAGTCACTCATGTCAGAAGACCCAACTGAAGCGATGGCAAAAGGTAAAATCGACCTCGTGCCCATGATCGACTGCATCATGCTTTTGCTGCTGTTCTTCATTCTGACCACTAAGTTCACCGCCGACGAGAAGGCGATCGCCAGCCTGCTTCCGACCGACAAGGGCCAGGCGCCAACGCCGCAGACTACGCCGGTCGAACCGCCCAAGATGATCAACGTCTGCATCTACCCCGAAGGACTGGTCAAAGGATTTCAGCCGTCGGAGTACCAGGCCAAATACGAAGCGCTGAAGAAGACTGTCGGCGACGTCCTCCCGACAGCGTACCTGCGCATGGGCGGCTCTGAGGCAATCGTGCTCGACGGCAACAGTTTCAGCAGGAAGGACCACAAGGACCTTAAGGCGAACATCGAAATCGTCCACCAGCACGTGCATCAGAAGCTGCTCGAACGCGAGAACTCCGCAGTGGCCTTACGCAAGCTACAGGACCCCGTGGTCATCCACTGCTTCAGCGGCCTGTCGTGGAAATTCGCCCTGGTGGCCTACGACGCCGTGCGCAACTACGAAGGCTCCAAGATGGGCTCCAAGATGTCGAAGGACCCCAGCGAGTGGGACAACGCCCGCGAAGTGTCCTTCGCCCCGCCACGCATTCGCAATTACAGCGCTCGTGAACTGGGCAACGAGTTGTACGAAATCGTCAACATGCAGTAAGTCTCAGGTCAGCAACGACTTGAAGATGTGTCCCCAAACAGGGGCAGGCCAACGGCCTGCCCCTGTTGCATTTGGCACGCCTTGACACAGCGGGGAACACCGCCGCAGGGACTGCGACATGTGGGTTGTCGCCCGGACATGGGAGGCCTATCCTCCACCCATCGGCCAATCCATTCCCATCCGGCCGACTTCATAAACCCCGCTTCGAAAGGAGCATCTTATGTTATCTCTCCCCTCATCTAATCATCGATCCAAGGGTTTTACCCTGATCGAACTGCTGGTGGTGATCTCGATCATCGCCATTCTCGCTGGCATGTTGCTGCCGGTGATCGGCGTCGTCCGTGAAATGGCGCGCCAAGCGCAGTGCGGTAAGAACCAGAGCCAGATCATCGGTGCGATGGTCGCCTACTCCACGGCAGAAGAAACCGCTTGGCCGGACCCTCGTGGCGCTGGTTGGAAACTGGAACCAACACCTATTACTGGCAACGAGCAGGCAGCCAAGTTCACAGGCGGTGCTTTTGAACTTCTCGCTGCGGCGCAATCTATTGGTAATAGCCTCTTCAAATGCCCCAGCGCGGCACTTGGAGGGCCAAACAAGACAGTCAAACCTACCATGAGCGCTACCAACACGGATTGGGGATGGGGTGCAACAGACAACGCCAAGGTTTCCTACGCTTTCGATTGGGCTTCCCCATCTGATCCGCCATCTTCTCGCGTCATTCTGGCCGATCGTGATATCAAGTACCACGCAGACTCATCAATGGCCTGTTTTGGAGATGCGCATGTAAAGAAGTTGAAGAAATCCACCGCTGCGGGAGCAACCGTAGGCACTCCAGTTACCAAGGGAATAATGCAACCAAATGGTGTGGCACTTTTCATTGAAAATCCGGATGCCAAAGGCGCTGCAGGCTTCGAAGACGATGCCACCAATGTTATTCCCGACAACATCTACGACGGTCAAAATGACTTTGCGGCACCGAGCACTTCAGCCGACCTATTCACGCCGGGTGGCGGCCACGCCAAGCGCGCCTTCGTGAAATAATCCATCATCAGCGCCTGATGGAGAAAGGCCCCTGGAGGAATCCAGGGGCCTTTTCGTTTAACCACGCAGGTGTGGCTCAGCTTCGCCGGCCTAGGTCATGCTAAACGATGCCGCCATCGCTGATCGAGATCCCGCGCATGGCCATGCGCAATTCTTCCGGATTCGGCGCGGCATTCAGCGCAGTTTCCATGGTGATCTTGTGCTCTTTGTAGAGCTGGGTCAGCACGCGGTTATAGTTCTGGCAGCCGTTCTCGGTGTCCTTGCCGAGTGCATCCGCGACCTTCATGTCCTCGCCTTCCAGGATCATCTTTTTGATCACCGGGGTGATGAACATGACTTCCACGGCGGGCACTTGAGGAACTTCCTTGGTGGCGCCTTGCAGCAATTTCTGGTTGATCACGCAGCGCAGGTTGAACGCCAGAGCGGTGCGGATCTGTTCGTGTTTCGCCACCGGGAAAAGATCGAGGATGCGTCCAATGGTCTGGGCCGCACCGGATGAGTGGATGGTGCCAAACACCAGGTGGCCGGTCTCGGCTGCGGTCAGTGCGGTCTCAAAGGTCTCCGCGTCGCGCATTTCGCCGAGCAGCATGACATCCGGATCCTCGCGCACGGCCGAGCGCAAAGCTTCGGAGAAGTTGACCACATCGATGCCGATTTCGCGCTGATTGATCAGCGCCTTGTCGTCAGTGAAGAGGAACTCGACCGGATCTTCGATGGTGATGATGTGGGCGCGACGCTTGTGATTGATGTCATTCAGGACCGAGGCGATGGTGGTCGACTTCCCCGAACCAGTGATGCCGCCGATCAGCACCAGCCCTTGCTCGTAGGCGGCGCATTTCGCCAGCTGCGCTGGCAGGTGGAGTTGTTCGTACGTTGGGACCTCAAGCTTCACCCGACGAATAGCCCCCGACAAGCGACCACAGCTGCGGAAGACATTGCAACGATAGCGGCCGGCACCTTCGAGTGCCTGCGAAAAGTCTGCGTACCCGCGTGATTCCAGCTCGCCCTTCGCCCGCTCGCCCATCATCGGGGTCAGCAGGGCGTCGGTGTCCTCCGGCGTCAGCACGGCGCTCTTCATGCGCACCAGTTCACCGTTGATGCGGAAGATCGGTGGTTCGCCGACCTTCAGATGCAGATCGCTGGCGTTGTGTTTGGCCATCGCGAGAAACAGTTCGTGGATGCGCATGGGATACCTGCTCAGGGGGAGGCACGTCGGGCCAATGCGGGCGCACCGGCAGTCGCGATGATCCCCGCCCGCACTGCGATGGTAGCCTGAGCGCATCGACCTGCACGGGACGTGTATGCGTCTCCTCGGGTCGCGCCGGCTTGTTCGGTGTCGCCAGCTTGAGTCCTTGCGCGGGCTATCGATCATCCCCGAGATCATGCCCTGGTTGAACATCATTTCCGGCCCTGGAACTGGGCAGCGCCATGACCTGCGTTTACCTC
>Ga0105049_10007840_pt1 | contig 12385 bp, 7 predicted proteins | sample MAT06_FD_78087 | JGI IMG/M metagenome (GOLD analysis project Ga0105049, IMG submission 78087) | Freshwater microbial communities from Lake Fryxell liftoff mats and glacier meltwater in Antarctica - MAT-06 | ecosystem: Environmental > Aquatic > Freshwater > Ice > Liftoff microbial mat | place...
CCACTTGTTCCGGTGGCACCATTTACACCATTTATACCGTTACTTCCATTTGTTCCTGCGGCACCATTTGCTCCGTTATTACCTGTTGCGCCATTTGTGCCGTTTATTCCTGCTGCACCAGTTGCTCCTGTTGCACCATTTATACCATTTGTGCCGTTTACTCCTACAGCACCCGTAGTACCAGTTGCACCATCTGTGCCATTTATTCCATTTATTCCTGTTGCTCCATTTATACCATTCGTGCCGTTCGTTCCGTTTACTCCGGCTGCACCTGTATCGCCTATTGCTCCATTCAAACCATTGATTCCGTTTGTGCCGTTTACTCCGGCTGCACCTGTTGCCCCAGTATCTCCTGTTAATCCATTTGTACCATTGATTCCGTTTATTCCATTTGTTCCTGTAGCGCCCGTAGCTCCATTCAATCCATTTTGACCTGTGGCACCGGTGCTTCCAGCAGCAGCCGCACTGCCGTCAAGCCCCGTAGCTCCTGCCAAGCCAGTGTTTCCTTGTATTCCCGGTGTGCCAGTTGCGCCAGTAACGCCTTGTATTCCTTGCGAGCCAATGGCTCCAGTGCTACCTGTTACGCCACTCCCTCCTCCAGTTTGACACAATGAGTTCCAAGTATTGGTTCCAAAAAAATAAAAACATTGAAACGAAATATCATACACCAACAAACCATCGGCAGGAGTGACAATTGCTAAGCGTTGTTGTGTAGTTACCCTTGGCACCAATACGCCTTTGTCGGTAGCAGTTAAATCTAATAGCGAAGACGGATGAGGATTAGGAGTGCCAATGCCGACATTTTGCTGTGCTATCAAGCCTAACGAAAGAAATGTTGACACTATCAATAATATAAGAAGGCGCATTATCATTTATTTTTATGCAATTATAAGCTATCAATAATAACAGAAGGTTAAATGGATGTATGGATTATTAGAGGTATTATTAAAACACTTTTTCACCAATATTCCGTGGGTCAAATCTTCATACAGAAAGAGCGGACAATTGTCCGCTCTCTTACTTCTTCTCTAAATCAAAACAAACGAGAAAAAATTCTTGACCGCATTGGCAGATTGAATAATTTATTCAATCACTAATCTTTTTGCTGCTACTCCTTTATCAGTTTTTAATTGAAAAACATAAATGCCTTTGGCAAGTTTACTTACATCAAATAATGTGCTGCTAGTATTAACTGCATTTGTAAGAACTGCTTTTCCATTCAAGTCGAAAATAGTAGCCGTGCCTAGGGTATTTACCGCAAGGTCTAGCATCAAAGTTTGGCGCGTAGGGTTTGGATACAATATGAAGGCATTTGCCACTGCTTCATCTTCAATGCCCACCGTGCTGAATACACTAATAAACACATAAGTAGAGGCTGTGCCATTTACATTATTAATAGTGTATTTAAATGAGTCTGTACCGATGTAGTTATTGGCAGGCGTGTAAATGATGGTGTTGTTTGCGTTTTTTACAGCAGTGCCATGAAGCGGTGTACCTACATTGGTTATGTTGATTGCCGTGGCAGAACAGTCGTAGTCATTGGCTAGAACAGTAATTGTTTTTGCAGCGTTTTTATTAGTAAAGGTTTTGTCGCGATTGGCAAAAGGAGGAAAAACAAATCCTTGAGGCATTTCTGTAAGCATCACACTATCAATAATCATTTGACTGCCAGCTTCAATGCCTGTTGCGCCACCTAATGCAGTTGAAAAATCTGGTGTGCTGGAAGCAATCATCAATACAGCGGTATCGGGAATTGCGCATGAAGTGTAAACAAAATCCTGCTCAATAAGAATGGTAGATGAAGCAGTTTGCTTGTAGTGCATTTTAGCTTCAGCAACAATGGTGTCTTTCTTTTTCAGCACTGCCCAAATAAGCAACGAATCTCCTTGAATAGGATTATACTGAATATATGCTTTCAGTTTTTGTTTGCGGCTGTTGATAGGCGTTCCGGCACCTGGAATCTCTGAAGGTGAAAGCGAAGTATTGTTTTGCAACAAATCAATTAACGATACTTTAAAATTGCCATTTACAATAAAGCCTGGCACAATTAACTTTAAGCCTGCGCCAGTCACATTCAGTGAATCAGTTACAAGTTTTACGCTCGCACTACCAAACAATGCAGTTGCATTCACTTCTGATACTAATGATTTACCTCCAATATATTGGTTGCCAGTGATTGCATTTACACTATACCAACCTACAGGCTTACGAATAGTAAAAGTATCTGTTGGAACAACTTGCAGATAGCCAAATATGGATGTATCAGTTTGCCAAGTATCGAAGCCAAGGTTTGGAAGTTGGGCAAATGAAGTTGCGGCAATTAAAGTAATGCCAATAGAGAATAGAATACGTTTCATAATTTATTGAATCAAGATTTTTTGAGAAATAGTGTGCTTAGAAGTTTTCACCATAGCAAAGTAGGTTCCCTTGGCACGGTTACTGATGTCAACCGTCAGTTTGTGAGCAGAATTGGTTTTGCCCGATTCTACTGTTTTGCCGCCAATGTCAACCAATTGATATTCTACTATTTCGTCAGATGGATTTTCGAACCAAATAGTGAAGAGTCCACGGTTAGGATTAGGGTAGATTTTAACCAAAGGTAAATTCGAAGGTTCTTCGATGCCTGTAGTAAATCGCTCCAACCAGCTTTTGCCGTCCAGATTCCATTGAGGTTGGTCTTTAGGGTGAATGCCTGAATCAAAAATCAAATGATGCAATGCTGTAACAGCAATGTCGGCTTGCACAGGAGAAAGTTTTAAGAGATTGGAATCTACCGTAAATGGAGATTTGCGATAGCTGCCCGGATCTTGTGCAAAAATCTGTTGCTTTACAATATTGGTGCCAGTACCAATCCACCAAATTCTTCTTTCATCATCGGTGTTGCCGCCATGCCCTTTGGCAATGCCGCCATGGTCTGTAGTCAACAATACCAACCAGTCTTCGTTAGCATAATTCGGACGGTCATAAAGTGCTTTCATCACTGTACCCACTGTAGTATCTACGCTTTCAATAGCCCTGATGTAAGCCGGAATTTGGGGATTAAAGCCAAGGGCATGACCCGTTAAGTCTACCTTATCAAAATATACAAACAACACATCTAAGTCAGCACTGTCGCGCAATATAGGTGCAGCTATTTGCGCAGTGAGATAGTTGTTGCCATCATCACCAGTTTTTATTTTTTTATTCCAGCCATCGTTATAAACATTATCACTCATCGGGTTCCATTCTGTAACCTGAATGCAATTCAAATTAGGTTTTATCTGCTTAGCTAGTGTAGGAAAATAAGGATAGGTGCTGTATTTGCTACCTACATAAGAGTTGTCGGTAACCCCATGTTTTGGATACCAAACCCCTGTCATAATTGTACTCCAAGATGGACCGCTGACGGTGATGCCAAGACACCATGCATTGTATGTAAATAAACCGTTTGCCGCCAAAGAATCAAGGTTGGGTGTTTTAGCCAACTGAAGCGCGTCTGCTCGCACACCATCAATTCCAATGATTAAAACTTTCCTTTTTTGAGACGCCTGCGAAGCAAAGAAAGCCATGCAAAGCATGAGAACTAGAGTAAATTTATTGTTCATATTTTATATTTAGAAATGAGTTGCAAATAGATTGCTTGCCTGTTATGTAAACGTGTGGGTTAGAATAAGAGAAGGTTAAGTTGTTGAAATAATTATAAGTCAAACTTGAAGCCGATTTGCCCGCGTTGTCTGTAATATTCTATTCTAAAAGGTCTGTCGGGTCTGCCGCGATAAATTAGCTCAGGCCAATCCAGCAAATTACTTGCCTCGGCATAAAAAGTGTAGCGTTGTTTAAACGTGTAGCCTATCTGAAAATCAAGTGCGTATTGTTGCCCGTGAAAAAGGTCGAAATCTGTATTGTCATCATGCAACAAACCCACGGTTCCATCCTGTCGTTGCTCTACCACTAGGTTAGCAGCATGAAGAAAAGCGGCATTATAATTCAACGCAATTCTTGCACTCACGCCATACTTTTCATAAAACAGCGAAACATTGTACAGCAATGGCGATTGCTCGCTCATGTTTTGGAAGAAAGTTCTTCCAGGTAGTTTCATGCGAGAATAGGCATAAGTAATGTTGGCACTAAATCCAAAACCGCTCAAAAACTTTGGCAGAAAATCGAACTGGCGGGTGAAACTTGCTTCTAAGCCAAACACGTTAGAAACAGGCGTATTAAAATAACTAGAAGCAAATCTATTTTGCGACTGAATGGTAACGCCCGCAGCCACCTGCAAAATATGGTTGGTTACGTATTTGTAGTATGCACCAAAAGCAAACATCCCTTTGTTGCCCCAATAATATTCGTAGCCCAAATCAAAGTTGATGGAGTATGCAGGCTTAATGTTTCTATTGCCAAAAATGAATTCTTGCTCAATGTATTTATACAAAGGACCTCCGGGTTTGCTTTCCTCAAAATTAGGACGGTGGAATGTGCGCGAAACCGCAGCGCGAAAATTCATTTTGGGAGTAATGGCATAAGTCAAATTAACTGATGGTAGAAACGCAACATAACTCCGCTTATTCGTCTGTGTGATTGATGGATAATATTTAATAGGCGAAACCTGACCATTAAATTCCACCACAGTATCTACAGGAATTAAAGCGCTTGTATCAGAAATTTGATTGAGAAAAGTATGCTCTACTCTCAATCCACCTACTATCATAACCTTATCTCCAATTTTGGCATCAACCATAGCATAACCCGCTGTTTGAAACTCTTTGTACTGATATTTAGAGCCTATCCACAATCGCCAGTTATCATTGCCCGGCTGCATAGGAAAATCGTATAAAGTATCTGCTAGTTTATAGATAAAGTTGTTGAGTTCTTTATCTGTCAAAAAAGGATACATTCCATCTTTGTATGGGCGACCCATCTCAGGCAGAAAACCAACACTTTCATTAAAACTTTCTGTCTGAAAATACGAAGTAAGATATCGAGGGTCTGATGGATATTGCGGGGGTTGAATACGCAATTTCCATTCGTGAAATGATAGGGAGCGATAGCCCTCCTTCATTCTGAATTTCGCCCCGAATTGCAACTTTACTGCATTATTAATTTGGTAATGAAAATCTGTTTGCGCCACAATGGGGTCGCGTTCCCAAGTGGTATTAGTTTCGCTGAAAGCTTCATATAATCTAAACTCGCTTGCGCGCGCATTCGTAAAAGCTTCCCCAGTTAATTGGTCAACAGGTTTTGGTTGAATGTTTTTCCAATTGTCACCTCTGCCATAAGGGTTATCAATATCCAGCAGTTTGCCAAAATTTAAGCCACTGTCGGTTGGCAGAAATTTATCGCCATAAAGAGTAATGGAATCTCTGTCGGCATAATCTAAGAGCGGGCTAATAAAATCTACTGCAAAGTAGCCATTTCGTTTATCCTTCTTATTGTATGGTGCATTGCCATACTCAAACTTATTATGAAAGGTAGCCAGGCGCACAGTCCATTTAAAATTTTCGGATGCCTGATGCTCAAAAGTTAATTCACCACCAAATAATTGTCGCTTCAAAACCCCATGTACATTTTGCAAGCGAACCCGGGAGCCCGAGCCATCATCATAGTTAAACAAAGTCCGCTTTTGGTATTTGTCATCAGTCATATAACCAAACATAAAGTTGCCACCTACTTTTATGGTTTTATGCTTGTATTCAAAGGCACCGCTACCGCCAAAAGTTTGGCGCAAACCGTGATAATCTTTTAAATGAAATTGATTGATGGAGTGATTAAAGAAAGGGTCGTAATAAACTCTGTAGCCTTGCGCTCCATAATATCTGCCATAATAGCTTCCGTTAATAACGTAGCTGAACTTTCCGTCTTTGGTTCTGTCGCCAAATAAAAAGTTAATGTTCCATGTTGGTTTTCTTGCTAATACATTTACGCCACCGCTGGCATTTATTTGAAGCGTTCTTTTTTCAACTGCCCCACGTGTCATAAAATTGATGGCACCACCAATATTATCTCCTTCAATATCTGGTGTAATTGTTCTTGTAACAATCACATAATCCACCAATTCAGATGGCAACACCTCAAACTCAAACGACCGTGTCGCATTTTCTTCATCCGCCACGGGTAGGCGATGACCATTAATGAGTGTAGCCGTCCAGTCGTGTGGTGTGCCGCGCAACGAAACAAAACTACCTTCCCCTTTATTATTCTGAATGCCAACACCTGCAACTCTTTTCACCGTTTCAGCAGCATTTTTATCTGGTAGTTTTTTAATGGTTTCGCTCGAAAGAACCGTAATGGTTTTAGAAGAGGTGTGCATCATATTAATCGCTTTCGACTCGCTTGCCTGACGCAGCCTGCCCGTAACTTCCACATCTTTTAATTGAAGTGCACTTTCCTTCAGTTCAACCTTTCCCAAGTCCAATTTTTGATTTTCTGAAAGGTCAATTTCCTTCTTCAATGTATTAAAACCAAGGTAAGTACATACCAGCGTTTTCTTTCCAGCAGAAAGATTAGTGATAATGAAACTTCCATCCATTTCGGTGATGGCACCCAAAGTTGTTCCTTCAATTTTTACGGTAGCACCAGGCAGGGCATCATTATTGCCAAACAGCCTTCCCTTAATGCTTGCGCTCTGAGAGAATGAAAGAGAAATGTAAATAGTGAAAAAGCAGAAGGATATAGCGTTGCGCATCGTATTTTTAGAGGAGCGCAAATGTATATCGGCTGAAATCCTAACAAGATTAAGATTACATAAAGTGTTTGTTATGTAAAGCGCATATCAACTTACATTTCATTTCCAGTTAATCGCTATCACACCACTCTTATTAAATGGTGGTTGGTTATCACTTGCTGGACTTTGAATGGAAAGAAAATAGCTTTTACCATCGGGCGTAAACATATCGCCTGTGGTTTCGCAACCGCGTGGACCCACCATAAAGCGTTTCAAATCAGTAAGTTTAGGTTGCTGGATGGCGATGTCTAAAAAGTAAACTTCATTGAATGTTTTACCATCTGTTGAATTCCCATTTCTATTAAAGCCAGTTGCGCCATTTATATCTTCACTTATTACAAGATAAGTTTTGCCGTTTTTTACTACAGCAGTAAGTGCGTCAGGATTAGAAAAACATTGAAGCGTGTCATTATTAATAATGCCACCATTCAAAAATGACTCAACTTTATTTGTGTTTAAATCTAGCACCAACAATCGTCCGTAAGGGTCGCTGTAGGTGTATTCACCATTCTTTAAATTATTAAAATGTGCTGCCGGCTTGCCACCCATTTTTATTGCATGTTCAAAATCAATTTTATCGTTTCCTGTTTCGGTAATATATAATTTATCGCCAACTGCCTCTATCCATTCGTGACGTACAAAAAGTGTGGCACCTTTTTTAATGGCAACATCCCGCGCCACAAGCATAGAATCAATTTGCATGGGCAATTCCAACCACGAGCCACTTTGCGCATCATCGCTTTGTTTATAGGCATAGAGTTGTCCTTCATCATATTGGTTCTTTTCTTGAGCCACAAATTTGAACAACACAGCAGGTGTAGCATCATCTGTCAAATAAACTGTTTTGCCATCGGGCATACACTGCGCATCCTCATGCTCGTAGCGTCCCATTTGCCACAATTTTTGTGTTGCCTTTTTGGAAGTTGGATCCACCTCAACCATCCATCCGTAATTAAGGTAACGTTTACGTCCATTCAAATCAGTTGTGTCTCTAAATTCATGTTTTGTAAGCAAATCTAGGTTGCTTTTGGGCTCGCATTCTTCGGCTATAAGTATAGTATTTGATGGAGCTAATGTGCCACCGCAGTTGCGCAAGGTGTACCCAACTGAAGAGAAATCAATAGCATGTTTGTCGCCAATAACTGTCCATGTGGTATCTTGCTTTTTAACTTCAAAAATAGTTCCCGCTCCACCATCGCCTAGTATATTGTTTGTATCGTGCGATTCATGCCCTACATACAAATAACCATGTTCGTTGCTTCCTTCAATAGGTATATAAGTTACAAAGTCATGATTGCTTTTAGAGGCGGTTTTTTGTCCGTCATTAGTCACCACTTCATCACCTGTCATAAACAGAATTTGGTAAGTAAAACCATCAGGCATCAATGGCACCTGCGTAGAAAAATTTGGAGAGACAGATTCAAACAAATCACCTTTGTTTGAATCTGTTCTATCATTATTACAAGCAATAAAAGAAGTTGCAATAGCAACTAATCCTAGAGACACTTTGATACCCATATAATTAATTTCTTTTCAGTTTTTCCTCCCACTAAATCTCCCCTCCAAAGCGAGATAATAGAATGACTTGCCGAAGGAGTGTATAACAAAAAGAGCCGATAGCTTACGCTATCGGCTCTTTAAAAAAGGCAAGTACAACTATCTATTAATTATCAATCGCTTTGCAAATGTGCCTTTTGATGTTTTCACCTTAGCGATATAAACACCCTTTGCTTGCTCCGATAAATCAATTGGATGATAAGCTGCATCGTCCACATCAATATGTTTTACAAACTTTCCTTCTGCACTATACACATCAATCACAGCTTTTTCAATTGTTTTAAATCTGATATTGAAAATTCCGTTACTCGGATTTGGAAACAATTCAAATGAGTTCTCTTCCAGTTCAGTGATGGAGGTTTGAACCGCGCCTAACTTTCTGCAAAACGAGTAACTACCTAATTTAGATGTTACACTGTTTTCAATACGATACAAATCCATGGTAACACAAACGCTGTCGCCACCATTATCATTCACACTCACCACTCCATACTGTTGACGTCTTTGAAACCATGTGTAAAAAGTGCCTTCACTGTACGTTCCACCTTTAAACGAACAAGTGTTTTCTATCGGTCCTGCGTGAATTAATGGATAGCGGTAAGGTAGATTTTTAGCAGTTGTAAAGTCTCCATTGATGCCATTATCCAAGGCAGACATGTGTGCATCTCCATTCATAATAAACATATTGGCAATGCTACTGTCACGAAAAAACTCTGTCAACTCTGTGCGCTCATCTGTATACCCGCCCCAATTGTCAGCTAAAAATCCATACCATGAATATGAACTTGCCCAAGCAATCATCAAGTTGCGGTCTCGCGCATCCAACACTTGTTGTTTAAACCAAGCCTTCTGTGCAGTTCCCATTGCAGTGCTTCCAACTATTACAGGGCTTCGTAAATCAGTGAAAATAAATTTCACTCTGCCAATTTCAAACGATTGATAAATTGGTTGATTACCAGGACCCGCAGCAAGCGGATAATGAGGAATGTAGTCGCGGTAAGTTTGGCGTGCATTTGCAGTGCCAGGAAGTTGGTCGCCTACATCATCATTGCCACAATAGTCGTGGTCATCCCAAACATACGCTAAAGGCAAATCACGAAAAGCATCTCGTTGAAATTGTTGATTGAACACATTGTTCTCATAAGGGTCACGGTGAAATGAAATTTGTTGATCGCATGGATCTTTATAATGTAAGTCACCTAGCATGGTATAAAACAAAGCATTGTATTTAGTATAGTCTTTATAGGTGGTGGTAGCTGGAGTTTGATTGCAAGAACCAACCACAAACGAAAAACTTTGAGGACCCACAGCAGGTGTCGTAAATGTGCCAATATCATCACCACTATTATCCAAAACTCCTTTCGACTCAAAAGCGTAATAATATTTTGTAGCAGGCGAAAGCCCCGTAACGCTGATTGGTATAACTAAATTATTTCCAGTCGTTGCAGCAGAAACATTGCTGTAAATAAAAGGTGCAGTTAATGGATTGGTAGTAGAAACCACCGCGCGAACATTGTTGCTAGTGTCGCTTAGTTTTGCTCTTAACTCAACCGTTGTGGGTGTCAATCCTCCCGAAAGCATAAACTTGACTTCGTTTTGACAAAAGGCAGAAATTGAAAAGGCAATAGCGAACAGTGTAAAAAGTATCTTCATAAATTTAATTTGAGTGCGCAAAGATGATGAATTTGTGTTACGGGAATGTTATTTAACGAGTGTAGCTTTTAAAAATTTCTTCCTAAGGGTCATTTTTTTGGCAATATAATTTTCAGCGAACAAAATATTACAATCATGTGAGATCTCCATCCACAATAAATATCTGGGTCAGGTCGGGCTAGGAGTTTATCCCGAAAGCCTTCGGGGCTAATATCTTTTCCTCGCATTGTCTCGTATATGGCATGCTTTAAACAGCATTGTGTTCACGATGTAATTCTATTTGTGTAAATATTTTTTAATGTTGTGGTTACAAATGATACTTTGCAAATCAACATTTTAAATATCGAAATGAAACACCGAGAATATTTCTACATAGGCGACAAAACTGCTACAGGCTATGATTACAAAACAATACCCATAGAGTCGGAGGATGTGTTTGATAGCCCGCTGCTGATACTGGCTTTTCCGATGAAAGAGATGGGCAATGTGGGCGAAATTCTTTCGCAGTTTGGCTATCAGAGCAATCAGGATTATTTCTTTGAACAATGCCGAGAGGTAATATCGGTAGCCGAGAAACATCAGACAGAAAAGGGTGAGGGCAAGATTAGCTTTCAGGCTTATTTTCATAACTTTCCTAACTCGGTAGCCGAGGTAAATGACCGAGCTATAGTGGTGGTGGTGTTGCATCCAAAAACCAGTGATAGCAATGGACCAAAGGACTATTGGCTCACCTGCTATATTCACGCCAATGTGTTTGACTTTAAAGATTTGGATGGCAAAACCCACGAAGGATTTTACTACAACATGTTGCGCATTAGCGGGCGCACCGAAGCAGGCGAAAAGGTATATAGACGCAAGAAGATTTTTACGCTTGTGTTTTCGGTGCTGCATAGTTTGGTAGATGTTTATGGGCTACATTTTGCTTACGCCTCTATGGGAAAAGAAAACCAAGCCATAGTAGATGCACTGGTAATTAATTCCAAAAAATACCAAAAGCATTTTGAGCGTTTTTCCATCAAGAATAACACCATTATCAGTCGTTTTTTTAGGCGCAAATCAGCCGCTGCAAAATTGGTGGACATCACCAACGATGAAGCCCGCCTTCGCGAAATGTATCATTTGTTGAACCAACAAACAGCGAACTACGTTTTTCAATTGTATCATAACGTAGAAGAGTTTTTGAAGATGATAAACAGCCTCAAAAGCTATTCTAAAACCAGCAAGGTGCTGATGACCTTAGATACCAATGGCAATATTGCTGCCGCTTGTGTTGCCATGAACTGGGGCGACTATTTTCAGTTTGTATTGGAGAATCCAAAGGGGCTTTTTAAATTGGTTTCATCTATGAAACTCACCGACCATTTGTTGTATCCTTTTTGCCTCTGCGGCTCGCCCGAGGAGGTAAACACGCTGCTGCGAGGAGTAGCTTATAATTACAGCAAGCAACACAAAAATCATTTAATAGTTATGAATTCTTACGCTGGCGACCCTTATGCAAAGGTAAAAGACAGCCTCATTTTTGATGAATACATGTTCTTTATCATTACTGATAAGCTCGACCATTTTAATCGCCTCAAGGAGCAGTCTAAAGACAGTGCTGGTAATGTGCGCTTCTTTATTGACAATCCTATTTTGTAGCTAAAAGTTATCAATCGAAAAAGTATCTTACTCAAAAACACAATCAATTATTGACACATAAAAACACAAAAGCGGTGCAAAATATTTTTGCACCGCTTTTATGTAAAGGCAAAAAACAACTTTCTATTTCATTAAGGCAACTGTGCCAGTAAAGCGTTTTTCTGCGCCATCAAAATAGCCTACCACAATCGAATAAACGTACGTATCGTATTCAAGTAGTTTCCCTTTAAAACTGCCATCCCATCCATCTTTATTTGAAATACCATTGGGTTGATCAGGACTGGCAAAAACTAAATTTCCCCAACGATTGTAAATGCTTACATCCGCAGATTTAGCACCCAAAATGTCAAACTCAAAACGGTCATTCAGTCCATCGCCATTTGGCGTGAAGGCAGTAGGAAAAAAGGTGGAGGGTTGATTGCTTACTGCAATGAAAACCGTATCAGAGGTAATACATGAATCGGCATTTAAAACTGTAACTGTGTAAATAGTTGTAACCGATGGTGCTACCTTAGGGTTTGGGCAATTTAATGTATCGCCACAACCTTCATAACTTAAACTACCTAATGGACTCCAGAAATAATTTAGCACAGGCGCATCCGAAATTACTTTTGCTGTAAGTTGTGATTCCATGCCACTTAAAATCAAAATCTTGTCGGCAGAAAGGCTTACAGAATACACCGAAGATTGCTCAATAGTGATGGATGTAACGGCTTCGCATCCATTGGCATCGCGCACCATTATTGTGTAATTACCGGGTAGTAAATTTCCAAACTCATTTGATGATTGAACTACACCGTTCAGTTGATAAGTAAATTGTGCTTTACCACCCAAAAC
>Ga0105049_10007841_pt1 | contig 12384 bp, 10 predicted proteins | sample MAT06_FD_78087 | JGI IMG/M metagenome (GOLD analysis project Ga0105049, IMG submission 78087) | Freshwater microbial communities from Lake Fryxell liftoff mats and glacier meltwater in Antarctica - MAT-06 | ecosystem: Environmental > Aquatic > Freshwater > Ice > Liftoff microbial mat | place...
GCCGCACCCGCACATCCTGCGGGCGGCGCTCACGGACTGCGGGCACGGTACGTTCGGGGAATGAGCACACCGTTCGAGCAGGCGGCGGCACGGGTGGCCGCTGGAAGTGACCACCATGACGAGGCTTCGGCGTTGGTCGCGCAGCTGTCGCTCGACGAACGGCTGTGGTGCCTCGACGGCGACCTCGAGTGCTGGCCGGGCCTGTTCGACATGATGCAGGGCGGCTACCACCGGCGCACCTTCCCGGCTGCTGTCGTCGAGCGCCTCGGCATCCCGGGCATCCACTTCAGCGATGGCCCTCGCGGCTGCGTGATCGGGCCGAAGACCTGTTTCCCGGTGAGCATGGCCCGTGGTGCGTCATGGGACGTCGACCTCGAACGTCGCATCGGTGAGGCGATCGGCGCCGAGCTGCGCACCGTGGGCGCCACGTACTACGGCGGCGTGTGCGTGAACCTGCTCCGCCACCCCGGTTGGGGACGGGCACAGGAGGGCTACGGCGAGGAACCCCACCTCGTGGGCGAGATGGGCCATGCACTGGCGACCGGGGCGCAGCAGCACGTGATGGCGTGCGTGAAGCACTTCGCGCTCAACTCGATGGAGAACGCCCGTTTCACCGTCGACGTGCGCGCCGACGATCGTGCGCTGCACGAGGTGTACCTCCCCCACTTCCGCCGCATCGTCGAAGGTGGCGTTGCCAGCGTGATGAGCGCGTACAACTCGGTGAACGGCACGTTCTGCGGCGACAACCACGAGCTCCTCACCGACATCCTGCGCGGCGAGTGGGGCTTCGACGGGTTCGTCACGAGCGACTTCATCTTCGGCCTGCGCGATGCAGTGGCCTCGGTGCAGGCTGGGCTCGACATCGAGATGCCGTTCCGCCAGCAGCGGGCGATGGTGCTCGCCGATGCCATCGCCGACGGCCGGCTCTCGGTGGCCGACGTCGATGCATCGGTCACCCGCACGGTGGCCACGCTGCTGCGGTTCCATGCGATCACGTCGCGCACCGTCGATCCGGATGTCTCGACGATGCCCACGCACCGGGCGCTCGCGCGCGAGGCCGCAGCCAAGTCGATCGTGCTGCTCCGCAACCACGACCTGCTGCCCCTCGCCGCCGAGGGCCTCCGGCGCGTGGCCGTGATCGGTCGACTCGCACGAGTGAAGAACCTCGGCGACAAGGGGTCGAGCGACGTGGTGGTCACCGACGTCGTCACCCCGCTCGACGGCCTGCACGCCGCACTCGCACACGTCGAGGTCGTCCACAGCGACCGCGACACCTCGATCGCGCAGGACGCCGACGTCGCCATCGTGGTGGTGGGGCACACCCACGCCGACGAAGGTGAGTACATCGACGCGGCGGGCACCGCCGGACTGATGGGCACGATGTTCCCGGCGATGTCCGATGCCGACCGGGCGGCGATCGCAGCGCAGTCAGCTCCTGGTGCACCTCCCGCCGCCACGCGACCCGCTGAAGACGCAGGCGGGACAACAGCACTCGACGAGAGCGGCTTCGCCCCGGGCGGTGACCGGCGTTCGCTGCGTCTGTCGAGTGACGACGAGGAACTGGTGCTCGCCACGGTGGCCACGAACCCGAACACGATCGTGGTGGTGATGGGCGGCAGCGCGATCGTGATGGAGGCGTGGCGGCACGACGTGCCGTCCATCGTGCTGCTCTGGTACCCGGGCATGGAAGGTGGCCACGCACTCGCCGACGTGCTCGTCGGGAACGTGGCACCGAGCGGGCGGCTGCCGTTCAGCATCCCGGCCGACGAGTCGCACCTGCCGCACTGGGACCCGGATGCAGCGACCGAGGTGTACGACCTCTGGCACGGCCACTGGAAGCTCACCCGCGACGGCCACACGGCCGCCTACCCTTTCGGATACGGCCTCACCTACACCACGTTCGCGCTGAGCGACCTGGTGGTCGATGCCGACGGTGGGTTCGCACAGGTGACCGTGACGAACACCGGAGCTGTCGACGCCGACGCTGTGGTGCAGCTCTACGCAGGGGTACCCGGCTCGCGATTCGAACGTCCCCTCGAACGGCTCGTCGGCTTCACCCGTGTGCACGTGGCAGTCGGTGGCGTGATCACCGCACCCGTACGGCTCGACCTCCGCCAACTCGACGTCCGCCAGGGCTCCGACTGGATCACCGAGGGCGGCACGTACCGCATCACCGCCGCCCAGCACGTCGGCGATCCACACGCCCTCCACGCCGACCTGCACCGTCACGAGGATGCCTGGCCCGCACGCTGACCGGCACGAACGCTGGCTGGCCCGCACGCTGACGGGCACGAACGCTCGCTGGCCCGCACGCTGACGGGCGCAGCCACGCGCAGGCATACGCTCCCCGCATGGCACTGCACCCGAACGGCATCAACCACATCGCCATCGCCACACGCGACATCAAGGGCCAGATCGAGTTCTTCACCGACGTCCTCGGCGGCGAGCTGAAGGCCCTGTACTGGATGCATGGGGTGGCCGACACGTTCCATGCCTTCGTCGAGCTCAGCCCTGCGTGCTACGTCGCCTTCCAGCAGCACCCGAACAACCCCGACCAGCAGGTGCTCGGCATCACCCACGCCGGCAACGCCGGTGGACAGGTGACCGCAGGAACGATGCAGCACCTCGCCTTCAACGTCGACACCCTCGACGACCTGCTCGCCATGCGCGACCGCATCCGTAGCCGTGGGGTGCCGGTGCTCGGCCCGATGAACCACGGGATGTGCGCGTCGATGTACTTCGCCGGGCCGGAGGGGCTGGCGCTCGAGGTCGCCACCGGCGGTGCGATCGACGAACGCGCGTGGATCGATCCGGAGGTTCAGGCGCTCGCCGGCATCAGCGACGACGAACTCGGCCGCTACACCGCACCTGCCGCGTACGAGCGCCCGGTCGAGGCGGTCGCCCAGCCGGCGTTCGATCCGTCCAAGCCGCACCTCGTGTACCCCGAGCCCGTCTACCGGGCGATGCTCGGCGCCCCCGACGCAGCGATGTGGACCGCCGTGACCTCGGAGCCGCCCGTGCAGGTACCGTGACCGTCCGTATGGACGAGCCCACTTTCGAGCAGTACGACCTGATCATCCTCGGCGCCGGTAGCGGCAACTCGATCGTCACACCGGCGATCGACGACTGGAAGGTCGCGATGGTGGAGGAATGGGTGTTCGGCGGCACCTGTCTGAACCGCGGCTGCATCCCGACGAAGATGTTCGTGCACGCCGCCGACATCGTGCAGACGGTGGAGCACTCCGCCCATCTCGGCGTCGATGCCCACGTCGACGGCGTCCGCTGGCTCGACATCCGCGACCGGGTCTTCGACCGCATCGACCCGATCGCCGCCGGGGGCGAGCAGTACCGCACCCACGAGTGCCCGAACATCACGGTGCACGCCGGCCGAGGCCGTTTCGTGGGCGAGCGGCGGATGGAGGTGGTCACCCCCACAGGCGTCACCCACATCGAGGCCCGTCAGATCGTGATCGCAGCCGGCGCCCGACCGATGGTGCCCGACACACCCGGCCTGGCCGAGGTGGGGTACTTCACCAGCGACGACATCATGCGCATCGACGAGGTGCCCGAGCACCTCATCGTGTTGGGCGGCGGCTTCGTCGCCTGCGAGCTCGCCCACGTGTTCGGCTCGTTCGGCGCGAAGGTCACGATCGTGCTGCGTGGTCAGCACCTGCTGCGCTCCGAGGACCACGACGTCAGCATGGCCATCACCGAGGCCTTCGCCAAGCGGTTCGATCTCCGGGTCGGCACCACCATCGACGCGGTCGAACGCCACGGCGACCGGGTGCACCTCACCCTTCGCGACGGCAGCGTGCTCGAGGGCAGCCACATCCTCGTCGCCACCGGACGCGTGCCGAACAGCGACCTCATCGATGCTGCCGCGTGTGGTCTCGCACTGCATCCCGACGGTCGGATCGTCGTCGACGAGACCGGCGCCACCTCGGTGCCGGGCGTGTGGGCGCTGGGCGACATCAGTTCGCCCTACATGCTCAAGCACGTGGCCAACCACGAGGCGAGGACGGTGGCGCACAACATCGTCGAGCCCGACGTGTTGCGTACGAACGACTACCGGGCGGTGCCGCACGCGGTGTTCACCAACCCGCAGATCGCCAGCGTCGGACTCACCGAGCACGAGGCCCGCGCCGCCGGCATCGACGTGATGGTCGCCACCCAGCGCTACGCCGACGTGGCCTACGGCTGGGCGCTCGAGGACACGACCAGCTTCTGCAAGCTGATCGCCGATCGCACCACCCGCCGCCTGGTCGGTGCTCACATCATCGGCCCGCATGCCTCGAGCCTGATCCAGCAGCTGGTCCAGGGCCTGCGTTACGACGCAACGATCGATGACATGGCACGCGGCCAGTACTACATCCACCCTGCCCTCGGTGAGGTGGTGGAGAACGCCCTGGTGCAGTTCCCCACTGCCTGACGTCGGTCGCGATGTCAGGTCGCAATGTCAGGTCGCGTCTTTGCCGCCACGCTCGACCGAGGCGGGTCGGAGCCACCGGTCACGGCGTGAGATACGGAACCAGCACGTCCTCGGACACCTCCGAGCGCGGGCTGTCGAACGCGACCGCACCTCGGTCGAGCACCATCACCCGATCCGACAGCCGCAGCACCAACCCGAGGTTCTGCTCCACCAGGAGCAACGCCATCCGGGTCGTCAGGTCCGCCAGACGCTCACCGATCTCTTCCACCACCCCGGCCCACACGCCTTCGGTGGGCTCGTCCATCACCAGCAGCGACGGGCCACTGAGCAGGGCGCGAGCGATCGCGAGCATCTTTCGCTCTCCCCCGCTCATGGTTCCTGCGACCTGATCGAGCCGATCGCCGAGCTTGGGGAAGATCGCGATCGCCATGTCGAAGTCCGGTCTGCCCCGCTCCGGGCCCGCCAGCGTCCCGAGGGTGAGGTTCTCGCGAACCGTGAGGCCGCTGAAGACCGGGTTGTCCTGGGGCACATACGCGATCCCGCGGCGGGTGATGGCAGAGGGCGGGGTTCCTGGCGGAATCGGACGACCGTCGAAGGTGACGTCGCCGGCCGTGCGGCGCAGCTCGCCCATCACATGGCGCAGCAACGTGGTCTTGCCCGCGCCGTTCAGACCGACGATCGACACGACACCGTCGCGGGGCACGGTGAACGACACGTCGGTGAGCACCTGGCTGCGTCCGTAGCCACCGCACAGGCGATCGACCTGCAACAACGGAGCGGTGTCGTCGGTTGCGTGCGCGAAGGAATCAGACACGGGTGAGGAACACCTCTCGCACGAGCGGATCCGCCTCGATCTCGGCTGCGGTGCCGTTGGCCACGACCGCCCCCTGGGCGAGGACCGTCAGCTCGGTGCACAGATCCTTCACGAACTCGAGATCGTGGTCGACGATCAGCACACCCGACCGCTGCGCGGCCGCTGCGATGATGCCGCCGGTGCGGCGCCGCTCCTGCGGGCTCATACCGGCGGTGGGTTCGTCGAGCAGCAGCACCGCCGGGTCGAGCGCGCAGGCCATCGCGATCTCCAGCCACTGCTGCTGCCCGTGCGACAGCACGCTGGCCTTGTCATCTGCGCATCCCGCGAGCCCCGCCTGTTCCAGCCGATCCAGCGTGCTCTGGTGGAGGCGGTGACGCGACCTCGACAGAACCAGTCGTGGGAGCGACTCGTGTGCCTGCAGCGCCAGCAACATGTTGTCGGCCACGGTCAGCTCGGGGTACACGCGCGCCAACTGGAACTTGATCGACAGGCCTCGCCGGCTCCGCTTCGACGCTGGAGCGGTGGTGACATCCACCCCGTTCATCAGCACCGCCCCTCGCTGCGCCCTCTGTTTGCCGGCCAACGTGTGCAGCAGCGTGCTCTTGCCCGACCCGTTGGGCCCGATCAGCCCGTGCACGCTGCCGGCTTTCACGGCCAGCGTCACACCGCTCAGCGCCCGGAGGGTTCCGAACGCCACGTGGATGTCGACGGCTTCGATGGCCGCTCTCGGTGTGTCGGTCATGCTGGCTCCCCGCTGAACTGCATCCTGCCGCGGCCACGGAAGCGTTCACGCAGCCGGCGCACAGGCAGCGACACGATGCCGTCGGGCAGGAACGTGATGCACGCGAGCAGCGCAGCTCCCACGAGCACGGGCCACAGGCGCGGGTAGCGGTCCTGCATCACCCGACCGAGCAGCTCGAGCAGCACCACGCCGAGCAGCGCGCCCCACACGCGCCCGCGTCCGCCCAACACCAACCACAGCAGCACCTGCGTCGACAGACCGACGCCGACGAAGCCCGGCGACACGAATCCCTCGTGCAGGCCGTACATGCCGCCCGCCATGCCGGCGAGCAGCCCCGACAGCACGAGCGCTGCGATCTGGATCCGCTGGCGCGAGTAGCCCAGGAACTCGGCGCGTTCTTCGTCGTCGCGGATCGCGAGCAACGACAGGCCGAACTGGCTGCGGGTGACGCTCACGACGACGGCGAAGGCGACGGTGAACACGGCGAAGGCCGCGTAGTAGAAGCGGATCCCGAGGTCGATCTGATAACCGAACAGCAGCGGGATCGGGAGACCGGGGATGCCGTTGGCCGCTCCGAGGGTGGGCCAACCGTTGGCGAGCCGCTCAGCGGCGTAGGCGAGGGCCAGGGTCGCGAGACTGACGTAGATGCCGCCGACGCGGTTGCTGCCGGCGAACAGGAAGATCGCGATCGCGAACGCGAAGAGCCCGCTCAGCAGGATCGCCGGCGGGATCAACCCTTGCAGCTCGACCCACCCCCATCGCGAGGCGAGCATGCCCGTGGTGTAGGCACCCACACCGAACAGCAGTGCATGCCCGAGGGTGAAGATGCCCGCGTAGCCCCACACCAGGTCGGCCGACATGGCGAGCACCGCGAGCAACAGGAGTCGAGTGGAGAACTGCAACCAGTACGACTGGTCCATCGCGCTCAACCCGATGGGCAGGGCACCGAGCGCGACGAACGCGCCGATGGTCGACACCGTCGACCATCGGACGCGTTCGCCGACCCGTGCCACGACCATGGTCAGCCGCACTCCGTCGGGTCGATCGTGCCGGCCGAGAGCAGTTCCTTGACGCTGCCGTCCGCCTGTACCTCGCCGATGAAGATGGGCAGCGAGCAGTGCTTCGTCCCGGCCTTCATCGCAGCGGGGCCGCCCGGGTTGCCCTCGAACACGGCGGTGTCCATCGCTGCGGCGACTGCGTCGGTGTCGAGGCTGCCGGCGGTCTCGACGGCGTTCTTCCAGAGGTAGAACGAGCGGTACCAGGCGGGCGTGTTGAAGGTGGACGAGAACGACGCGTCCGGGTATGCGGCTGCGAACGCCTCGCGGACCTCGGTCCCCGCTGGGCTGTCGACGCTGAAGAAGTAGTCCTGTGAGGCCAGCATCCCGGTCGCCGCATCGGCGAACAAGATCTGCGAGGTCTCGTCGAACAACGTGCCTGCGATCTTGCCGGTGAAGCCACCGTCGATGATCGCCTTGTGGAACGGGATGCTCAGCGGCAGCACCACCACGCTGAACAACACCTCGGCGTCGGACGACAGCACCTTGTTCTGCAGCGCCGAGATGTCGGTCGCGTCGAGCGGGTAGTACTCCTCGCCCACCACCGTGCCACCGCCGGCCTCCACGAGTTCGCGCACCTTCCCGAGGATGTTCCGCGGGTAGATGTAGTCCGCACCCGCGAGGAAGAACGTCTTGCCGGCGTTCTCGAGCAGGTACGGGATGAACGGGTCGAGCTGCTGGTTCGGGGCCTGGCCGGTGTTGAACACCAGTTCGGTGCACTCGTTGCCCTCGTACGACGCGGGCCAGATGTACATCGTGTTGCCCCGCGTAGCGATGACGCTCTTGATCGCCTCGCGCATGTTGCTCGCGATGCCGCCGATCACCATCGCGACCTTGTCCTGCTCGACGAGCTTGCGGGCCACCTGGGCACCGATGGCCGGATCGGTGGCGGAGTCGACGAGCACCATCTCGAGCGGACGGCCGAGCACCCCTCCCTCGGCATTGATCTTGTCGATGGTGAACTGGGCGATCGCCTGGTTCGAGAGCCCGACCACGCTGAAGGGGCCGGTGATGTCGGTGAGCACCCCGACCTTGATCGGATCCCCGGACGGCGCTCCGCCGGTCGAGGCATCGGTGGCGGGTGCGCTCGCGCCGTCGGTGCTCGGCGCAGCAGTGTCGGATGTCGTTTCCTCGTCGTCGCCGCACGCGGCCAGCACGCCGGACAGACCGAGGCCGATCACGCCTGTCGTCATCGCCAGTTTCTTCAGGGCCTCACGGCGGGTGAAGTCGTTGCTCATGGGTATTTGCTCCTTTGTTCACGGATCTTGTGCACGTGATCACGACCCGCCGCGCGAGAAGAGACCAGCGGGCCGAACGCGCATCACGACGATGGCGGCCACGATGATGATGACGTCGGTGATGTAGCCGTCGATCCACAACGGCAGCAGGCCGCTCGCGACACCGATCGTGCCGGCGCCGAAGATCGGACCGAGGAAGGTGCCGAGACCGCCGAGCATCACTGCGATGAACGAGCGGACGAGGTACTGCACACCGAGGTCGGGATAGAAGGTCTGCACGGGCACGATCAGCGCGCCGGCCAGCCCCGCGAGCGCCGCACCGAATGCGTAAGTCCCCGAAAAGACCAGGCGGGTGGGGATGCCTGCGGCCTCGGCCAAGCCCGGGTTGTCGAGGGTCGCGCGCACCCTGAGCCCGATGTCGGTGCGGCTCACCAGCAGCCAGCAGCCGAACAGGATCACGAGCACGGCGACGATCAGGACGAGTCGCCACGTGGACAACAACGCACCTCCCACGGCGAAGGTGCCGTCGATCGGCGGCGTGACCGGCAGTGCCTGCACCGTCATGCGTGCCCGCGTGATCTCTCGGATGATCAACCCGATCGCGAAGGTGGCGAGGAGTGCGCCGGCGGGACGCCCGGTGAACCGACTGATGATCGACCGCTCGAGCGCGAACCCGATGAGGCCGACCACGAACGGTGCAAGGAGCATCCCCACCAACGCCGATCCGAACCAACGCTCGGACAACAGCGAGCAGGCAGCACCGAGCAGGACGAGTTCCCCGTGGCACAGGTTGAAGACCCGCATCATGCTGACGATCACCGCCATGCCGAGCACGAGCAGGACCAGGATCGACGTCAGGCTCAGTGTGTCGAACACCGCACGGATCGCAGTGTCCATCAGCTATCGATGGGCTCCGAGCTTTGTCTCGAGGTCGCGAACATGTTCCACCGCGGCGAGGATCGGCTCGAGCTGGAACGGTCGCGGCGTCACCTGAGCCGGGAACGGCATCAGGTCGATGAACGGATCGACCACGCCGGAGTCGATGCCGCTCATCGCCTCGAGCACGGCGAGGCCGCAATAGGGCACGTACACCGGGGAATAGCCACCTTCGTGCGACATCACCAGCCGACCCACGCAGAGATCGTCAGCCAACTCGACCAGCATCTTCGCCATCGCGGAGAACCCGGTGGACGTCACGGTCATCGAACCGAGCGGGTCCAACGAGGCCGCATCGAATCCACTCGCCGCCACGATCAGGTCCGGGCCGAAGGCGCGCAGCGCAGGGATCACGACCTGTTCGAATGCGGCGATGTACGTGCCGTTGCCCGAACCGGCGTAGAGCGGCACGTTGATCGTGTACCCGTGCCCGGCTCCATTGCCGCGCTCGTCGACGAGCCCGGACTCCACCGGGTACAGCTGCTCCTGATGGATCGAGATGGCCAACGTGTTCGGATCGTCGTAGTAGATCCACTGGGTGCCGTTGCCGTGGTGCACGTCGAAGTCGACCACGGCCACTCGCAGACCCGGCTCGGCCACCCGGGCCCGTTGCACCGCCACGGCGATGTTCGAGAACATGCAGAACCCCATACCCGTCTCGCGTACTGCATGGTGCCCGGGGGGCCGCACGAGTGCGTACGCATTGCGCACACGGCCCTCCATCACGGCGGCCACGGCCGCCGCGGTGCCACCTGCAGCGAGCAGCGCGATCTCGTAGGAACCGGGACCGAAGGGCGAGTAGTCGTCGCCTGCGTCGCCGCCGTGCTTGCTCGCGCTCTCGGTGCGGATTCGCTCGATGTGTTCCGCGGTGTGCACCCGCAACAGGTCCTCGACCGTGGCAGGGGCGATCGCGAGTCGCACCAAGAACTCGGCGATGCCGCTCACCTCCACGAGGGATGCGAAACGAGCCTTCGACTCGGGGGATTCGAAGTGGGTGAAGGGCTGCACCATCCCACCACCGGGAACGATTCCTGCGGCGGTGCCAGTGTCGTGCCAGGCGAATCGTTCATGCCACACGTATCCGGTGCGAGACGAGGGTAGGACGGCCATGGACGCATTGTCGGCGGGGCACTGGCGACGATCAATACGTCATTCGGCGTACGGTCGGCCGGAGCAGCCCGGACCGAGCAGCCGCGACGTGGCCCGGCCGTCGACCACGAGGTCGAGATCGATCACGCCTTCCTGCACGCAGATCACCGCCGCCTGCGATCGCGACGAACATTCGAGCTTGGCCAGCACTCGCTCGACGTGCTTTCCCACGGTGCGCGGACTGATCTGCAGATTGGTGGCGATCGCCTTGTTCGCCATCCCCATCGCCAACGTGGTGGCGATCTGCAACTCACGACGGGTGAGGCCGTAGGGCAGCGGCTCGGGGCGGGCGCTCACGTCGACGTGTTCGCCCGACACCGTGGGTCGTGTGAACTCGACCTGCTGCCACATGCCTTCGTGGTGCCACAGCGCGCGCAGCGACGCACTCGGTCCAGCGGCGAAGCGTTCGGCGGCGCGCACGATCTTCATCGGTGGTTCATCGCCGTTGCGCCAACGAAGCGTCGGCCGAGGGGTCTCGGGGCTGGACGCAGCGACGATCCCGGCGACGAGGAACGACACGGCATGCACGAAGTCACGGATGTCGTCGTCGAAGTGACGCCGCCGCTCCGCACTCATGTGGAGCATCCCGACGTACACCTCGTCCTCGGTGAACAGCGCCGCAGTGAGTCCGTCGTCGAAACCTCGTGGCTGCAACTGCTCGAGGAACGTCTCGGAGTCCCGGAAGTCGTAGGGATCGTCGTCGATCCGCAACGGGAGGCGACCGGCGACGATCCGCTTCGACGGCACCGTGGTGGGGAACTGTTCGACCATGTAGCGATCGAGGTCGCCGTCGTAGCCGTGGTTGCTCGCTCCGACATGGCAGCCACGGTGCGCATCCCACCGCACCAGGTTGGCGGCCACGAACCCACAGGCGGAACGGAGGAGCTCGAACAGGCTCGCCGCGGTCAGGTCGTCCCGCGCCGCACCCGCGAGCCGGCCGAGCTCGCCGGCGACTCTCAGCTGCTCACTCGAACAGTGCACGCAACGGCCTCGGGCCTCGGGACTGGGACATGATCGCCGTATGGTAGCCCTGAACGCTCGAAGCTTCGGAGGTGAACGCCGCCGACGAACGAGGCGGAAACACCCGCCACTCGGAGGGTCAGCCGCAGCGATCGAGGGTGTTCGGCACCTCGGGCAGACCGCTCACGCGGTGCAGGTCGCGGAACGCGGCCAGCTCGGGGAATGCCTCGAACCAGGCCATCTTGGGCTGGACGCCCGCTGGGACATCGAGGTCGGGCGGCGCCAACCAGCACGAGGCAGCTTCGCATGAGATCGAACTCGACGGTCCCCTCACCTCCACCGCAGCTGCTCGCGTCACCGGCGGTCGCGCTGCATGCGTGATCAGTCGGCGGTGTACCAGTGCTGGGCCACCAGCTCGGCGACGATGGTCTCCACCAGCAGCGGCGACAGCGGATGCCCTCCACCGGGATACGTGACGGCGAGCTGCGCGGCGGCGAAGCCCGGATGGTCGTCGGGGTGTACCGCGACCGCGATCGAGCCGCGCTCGCGCATCCATCGAGCCGCCTCGGCGTCGTGCACCGAGCCCGGGAACACGAGCGCTCGGTAGTCGAGGGTCTTCGTGAGATAGACATCGACGTGACTCCAGTCGCCGGTGTCACAGCCGTCGGCCTGGCGGCGCGGCACCTCACGCAGCATCAACGCGCCCTGCAGCGCGCTGCTGATCCGGTCGCCCGGTGCCAGCAGCCACGTGCCGTATGGCCCGGCCAGCCGACCTGCGACCTCGGGCAACCATCGGTCGCGCGTGTCGAGCAGGTGATCGACTGCTGCAGCGGCAGCGCGGCAGGCCGGCGCCAGGGCGAGCCTCGAGCCGCTGAGCCGTTCCTCGAGCGCCAGCAGCGCGATCAGGGTGTGCAGCTCGGAGCGACACGACACGCCGCTGTGCTCGTGGCCGGCGAGCAGCTCGACCGTCGTGCCCGCCAGCTCGCGCAGCGCGGACTCGACGGTCGAGCTGCTCGCCGGCCACGAGCACAGCGGCGTGTCGTGTCGCTCCGAGCTGCACA
>Ga0105049_10007842_pt1 | contig 12383 bp, 9 predicted proteins | sample MAT06_FD_78087 | JGI IMG/M metagenome (GOLD analysis project Ga0105049, IMG submission 78087) | Freshwater microbial communities from Lake Fryxell liftoff mats and glacier meltwater in Antarctica - MAT-06 | ecosystem: Environmental > Aquatic > Freshwater > Ice > Liftoff microbial mat | place...
AAAAATAAAAATACCCAACGCACAGCCGAAACTCAATGACACGACAACTCAACAACGACAATGGTTTACAATCACAGTGGACAAGAACGCCAGCTGGTAACAGCACCTAAAAGAAATTGGCGGTTCAGTTCTTCGTATGACAGTTATATGGTGAAACAAACATTAGTGCTTCGTATGAACATTTGTGGTAAAAATCGCCAACTTCTTGTAGCTGCAAACCGGTAATGGTGCTATATTCAGCACATTTCTATCTATGATTTATCTTCTGGACTTTGACTATTAAATATAAATAGCGTCCAAAATAAATCCTTTAAGATTATTAAGGAATAGAAGGCAACTCTATAAAATCGCACTTAAAATAAGGCATTTAGGGCATTTGTTAAAAACTAATATAGGAAAAAGAAGGGTTTTTAGATACTTTAGCCGCTTATTGAAATATGGAAAAGTTAGTTGAATCTTTATTGTTTGAGTTTGATTGTGTAATACTGCCTGGTTTTGGAGGTTTTGTAGCACAAAAGATAAATGCAAGTATTCATCCTTCTGGCATGTTTACTTATCCTGCAACTAAAACAATTGCGTTTAATAAAAATCTAAATCAAAACGACGGCCTTTTAGCGAATAAATTGGCTAAACAAAATAGTTTGGCTTTTGATAATGCACAAGATGAAGTAGAAAAATTTGTTCAAAATATAATTTTAGAATTAGATAAATCTAAAAAATTTACTTTCGGAAAAATAGGTTCATTCATTTTAGATAGTCATAAAAATGTTGAGTTTATTCCGTTTACAAAAATTAATTTTTTGTTAGATTCTTATGGATTACCCGCCATTCAAATTCAACCTTTAATGGAAAGATCAATTTTAAGATCCGAAATTGAATTGCCAAAACCGGTTGTTCAAAAAAAATCAGGCAATATCAAGAGATGGATTCCTGCTATAGTTTCTCTTCCTGTTGCCATAGCAATTTTGGCTTGGCCATTTATGAATCATTCTGGAAAACAAGGCCTAGATAATTTTTCGGGTTTTGGATTTTTTTATTCTAACGAGGCTAGTTATTCCGAGCGAATTTCTCTTGAGTTGCCTTCTATTCCCGAAAGAAATTTTATTGTTGATGCAACTTCTGAAATTACTACTCCAATAGAAGTTTATAAACCAAATACTGAAGTTAAATTAGTTGAAAATTATTCTCCAAAATCTAATTCAAATTGGATGTTGATTGTTGGATGTTTTCAAATGGAAGAGAATGCACAAAATTTAGTGTTCGAATTAAAGTCAAAAGGTTTTGATGCTAAAATTGCTGGAACATCTTCAAACGGATTAATTAGAGTATCGGCGGGCAGTGCAAGCAACAGAGAGCAATTAGAAGAAACATACATTAGAGCAAAACAAAGTGGCTTAGAAGTTTGGTGGCACAATGCAAATTAAATTATGCAAGAAAAAATCAACGAACTTATTAATGAAATAAATTCTTTTATAGCTAACGATTTTAAGGATGCCGAAGAATTTAGATTGAAGTTTCTTTCTAAAAATGGAAAAGTTTCTTTATTGTTTGACGAGTTTAAGGAAGTTGCTGCTGAGCAAAAAAAAACCTTAGGTAAACCACTTAATGAATTAAAGAATTTAGCTCAAAATAGATTAAACGAATTTCAAGAACAGTTTGCAAAAACTGTCGAGAAAGAAACAAGTGGCAACGATTATACTTTGCCTGGAGATTCATATCAAACCGGAGGCCGTCATCCACTTTCACTGGTAAGAAATCAAATAATAGAAATTTTTAATAAAATTGGTTTTTCTGTTGCCGATGGCCCAGAAATAGAAGACGATTGGCATAATTTTTCTGCATTAAATTTCCCTAAAGAACATCCTGCAAGAGACATGCAAGATACTTTTTTTGTGGAGGAAAACTGGGCACTAAGAACCCACACTTCATCCATTCAAATTCGTGTAATGGAAAAACAAAAACCACCTTTGCGTTTGTTGGCTCCTGGAAGAGTTTATAGAAACGAAGCCATATCTGCAAGAGCTCATTGCCAATTTCATCAGGTAGAAGGATTTTATATTAACAAAAAAGTTTCGTTTGCCGACCTAAAACAAACATTACTTTATTTCTCTAAAGAAATGTTTGGTGCACAAACAAAAATTAGATTAAGGCCTTCGTTTTTTCCTTTTACAGAGCCAAGTGCCGAAATGGATATCTCATGTATGTTTTGCAATCAAACGGGTTGTAATATATGCAAACAGAGCGGATGGGTAGAGATTTTAGGTTGTGGTATGATAGACCCAGATGTTCTAAAAAATTGCAATATAGACCCTGACGAATATTCTGGTTTTGCGTTTGGAATGGGAATAGAAAGAATTACAATGCTTAAATATAAAATAAACGATTTAAGACTTTTCTTCGAAAATGACATTCAGTTTTTGAAACAGTTTTCTAAAACTATTTAATAAAAATCATGCAAAATAGAATTGCAGAAATTTTGCAATTGCAAAAAGAAGATCCCAACGATCCTTTTTTTATTTATGCCTTGGCCCTTGAATACGAAAAAACAAATCAACTTAAAATTTGTGTCTCACATTTAGAAAAGTTGGTTAAAGATTTCCCGAATTATGCTGGAACCTACCTCAAGTATGCCCAAGTTTTAGTGAATGTAAGCGATGAAGAAAAAGCCAAGGATATTCTAAAAAAAGGAATTGACCTTGCTTTGCTTCTGAAAAACTACAAAATGAAAGGAGAGTTGCAACAGTTGCTCGACGAAATAGAATAATACTCACAAATTAGGTGCTTTTATGTTTATAATTTTTAACTTCACACAAGGATAAATCTTTTTAAAAGCAATCCTTAAATTTATTTTAAAAAAAATAAAATGTTTGTAGATTATTATAAAATACTGGGCATAGAAAAAAATGCTAGCCAAGAGGACATAAAAAAAGCTTATCGAAAATTAGCACGAAAATATCATCCAGATTTAAATCAAAATGATGCAGACGCAAAGCAAAATTTTCAAAAAGTAAATGAGGCAAATGAGGTGCTGAGCGATTTAGAAAAAAGAAAGAAGTATGATGAATACGGGCAAGATTGGAAGCATTCCGAAGAATTTGAAAAAAGAAAACAAAATCAAAAACAATATTCAAATGCTGGTGGTCAAAACAATTCACAATATCAAAACGAAAGTGATTTCTCAGATTTTTTTGAATCTATGTTTGGAGGTGCAACAGGAAGAAATAGACAAGTAAAATACAGAGGACAAGATTTAAATGCAGAACTAAGTTTAAATTTAACCGACGTACTCGAAACTCAAAAAAAAACCCTTACTATAAACAACAATGCAATTAGAATCACAATTCCTGCTGGTATAGAAAATGGACAAAAAATTAAAATCGCAGGGCATGGAGCAGCAGGAGCTAACGGTGGTCCAATCGGCGATTTATACATTACATTTTCTATTGTCAATAACACTAATTTTAAAAGATTGGGCAATGATTTATACACGAGTATTGATTTAGATTTGTACACAGCTATTTTAGGCGGAGAATTATTTGTTGATACATTAAGCGGGAAAGTTAAATTAAATGTAAAACCCGAAACACAAAGTGGGAGCATTGTAAAACTAAAAGGCAAAGGATTTCCGGTTTATAGGGAAGAAGGGAAATTTGGTGATTTATACATTACCTATTCTATAAAATTACCAAGTAATTTGAGTGAAAAACAAAAACAACTTTTTACAGAATTATCTAAATTAAATTCATAAAACAAGAGCTATGGAAATTACTAATATGATATCCGAAATAGAATTTTGTACTAACCATAATATTGAGGTTTCATTTATTAGATCAATTCATGAAATAGGATTAATTGAGCTAATAGTGATTGATGAAACCATGTATTTTCATTCTGGGCAACTGAATAACTTAGAAAAAATACTTCGAATGTATTTTGACTTAAACATCAATTTAGAAGGAATTGATACTGTATTTCAATTGCTGCAAAAAATGGAATCTATGCAAGAAGAACTAACTATTCTCAAAAATAAAATTGAATTTTATGAGATTAGATAAAAGAATGTTTTATGCAAACTTCGACAATACATTAACGTTAATCCTTAGATTCAAAAAAAATTTACTATGAATTTTAGGTAATGGCATTTGTCATACCTAAATAAAATCCTTAACTTGTTTCGTTTATTAAAGAGTTATTAGATTAGAATATGAATTTGAAAGTATTTATTTTATTTTGTTTCATATTAAATTGTAATTTAATTTGTGCTCAATATAATTCTAGTATCCAAACCGTATGGCCATATCAAAGAATTGGATCATTTACTATTAGGAAAAGTGTATTGCAATTTCCAAAGGGAATACATTATTTTTTAAAGAGTAATAAAAACGTTAGCACTTGCTTCTTAGCAAATAATTTAGATTTATGTGCAAACAAAAATAATTTTATAAAATGAATAAAAAACTCATTCTTTTATTTCTTGTTTTTTATGAATTTTGTGCTCACGATTTATTTGCTCAAAAAAACAATGTAGATACTTTTAATTATTCTGTTTTAGAAGATTATAAAAATAGGTATAAAGAAATAGAATCAAAACGAAAAACCGACTCAATTAAAAGAGATGAAATAAAACTACAATTACAAAAACCAGAAGCTAATAATATTTCTAAAAGAGAAACTTTATTAATGCAATTAAAAACATTAGATGAATCGGATTCCCTCAGAGATATCGAAAAAATTCAAAGTATAGAGTCGCTTAAACATAGCTCAAAAGCTTTTGCAGTGCGTGGATTTTTTAATGATACTTTGTTTTTGATATATAGTAAACTAGGTAGTTTTTCTGCTGAAGAACGAGCTACGGTAATTGAAAGTAGAATTAAATCTTTAGTAGAAAATGTTGATTTCGACAATAACTCAATCAAGGAAGTAATAACTGAAAATACTGTTGATCTTTTATGTGGAGAAATAATTTTGTTAAGTGTTTCGGAAAACGATGCAATTTGGAGCAACACGTCAAAATTAATTCTCGCAAAGAATTATAATAGTATAATTACAAAATCTGTTATTAATTATAAAAAAGAGACCAGCGTTTCTAATCTTGTAAAAGAAATAGGTCTTGCTACTCTAATAATTATTCTTTTAAGTGTTTTAATATTTTATATCAATAGACTTTTTAATTACACAGCTACTAAGATATCTGGGCAAGAAGGAAAAAAAATTAAGGGAATAAAAATAAAAAACTACACATTATTTGATGCTAAAAACGAGTTAAATGTTATTCTTAAACTAAATACTACAGTAAAATGGTTAATGATAATTTTATCATTGTATTTGGTGTTACCAATTCTTTTTGGAATTTTCCCTTGGACGAAACATTTTGCAAGTACACTTTTTGGATATATCTTAAACCCTGTAAAATCAGTCGCAGTTTCGGTTTGGAATTATCTTCCAAAGCTTATTACAATAGTAGTAATTATTGTAATTTTTAGATATGTATTAAAAGGATTTTATTTTTTAAAAACTGAAATAGAAAAAGGCAAATTAAAAATCAATGGGTTTTATCCAGATTGGGCAAATCCAACTTATCAATTAATAAAAGTAATAGTATATGCTTTTATGGCAATTGTAATATTTCCTTATTTGCCTGGTAGTGATTCTCGAATTTTTCAGGGAGTTTCAGTCTTTCTAGGCGTTCTTTTTACATTTGGTTCTTCCGGTTCTTTGTCCAATGTGGTTGCTGGTTTAGTGCTTACTTACATGCGATTATTTAAGATTGGCGATTGTGTAAAAATTGGTGATGTAATTGGCGATGTAATTGAAAAATCTATTCTGGTTACTAGAATTAGAACTATTAAAAATGAAATCATTTCGATTCCAAATTCTACGGTAATGAGCAGTCATACCATAAACTTTAGTAGCGATTCTTTAGACAAAGGTTTAATTATGCACACCACCGTAACAATTGGCTATGATGTTCCTTGGAAAAATATGCACCAAGCTCTTTTGAATGCTGCCGACAGAACTGAATTTTTATCAAAAGAGCCAAAGCCTTTTGTATTGCAAACAAGTTTAGATGACTTTTATGTTTCTTATGAAATAAATGCCCATACAAAAGAACCAAATAAACAAGCAACAATTTACTCCTTCTTGCATGCCAATATTCAAGACTGCTGCAACGAAATGGGAATTGAAATATTATCGCCGCATTACAGAGCACAACGTGACGGTAACATGGTTACAATTCCTGCAGATTATTTAAACAAGGATTATGAATCGCCATCCTTTAACGTTAAATTTAAAAAAGATGAAAAATAAGTTTCTTCTAATAATTAAAAAATTTTATGCTAATCAATATTGCAATTTAAATTGTTGATATAGAATCTATGTTTATAAATCTTATTATGTAGTCCATAATATAATTAAGGTTTGCTTAAAAAATAAATTACTTTTTCGGCAAACCCTAAATAGTTAAAAATGGATAGTTGGCAATTGTTAATGGATAATTGACATTTATTTTAAAAATGAGCCTTTTTAGGGTTTTATTTTATTTATTTTTGACTGATGAAAATAAATACCTTTTTCGAAAAACTAAGTAACAATCACTCTGGTTTGTACAGAAGTTTTTTAGCAATACTGTGCATTGCATCTATTGTGTATTTATTTCCAAAGCAAGCAAAATTCCGATTCGAATACCAGCAAAACAAGCCTTGGATGCATGAAGATTTAATTGCACCCTTTGATTTTGCAATAGAAAAATCCAACGAACAAATTAACGAGGAAAGACAAAGCTTAATAAAAAGCAACAAACCATATTTTAATTTCAACCAAAGCATAAAGGAAATTGAAAAGAAAAAGCTCGATAGTTTGTTCAACAAAAGATGGCAGCAATCTATCTATGCCAATAACAAAGAAGTTAAGAACAATCACTACAAAATATTAAACAATATTGTAAGTAAAGTTTACGACAAAGGAATTATTCAAATTAATGACAAAATTGAAGCAAAAAACGATGATTATACCTTATTTTTAGTTAAAGAAAATATTGCTGATGAAGCAGAATTAGCAGACTTTTTTACACTTAAAACTGCTTATATTTTTGCAGAAACAGAATTTCAAAAAGAGAAAAATATCGACCGAACTTTTATAAATGAACTGCTAGAAAATCTACTTGTTCAAAACGTTACTTTCGACCCTAAAAGAACATCAAATGAGCAAGACAATAACCTAAAAAATCTCTCTCTTAGCAAAGGAATGAAATACAGAGGTCAACTAATTATTGCACGAGGAGATATGGTTGACGAAGAAAAACTTAGATGGATTGAATCTTTAAAACAAGAATACCTAGAGCAAAGCGGTGGCAACGAAAATAATTTTTACATTCTACTAGGGCAAACATTAATTGTTTCGTTGGGTGTGCTAATGATTATACTTTTTCTATACAGTTTTAGACCAGAAATTCTTTTAGACAACGCCAAATTCAGTTTTATTCTGCTTTTAATTTTTATGATTTCTGCCATGGCAAGTTTATCCTTAAAACTAAACTTGCTAAGCATCTATATTTTCCCATATTGCATTTTACCAATTTTAGTTAGAGCCTTTTTAGATACACGAACTGCCTTGTTCACTCATTTGGCAGTTGCACTTATTGTTGGGCAAATTACTCCCAGTCCTTTTGAGTTTACATACATTCAGCTTATTGGAGGAATATTTGCAGTTTTTAGTATAGTAAATTTAAGAAACCGTTCTCAGTTATTTATTTCTGTGGGAATTATTTTTGTGGCTTATTGCCTAGCATATCTTGCACTGGCATTTACCCGCGAAGGGAAATTTAGTTCTTTGGATATTGTGTTTTTTGAATCGTTTGCAATTAGTGCAGGGCTAACACTGTTTGCTTATCCTTTAATTTTTATTTTTGAAAAACTTTTTGGTTTTATTTCGGATGTTTCTTTAATGGAATTAAGTGATATTAATTCTCCTTTGTTGCGTGAGTTGGCGCTAAAAGCACCTGGCACTTTTCAACATTCACTGCAAGTTGCAAATCTTGCAGAAGAAGCAATAATAAAAATTGGTGGCTCATCTCTGTTGGCTAGAGTTGGAGCACTTTACCACGATATTGGGAAAAGCGAAATGCCAATGTATTTTGTAGAAAATCAATACACAGGTGTAAATCCTCATTCCGAATTAAGTTATCAAGACAGTGCTTCAATAATTATTGGACACGTAATTTTTGGAATAGAAAAAGCTAAAGCAAATGATTTGCCCGATTCAATTATAGATTTTATAAGAACACATCATGGAACTACCATGGCGGAATATTTTTATAAAATGGCAAAAGAATCTTTTCCTGAAGAAGAAATTAACGAAAAAATATTCCACTATCCTGGCCCAATTCCATATTCTACAGAAACTGCTGTTGTAATGATGGCCGACGCCGTAGAAGCTTCTGGCAGAAGCATAAAAAAGTTTGATGCCGAAACGATTGATGCTTTAGTAGAAAAAATTATCAATCATCAAATTGAACAAAATCAATTTGTGAATTCTCCTATAACCTTTAGAAATGTAAACACAATTAAAAAGGTTTTTAAGAAAAGATTATTAAATATGAATCATCTCAGGATAGAATATCCTAAGTAATCGACCCTCAAATTCTCCACAATCCTTTATATCAATTAATTCAGGAAAAAGCAAAGTTTTTTTCTGCGGAGAATTTCTGGAAACGATAAAAAATATGGTTTGTTTTCCGAAGCGATAAACGGCATCATTTTATCTGGTTATTTTTATCAAGCAAAATACGGAAACCTTTTGGGAAGATGAGAGCTTGGCTCGAATATCACTTTACTTTTGCAGGAAGAGCTTTTGCTTCTGCTTTTCCAAATCCTACCCTCACATCATCTTTTAACGCAAAGCCTGTAATCGTTACAGTGTCATTGTCATTTATAAATTTTCTTTCGGTGCCGTCTTTCATTTTAATAGGTTCAGTTCCTCTCCAAGTAATCTCTAACATAGATCCAAAAGAACCTTTTTCTGGCCCGCTAATTGTGCCTGAGGCATACAAATCTCCAACCTTTACGTTGCACCCATTAACTGTATGATGTGCCAATTGTTGAAGCATGTTCCAATACATGTATTTAAAATTAGAATTAGAAACAACAGTTTCTTCTGAACCTTCGGGTGTTATTGAAACTTGCAGATTTACATCAAAATGAAAATCCTGTTTGAAAGACAAATAATCCAATACTTTTGGATTTTGCTCTGGCCCTTTAATTCTAAATGCTTCAAGTGCTTCCATTGTTATAATCCAAGGAGATAAAGTGGAACAAAAGTTTTTTGATAAAAATGGCCCTAGAGGAACGTATTCCCATGTTTGAATATCTCTAGCACTCCAATCGTTAAATAGTGACAAACCAAAAATATAATCTGCTGCTTCGTCAGTGCTAATTGCGTTACCTAGTTCTGTGTTTTTTCCTATTACAAAACCCATTTCCAATTCAAAATCTAATAATTTGCTTGGTCCAAAAACAGGATTTTCTGCATCAGGCGCTTTGGTTTGGCCCATTGGTCTGCAAAAATTTGTGCCCGAAACAGTTATTGACGAAGCTCTTCCGTGATAGCCTATTGGTATATGTTTCCAATTTGGCAGCAGTGCATTTTCTGGATCTCTAAACATAGTGCCAACGTTTCTGGCATGATCCATACTTGAATAAAAATCGGTGTAGTTTTCAATTCTTATCGGCAAGTGAAATTCTACTTCTAACTCATTTAATAAAATACTTTGTTGGTGTTCAAAATTTTTACTCAATCCATAATTTTCATTTGAAAATAGATGTTGAATTTTCTTTCTAATTTTGCTTGTACTTTTTTTCCCAAGCGAAATAAAATCATTCAAATATTCATTCTCTAAAACAGAAGTATTTAATTCAGGAAATTCAACTAAATATCCGTTTTTAAATAGCTCGCAAATATCAATAACCTTGCTTCCGATAATGCTTGCTACTCTTTTTTTACCTCCATTAATAGAATAAATACCAAAAGGAATATTGTAAATACTAAAATCGCAATTGCTGTTATAAGTTATCCAACTTTTCATTTTTTGGTTTTTTTTATTATTATTTTTGTTTGTATAACGTATTTAGGTTTGGCGAAGGTAGCGATTTATACGACAACTGTCTACGGTGAAAGTTAATTTATGATTGATTAAAACTGTGTAAGAATCAATGAACAGAAACTTTTGCCACACCTATTTGTGTGTGATTACTTATTTTAAGAGTTGTTTCTCAAATTCAGAAGGTGTTAAAATCTGTGCGGATAAAAATGTATGATGTACCAATAAATCTTTATCACCAGTAACTAAATAGTCAGCCTCTGAATAATAGATCAAGTCTAATAAAAAGTTGTCTTTAGGATCTCATTTGATAAAATGTTTCGGTTTAATTTTAATATTTTCTGCAATCGTTTCTAGAAGCTCTAATAATTGCGTTACATTATCTTTTTAAAAGTATTTTTTTAGCTTTTCTCTACTTATTACAATTTTAATTTCGTACAGTAATTGTTGAGTTGTAATTATTTTTTTGCTCCGTTCTGGACATATTCTTTGATTTTAGTTAAACAACTACCTATCAAAAAACCAATTCAAACGTTTGTGTCAAATATTACTTTAACGCTTTTGTTTATCATAAATTTCTTGTCTTACAATTTCAACTTCTTTAGTAATAATTTTAAAATTAAGATTTTTTGCCTTGAATGATTTTTGTAATTAAGATAATTTTGATTCAATAGCTTCCTTTTCCAATTCTTTCGTCAGCTCTAATTTTTGCTATCTAGGAAGCTGTTTAATCATTGATAGAATTTGGTCAGAAATTATATCGATTTGTAATGCAGTTTTCATTTTACTATTTATGTATTCAACAAACAAACTTACTGAAAAATCCTTGTTTAATTAAAGTTTTAATTTTGCGGCAGTCGATTTTAGATTGACGCACAATTTTTGAATTAGTTTTTTTGCATGAGCCAAATGCTATCTTCTTTGTCTAAATGTTTCCAGTTTACAATTACTTTCTCGGAGTTTATTGTATCAATTTTTAATCCTGAATAATTTGCTTGAATTGGCAAATCTCTACTGTAAAGTCTATCTACTAAAACAAGCAGTTCAACTTTTTGTGGTCTCCCATAACTTAGCAAAGCATCAATCCCCGATCTAATTGTTCTGCCAGTAAATAAAACATCGTCCACCAAAACAATTTTTTTATTTTCTATTTCAATGTCCATATCCGTTTTTGATGGAATTAATGGAGAGTCGTGTGATCTAAAATCATCTCTAAAAAAGGTGATGTCTAAATTTCCCGAAGCAATTGAATTTATATTTAAAATTCTTTTTAATGTTTGAATAATTCTTGCACTCACAAAAATTCCTCGAGGTTGCAAACCAATGATTACGGTATGGCTAAAATCAAAATGATTTTCTATCAACTCCAAAGCTAATCGCTCAATAATTAGAGAGAATTTTTTTTCGTTTGCTAACAATTGCTTTTTTTCCACACCAAAAATATTTATTACAAAACAAATGTTTTTCCTTCTTGTGCCAAAAATGTTTTTTCGAAAACAACTTTTGCTTCTTGTGCAAATAAACTAGTGTCTTTATACCTAGAAGAAAAATGACCAATTAATAATTGCTCCACTTGAGCCTGTTTTGCAATTAAGGCTGCTTGCTCTGCTGTGGAATGAAATGTTACTCCAGCTCTTTCTTTTTGGTCATTACAAAAAGTGGCTTCGTGGTACAATAGCGAAACATTGTAAAGCACCTCCACTAAAGATTCGTCAAATATTGTATCGCTGCAATAAGCATAGCTCAATAATGGATCTGGTGGGTATGTTAAGTGTTGATTTTTTACTAATGTTCCATCTTCGTCAATAAAATCCTCGCCATTTTTTATTTTTACAATATCATGAGGACTTAATTTATACAACTCTATCATATCTTTTTTTACAGAAAGCATGGATGATTTTTCTTTAAATAGAAATCCGCAACAAGCTATTCTGTGTTTTAAAGGAAACGAGCTAACCTGTATTTTATCGTCTTCAAAAATTACTTCAGGTCTTTTTGAATCCAGAAAATGATAAACCAATCTGTAACGCAAATAAGTATCGGAATATTTAAAAATCTGTTCTAAAATTTCCTTTAATTCTTTAAAGCAATATAAATGTACTTCGTGGGTTTGATTAAGCAAATGCAAACTAGAAAGCAAACCTGGCAGCCCAAAATAATGATCGCCATGCAAATGAGAGATAAAGATGTGCTCTATTTTTGTGAGCTTTAACTTGTATTTTCTAATTTGAGATTGTGTTCCTTCGCCACAATCAATAAGAATATTTCTGTTTGCGAAATTTAAATA
>Ga0105049_10007844_pt1 | contig 12378 bp, 8 predicted proteins | sample MAT06_FD_78087 | JGI IMG/M metagenome (GOLD analysis project Ga0105049, IMG submission 78087) | Freshwater microbial communities from Lake Fryxell liftoff mats and glacier meltwater in Antarctica - MAT-06 | ecosystem: Environmental > Aquatic > Freshwater > Ice > Liftoff microbial mat | place...
CTTTCAGACCATAATTGAGGCGCAAAACTTGCAACGGGAGACCCATATTGCGGTCAAATCCTTTCTAGAAAAACATGCTGTGGAAATGCCACCCATCTCGCCAGAACAGATCTTTTTTGAAGATGTGGCCCAGGATCATCCAGTTAACTTGCCGGCAGGAGTCATCGAAAAACTGGTCGGCCAATTAGCTGATTGCTGGCAGCAAAAAGATTTTCATGCGCAGCCACCGTTTCGGACTCGGATTCAACGTTTTGCTGCAGATTTTTTGGCGGCTGGAAAGACGATTGATTTTTTGGATTTCAGCAAACGGTTTTTGGAGGCTGGCGGAGCGACGACTAAGGATGAAGCAGCTACCTCAGGTACAGAGATGCCTCCACCGCTCCAGCCGGCGGTTTATCCACGGCATAAAGGTAAAGTTGGGGCCTTACTTCAAATTTTTAAAGAAAACGGCGAATACAAAGCAGTGGTGAACGCGATGTTCCCGGGCGGTGGGAAATTGTTTGCCAGATGGCTGCCGCTTTTTTCAGCGGATGTTTCGGCACAAATAAAAAATTGGCAAACTGAAGATGCTGTAGAAACCCTCGCTTTTTCGTGGCAAGGTTGGTCTAACGCCAACTTTCAACCAATACTTTCCAAGATTTCACTTGCGGTGCCAGATGCTCGCGTTGGACATTTACCGGGCGGGCGGGAGATTTTATTGGCCGACCTTGCCGTGCGAAAAGACGAATTTGGGTTCCCCCAACTGATTGACAAACAAAGCAATAAACAAATTTTATTCACAGACCTTGGCCTCGAAGCCCCCGAAACACGCCCGCCAGTGATGCAAGTACTTTGGCATTTGGGCGTGCCGTTTGTATCGTCAGAATCTTTGTTGCCTGAAAGATTTGGAACTGAATTGGTTGCTGGAATCCGACACCGCCATCGGCTTGCATTCGAGTCCCTGGTGCTCGTTCGAGCGGCTTGGGAACTGCCGCCTGAAGCCTGGGGAACCTTATTTGTGGAAGGCAAATCTCAAGCCGAACGGATAGGCTTGGGGGTAGCGACATTGAAGTATTGGGGTATTCCACGGCAGTTTTTTGGACGTTTCACGATGCGGCGTGAAAAACCGCAGTTTTATGATCTGGATAGCCCGATTTCAATGTTGTTGTTAGAGAAAAACCTGCGGGGAGGATCAGGAAACCTACACTTGACTGAAATGCTACCCAGGCCGGAGCATTGGTTAGGGGATAGGGTGGGGGAGTTTGTGGTGGAGTTTCTGGCTTAAACAAGTGTTATCCCGAATTTTTTCTTGGGTATCTCAAAGTGGTTTTGATTGACGAATGTCGATTACATGATTTTCGATTTTTGATGGGGTGCAATAGCTTAATATTCAGAGAAATCAATCAAAGCTGAACCCTTAATGACTCCTTGATGCTGCAACAAAATCTAGGCCCAGCAAGCGCCATCAAAAATCAAAAACCATTTTTTACTCGCGAATTGTCATGCCGCAGCGAAGCGTAGACATCCACACAGCCTAGGCGCTGTTGAGCATCTTTTGCCGAAGCTTTTTCGGGAAGCCTGGGTTGTGTGGATGTCTACGCTTCGCTGCGACATGTAAATTCAAACTTACCCGTCGGAAACTCATGCCAACCCATTAATCAAAAGGTGGTGGACAATCTTCACCATACCAGAAATGTGTTAAGAAAACCCATTTTACATCCCCTTGAAAGTAGTATCCAGCAGAAGAAAACCCATAATCTTCTGTGCGATGAACCACATAAATCGAGTGCTCTTTTGACGATGACAGCCTTTGTACCCTAGTGCAAGAGCGGCTTTCACCGAAAGAGAATGTTGATGCCAAAATCAAGGAAGTTCGATTGGTACCTAACCCGACAAGTGATATGGTAGAGGTGATTGGGCTGCAAGCTTCAGAAGGGCAATCTGTCAGGGTCATATTGACCGATGTTGGTGGTCACTATTGGTTTGACAGAAAAGTAAGCGATATGAAAGTCGTTACATCCCTACAAGATATGCCAGCAGGGGTTTACATCTGCCAGGTCATTACCCAAGGGCGGCCTCCAACCGCCCTCAAACTGATTGTTGTCCACTAACATTTATCACTATAGGCCAGCCCGCATCAACTCGGGCTGGCCTGTTTTTCTTATCCGCTATGAAAAATTGGTTAATCGCAATTTTAATTTTCCCTTCAGCCCTCCAAGCCCAGTTTCACGACAATACTTGGATATTGGGCTACAGCAACAATGCCGATACAACGGATAGATTTGGGATATCTATCTTGACATTTCCAAATGGAATGCTCCAAATTATGCAGAATCCAGTACTTGAATTTAATTTTGATGGAACTAATATGTCTTTTTCCAATAGTAATGGTAACCTATCATATTATTCAAACGGAATCCATATTGGCAATGCTATTTGGGATATAATGGAAAATGGAGCATATTTGACAGAAGGGTATTCTCCAATAGGTGGGGTATTCTGGCCTGGATGGGTGCTTTCCATCCCGATGCCCGAAGAGCCAAGCAAGCATTGTTTTTTTTATGAACAAGATAGTTTCTCCTCCTTATTATCTGTTTATGCGCGATCATTAAATCTGGCCATAATAGATATAGCTGCCAATGATGGAAACGGAACTGTTCTATTGCGGGATAGTTTACTTATTGAAGACACGCTCGCAGTTGGGAAAATATCGTCGATTAAACATGCGAATGGCCGCGATTGGTGGATATTAGTCAATGAAAAAAACAGTAATGGGTTCTACAGACTTTTATTGAGTCCGATTGGATTGTTACTGGAAGGCCATCAAAACATTGGTGTCCCAGTAATTGATGGGGTCGGGCAGGCAGTGTTTTCTCCCAACGGAGAGCATTATGCTATCTTTGGCGCAGTTAGTGTAGCTGATGGGAACTATACAGATGTATATGATTTTGATCGTTGTACAGGTTTGTTATCAAATCATCGACACTTGCACACAAATGTGACTAATGGATATTGGGGGGGGGAGGCTTTTTCGCTTAATTCGAGATTCCTATACATCAATGAACAGTCTGTTTGCCACCAATACGACTTAAACGCTTCCGACCTCTGGGATAGCCGCAAAATAGTAGCCGAGTACGATGGGTTCCTTTCTCCCTACCCGACTACCTTTTTCTTCATGCAACTTGCTCCTGATGGGAAAATTTATTCTTGTACTGTCACAGGCTCTAATGTGCTTCATGTAATTCATAACCCAGATGAATTGGGAACTAGCTGTCAATATCAGCAACATGGAATCATGCTTCCGACGAATAACTCACATTCCATCCCCACCTTTCCCAACTACCGCCTGGGCCCGCTCGACGGCTCACCCTGCGACACGCTGGGGCTGGACAACCTGCCCATATCCTTCTGGCGCTCGGAACAGGACACCCTTGACCCGCTAGCAGTGACCTTCCACGACTTGTCGTATTATGAACCTGACACTTGGGTCTGGGATTTCGGCGACCCCGCTTCAATCGGGATGAATACAAGCACCGAGCGGCACCCGCAGCATCATTTCTCCGCACCCGGCGAGTATGAGGTATGCCTGACTGTCAGCAACGCCAACGCCAGCAACACGCGCTGCCGCACACTCCATCTCGGTACTTCGCTGGCAGAAAACGCTGAAATTCAAGAACGCATCCAGATAAACCCCAACCCTTTTCGGGACAGGCTCTCCGTGGCCTTGAACGCGAACCTGCGCAGCCCAATTTTCCGGCTATTCGACCAAACGGGCCGGCTGCTGCGCGAGGCGCGTTTGGCTTTTGGCATCACGGAGATAGAAACTGGAGTCTTGCCGCCGGGGATGTATTTTTATGGCATTGAGGCGCAAGGGGAAGTAGTGAAGAGTGGGAAATTGGTCAAAATTGGGAAGCGATGAAACCACGCCGAGATGTCCTACTTTTCCGCTTTCGCGTCACGAATAGGAAAGACCGAGTTGCGTGCAATTGGCAACCGAAAATCAACTCATTGACAATTTTCAAGTATTTGATTTGTGATGATCCCACCAAGCATCGTTCACGTTTTCAAAGACGCATGTTTTTACTTGAAACACTAACCTATCCCTTCTCAATCAACTCAATCAATCGATTCAAATCCGCATCATTATCAAACTTAACCACCAGTTGACCTTTGCCTTTTTCATCGCGTTTGAGCTCAACTTTTGCACCAAAGAACGAACGGAACTGGTCTTGAATATTGCGCAGATTTTCAGTCAGGGCCTTTTTGGGTTTGCCTTGATCCCCTTTCCGGCTTTCCTGATAGCTGGCAATGAGCGCTTCTACGGCACGCACGGATAGATCTTCGGATACAATTTTCTGATACACCGAGTTGCGAATGGCGTAATCATCCACGCCTGCGAGGGCACGGGCATGACCCATCGAAATTTTGCCTTCCACAATACCTTGCTTGATATCGGGATCGCTTTCGAAACGCAGCAAACGGAGATAGTTGGTAATGGTGCTTCGCTGTTTGCCTACTCGGTCTGACAGGTTTTCGTGGGTGAGTTTGAATTCCTCCGCCAGGCGGCCATAGGAAACGGCAATCTCCCAGGCATTCAGATCTTCGCGCTGAATGTTCTCGATGAGCGCCATTTCGAGCAGTTCCTGATCGTTGGCAAGGCGCACATAGGCTGGCATTTCCTTCAATCCCGCCAATTGGCTGGCGCGGAAGCGTCGTTCTCCAGAGATGATCTGGTATTCTTTATCGTGAAGCCGGCGGACGGTAATAGGCTGAATGATACCGTGTGCCCGAATACTGGACGCGAGTTCTTCCAGAGATTCCGGGCTAAAGTTTTTACGGGGTTGCCCGGCATTGGTCTTGATATGTGCAATAGGGAGCTGAGCAACAGTCGTCGCCAATTCGCGTACAACTTGCTCCGGGTTCTCTTGCACGGCTTTTTCCAATTGTTTTGGGTTGCCGAGCAGGGCTTTAATGCCGCCTGTGTTGAAATTTGCTTTTGCCATTTTTGCTTAAGCCTTCATTTTGATGGAGGGGGATAAGTTTCTGGGTTTTCTCCGAAAACCTCGAAACTTATCCCCCTCCATCAAAATGAAGGCTGTGGTTTAGGTGATCAATGAAGTAGTCGAAAACAACTTAAACATCTGTCTTTGTTGCATCCAAGCTGATTTTTTTGTGGTCGCTTGTTCCTGTAAGTTTTTTTCTTGGGTTGGGGTCTGCTAGCATTTTGGCGAAGCCAAACGCGTAGCAGACCCCAACCCAAGAAAAAAACTCCCCTGGCAGATTAATTCCTCCTAAGAAACTCTTCAGCAAGGTTGAAAAAGTTGACAGCTCCTTTACTCGTCACGTCGTAAAGTGCTACTGGAGTATGTGCCATAGGCGCTTCTGCCACGCGGCTATTGCGGTGGATGATCGTCTCAAAAACATAGTCGGTAGCACTGTTGCGCACTTCTTCCACAATAGCATTGGCTAGTCGAAGGCGACCATCGTACATCGAAATGAGTAGGCCTTCTACTTGTAAATTAGGGTTAAAACCCTGACGGATTAGGTCAATGGTGTTTTTTAGTTTTGCGAGTCCTTCAAAAGAGAACATCTCGCATTGTACCGGGATGAGTACGGTATCGGCTGCAACCAAGGCATTGACCGTAATCAAGCCAAGCGAAGGCAGGCAGTCAATGAAGATGTAGTCAAAATCATTTCTGAGTTCGCCGACCACCCCGCGTAGTACGTACTCCCGATTGGGTATGTTCACCAATTCAATTTCGGCACCGACAAGATCAATATTTGAAGGGAGGAGAAATAGATTGGGGGTATCTGTTTGTATGATTGCCTCACGCGGATCCGTACCATGCACCAGGCAGTCATAAAGACTAACAAACTCATTGGTATCCGCCAGGCCAACGCCAGAAGAGGCATTTGCTTGTGGATCGGCATCAATGAGCAGTACTCTTTTCTCCAGAATGGCGAGTGAAGCAGCAAGATTGATTGCGGTGGTGGTTTTGCCTACACCGCCTTTTTGGTTGGCAATGGTGATTACTTTGCCCATGTCTTTTAGCATGATATTCAAGCGTTTGGTGCTGCGCCTCGTGGTGCAACGTCGGCAAAGGTAGTCGGGCGTGAAACGCTGCGTGGAACAATTGCTCGATAAGTTATCCCCCTTCTTTCCACAGGTTGCTAACATTCGAGCATAGATTTCTCCAAAGTTCCAGCGGCAGAAGTAATACAAAAGGAATCAATTCTGTCTGGGAATGAATTATCTCATTCCACTGATAATCACATTATTCTACCTTTGCCTTCTACAATTACAATACATGATGCCACCAGAGCAAATACTGAATGAGGTTGAAGCGCATATTGTCGAGTTTTTTGCGCAAAATATCTCCCCCGAATACGTTTTTCACGACTTAGGGCACACCATTCAAACGGTGGCAGCGACTAAGACGATAGGTGAAGGTTTCCGCCTTGGATCACAGGATATGCTTGTTTTGATGGTAGCAACCTGGTTTCACGATACCGGTTACTCCATGGGGCCTGCCGAGCACGAAGAACGTAGTTGTGCCAATGCTACCCAGTTTTTAGCCGATAAAATCCCTGCTGAGCTGCTTAGCCAGGTCTTGTCCTGTATCCGGTCAACCAAAGTGCCGCAAAAGCCTGACACCGTGCTTGGCCAAATTATTGGTGATGCCGACCTGAGCCACTTGGGTATGGATATTTATTGGGATCGAACTAGTCGCCTGCGCCAGGAACTTGTTCTAACCCGCAAAAACGTGATGAGCGATCAAGATTGGGTAGATTTTGAGCTCAACTTCATGCTTAAACATGAATATCACACGGTCGTCGCGCAAGAACTTTTCAACAAGCGCAAGGCAAAGCACATCCAGCAACTACTCAAACAAAAACGACGGCTCAGCCCCGAACTTGCCCCAACGTTAGACGAGATAGGGCTACTTGAAGAAAAAGAAAAAACGGGCGACTTGAAAAAGGCATTAAAAGATAGTGAAAGCGATATAAAATCCGCTCGCATGGGGCGTGGGGTAGAAACGATGTATAGAACCACCTACCGTACCCACACCAATTTAAGTTCTTTGGCAGACAGCAAGGCCAACCAGATGATCTCGCTCAACGCCATTGTTATCTCTATTTTGGCTTCTACCTTGTTGCCTAAATTGCAAGCCAACAAGGAATTAGCCATACCAACCATTCTTTTGCTTCTTACCTGTCTCCTTTCAATGGTTTTTGCTACACTGTCTACCCGCCCTAAAGTGACCGAAGGCAAAGTGACTCGTGAAGCGATAAAACAGCGCAAAGCAAACTTGCTATTTTTTGGCAATTTTTATAATATGGCCCTCGACGATTTTCAATGGGGGATTAATGAAATGCTCACGGATCCTGATTTTCTGTACAGTTCGATGAGTCGCGACCTATATTATTTGGGTATTGTACTCGCCAAGAAATTCCGATATTTGAGTTACTGCTATAATATTTTCATGTACGGAATCATCATTTCGGTACTGAGCTTCGTTCTAGCATTTGTGTTTCAACATAATTTTGACACCGGCTTTTTCCAGAAGGGGTAATACACTTTCGGAATACAAGTTTAACATTCATTTGTCAACGCTCAACACTCCATTTTGGCTGGTTCAATCGTTATCATTCCGACCTACAACGAAAAAGAAAATGTAGAAGCCATTGTGCGGGCCGCACTGGCTCAATCAGATGATTTTCATGTACTTATCGTGGACGATGGATCGCCCGATGGTACAGGACAAATCGTTCGTGACTTGCAAGCCACCGAGTTTGCAGAGCGGCTTCACTTGCTAGAGCGCAGTGGCAAACTCGGTCTAGGAACGGCCTATATCGCAGGCTTCCGTTGGGGGCTGGAGCGCGACTATGCATACTTTTTTGAAATGGACGCCGACTTCTCGCACAACCCTGCCGACCTTCCCAGGCTGCTCGCTAAATGTCGTGATGAAGGCGCCGACGTGGCTGTAGGTTCGCGATATTGTCGTGGTGGACATGTGGTCAACTGGCCACTAGATCGCATCATCCTTTCACGCGGGGCGTCTATTTACACCAGCCTTATCCTTTGGATGCCAGTGGCTGATCCGACTGCAGGTTTTATCTGTTACCGTCGAGAAGTGCTGGAAGCTATGGATTTGAGTAAAATTAAATTCATCGGCTATGCTTTCCAGATAGAGATGAAATACACCGCTTATCGACTGGGTTTTAAGGTGAAAGACGTGCCTATTACGTTCAAAGACCGTGAAAAGGGGCAGTCTAAAATGTCTTTAAATATTATTCAGGAGGCTATGTTGGGGGTATTGCAGATGCGATGGAAGTAATAGATTGTAAAATCCTTGCTAAAATATGGTGAGGATTTTGAATTTTTGCACCCAACAATGACCACCCCGGCCCACATCTACCTCTCCTTCAATGCTGCTGATGCTCGCACCGCAGCTGATTTACAACGCCAACTCACCTTGGCTTTACAGCCACGGCCCACCGTTTTTTGGAACAAAACTGCCGTGCCCACTGAAGCGTTTCGCTCGGAGGCTGCCGCGTTTTTGGAAAAAACAGATCTCTTTGTCGCCGTGCTTTCCATGCACTATGAAGACACTCCAGATACCCGTTGGGAGGCTGCACAGGCCTTAGCAACGCAGCGTACTTATCCTAGCCTTCAAATTTTAACCTTACTGGCCCGTAGCACGGCTATTCCAAGTACCCTGCAAACATACCTGACCGCACTGCCGCCAGCTGAAACTATTGAAGATGAAGGTGTTGCACGGGATCGGCAATTGCTACGCGCCACCGACACGGCCATTCATATATTGGCGGCCGCACCCAAAAGCAACGACATTGGCATTGGCAATATCTCGCTCCCCATCAGTATTGAAGACCTTCGTGAGCGCTTGCTAGCACAGACAGATCGAATCAACCATGCCCCGTTGTTGGCCTTGTTGAAACGCCTTATTCGGGATGTACAGGTAAAACGAGGCGTGCTGGATGTGGAGGATTATTTCAAACAGTTGCGCGAAAAAACCCGCCTTTCTCAAATCAGTCTCGTTGAACTCAAAGCGAAAGCCTCCCCAATTCAAGCTGATTTATTCAACCTCGTTGAACGTTTGCAGGAAGAGGATTTGGTGCAAGAATGGCGTCAGATATTTATTCGAGATTACTACCGCTTTGTAGGCGATAGTCGGGAAGACAGCACTGTGCCACCCTTTTTTGTGCCTGTTGACGATATTAATATCCCCGAAACGCTGAACCTCCCTATTGGTCCAAGAGAACAAGAATCGTTAGCGCAAATCGGCTTGCTCTCCTTTGAGCAAAAAAATGATTTCAGAAGGAGTCTGCTTTTGGCAAAGGATGCAATGGCTGTAAAAAACAATGCTCAGGCCTATGCTTATTGCGACCATGTGCGCACTAAAGTGGATCCTCAATCTGCCCAATTGTATGAATATCTGCTCATTACGTTTTTACAGAAAGAAACGGCGACGCGCGCCATGGAAGATGCCGTACAGGGCAATGACCGCCTGCTCCAATACGTGCTGCTTTTTGCCAGCCGCTTGCGTGATTATGAACGGGAGGGAAAATGCCGCTCCAGCACGGCGCTTCACAACCTGGAAATTGCTTCGGAAGGTGTTTCTGATGCTGCCCTGCGCCTTTACCATGCGCTTCCAAACGATCCACTTCGCCATACCGGAAAACACGCCGAATCCGTACCAGATAACCGCCGGCCTTTGCGTGTAATTCTTGATAACACCCTGAAAGTGTGTCGTTTGGTTCATCCCTCCGAAGAACTTTTGGAGGCAGCAGTGATTGAGTGCTGTGGTGGAGGTAAATGCCATTGGATCGAAAGGGTAGATGTAGTAAAAGGACAATTTCAATTTGTCCCCAATGGCCATTTTGACTTGTTGGGTGAAATCCACGAGCTGCAAGAAATGCTCCGAAATATAGAGGCCGCCCATGAAAACAAAATCGTAAAAAGCAGTGGGTTGCTTCGTGAAGACTTGTATTTCAGCCTTTTGGCAAAACGCCAAGCTTTAGCCAACCAAATTGCCGAAGACACTAAACGTCGACGCCCGTTTACGGATATTCGGGAGTCTATAATCCGGTTTACTTATGCCTGCCTGCTTGGGGCAGAAATATTTACCGATTTGGATGCGCGTGGGAGAGGCAGCTCGTTTTATCGACTCGCGCTGGAATATCTGTTGCCAGGCTTATTGGTGTCACCGACAACTGGGCTGGGTACAAGCTTGCGCTGGTTTGCCCTCGACACTCAAGGCGCAGTCGTAGCACACCCGGATTGTGCGAAATATGGATTTGACATCCGGGCCATTGTGGAAAAAATTGTGCACGACCATGCAGGCCAGGCGGGTTGGCTTCAAGTCCAGCCTAATATCAAACAGAGCGTATACCTGCAATTTGTGGCTGATACCCAGGCAGAATGGGAGGAGGTTAAAAAGGGGCTTTCGTACGCTGATTTCCGCCGCATGGAGGGTTTAGACGCCCGGCGAAAAATGATCGCTTGTTTACATAATTGGCGTACGGCCTACCGGGCTTATCCTGAGAAATCTGGGCAAGATTTTCTAGACCATTGTATCCAGGAAATTGTAGGTGAAAGTCTATTGGATTGGCTTCAATTTGATGCAACAGGCCAACTGGTTACACTGTCCGAAAGTCTTGCATTAGGGTATGATGCTCAGACGGAATTGCGGGAATTGTTAAAGGAATCAACGCGGTATACCGAAGAAGATTTGCGAAGAACCATTTCGGAAAACATCTTTCAGAAACAAATTTTGACCGGATATGACCAAGTAAAAACCAGTGATGAAAACCAGCGCAGTGCCTGTTCAAGGCTCCTTCTCGGCGCACTTTGTGCTTACAAAATTTATCAGGATTCGCGTTTTTTAGATTTTGTATGGCGCGAATTGACTGAAGAAATCAAGTTCCGTTGGATAGATATAGCTAACGATGGCACCGAGAAAACGTACAGGGCTACGCCGGGTTTCGATCCGTTATTGGTGGTTCGTGAATTAAAAGAAGCGCTGCCCCAGCGATTTCGACTCCTAGAACTTCGTGAACAGATATCGAGACGCCGGTTGCGCGATACTGAGGCGCATTATTTTCACGATATCAGCGAATTTCGTCATGAAAATCGCTTGCCCGAACGAAAAGTAGCCGTTGAGATTATCCGAAAGATGAAGGGGATTTACCTGTATTTTCCTCAAGCAGTGTTTTTGAAATTGCCGCTTGATGAATTGCAGGGGCGAGGTCGGGTGCGCTGGCATGCCAATTTTCTGGGCGTTTTCCCACTTCAGGAAAATCACTACGAAAACAGCTATTTCAACTTTGAGTACAAGTTTGAACGCTACGAATTGAAACGTCTTTTGGACAACCAATTCGGCGAAATGCAGCGTGTGCTCCGCGATATAGGGGAGTTGTAAGCTATTTTCTCCGCAAAAGTACCATGCAACTGTGCGGTGAGCGCAGCACAATTTCATAACGATCTAAAATAGGTTGCGCCGTTTCGGGCGACATCGCGTAGAAATATTCGTATTCGTATGCCGGCGGCCGATCTGAATGCCAGGGGGCAAGTTGTGCCACTTGGTTGAATCCTCGAGGGTCTTTTTCTACATGGTACATCAACGAATTGAGTAACAACCAGGTAGCATCCAAGGTGTAAGGCGTTTGCCGTCCTTCGGCCTCTTTTGCCTTTTTGAGGTAATCAAACACCAAATAGGTGTCTTGGTCATGCCACCATTCGAAACTCTCCCGCAAATTAACACAGCGCCCAAGGTTTATGATGGACAATGCCAAAATCGGCGCCATCATACCCCAAGCCCATGTATTGGAGCGTTCCTGAAGCCAGGAAGCAGCTACCCCAAGCGCGAGCGCAAAAAGTGGCCAATAAAACAAGGCTAGACGAGGCTCCAGATAGGGCGTATGGGTGATTTCTACTTGTACTACATTGGTAACCAAGGCACCCGCAAGAAGTGCTATCAGGAATATTCGGGGATCGGCAGCCAGGTTTCGATTTTTTTCCACCCAGCGATTCAAAGTGACGTAAATTATGCCAACCGTAAACAATACGCCCAACCAGGCAAGAAGGTGGGCGCCATCGTTTTCCAGAAAAGGGCTTTTGTGAATTGCAGTCCGCATTGATTTTTCTGCGGAGTTGAAAAGTGATTCGAGTTTATTCCAGTTTTTAAGTTCGGAATGTTTACTCAGCCTTGAAAGTGGTGTGTACAGCAAAGCTGTAAATACACTAAGGATCGAAACAGCGGGCCAGGTTTTTTGCCAAAATGTTGAAAATGATGTGCTTGATTGTTTCGCTGAGAGAAAGGTTAGGCCAATGATCGGAACATAAAACAGCAGTAAAGTAAAATTGGCATAAACGGC
>Ga0105049_10007846_pt1 | contig 12374 bp, 10 predicted proteins | sample MAT06_FD_78087 | JGI IMG/M metagenome (GOLD analysis project Ga0105049, IMG submission 78087) | Freshwater microbial communities from Lake Fryxell liftoff mats and glacier meltwater in Antarctica - MAT-06 | ecosystem: Environmental > Aquatic > Freshwater > Ice > Liftoff microbial mat | place...
AACACCAACAACTTCACGCCGGCCTGCGACGCGATTCTTCATGCCGACGAATTCGCGCGGCTGCCGCAGTTTGTCAACCTGGCAAGAGCGGGCATAAAAACGGTCAATCGTTCCTATTTAGTAGCCTTCACCTACAATGCCATCGGACTGAGTTTTGCAGTCACCGGCAGTTTGTCGCCTTTGGTAGCCGCCATTCTGATGCCGGTCAGTTCGGTGTCCATCGTATTATTTGGAGTCGGCATGAGCAATTGGGCGGCGCGAAAGTTGAAAGTTACCGCCTGATATTTTCATTTTACCTTCGCGGCATGCTTACATTTCACAGCGATGCTAAATGGTCGCGCCTGGTATGGTTGCTGGTTGCCGTCGTTTTTGCAGCCGACCTGCTCTTGCCTTGGCAGTTCGATATCGTATTTGCTTACCTGTTGGCACACTTTCTCGCTATTTTTTTCAAGGAAAGAAGCGATGTGTTGTTGCTGGCGGTGGTGACAACGGCCCTGACGATCGTCGGCGCAGTGTTCAAGCCCCATGACTTGCCGCTGGAACAAATATTGCTGAAGCGCATGCTGCCGGTCGCCAGTTTTTGGGCGGCTGCTTTTTTTGTGATCCGTTTTATTTCGCTGCGGGAAACAGAAGGACAGCAGGAAGAAAAGTTCAAAGCGTTGTTTCACTACGCTACCAGCGGCATCCTGCTGGTCAATCAAAAAGGGGTGATCGTGACGATCAACCCGGCAGCGGAGCATCTGTTCGGTTATCCACCCGGAGAGATGCTCGGTCAGCCCATCGAAATTCTGATCCCGGCCCGGCTCAGCGAACGGCACCGGGCGCATCGCCAGGATTATTACCAGAATCCGCATCCCCGCAGCATGGGCATCGGGCTGGACTTGAAAGGACGGAAAAAAGACGGAACGGAATTTCCGGTAGAGGTGAGTTTGAGTCCGTTCAAAAGTTCGGAGGGTTCGTTCGTCGTGGGCTTTGTGGTGGACAATACTTTTCGAAAAAGTTACGAAAACTCGATTTTGCAGCAAAAACAAGCGTTGGCCACCCTGACTGACGCCCTGAAAGACCTGAATGAGGGCCTCGAAAACAAAGTGGCCGAGCGCACCGCTCAACTGGAGGAGGCAAAAAATGAATTGGCTGCCGCGCTTGACAAAGAACGCGAACTGGGCGAGTTGAAGAGCCGGTTCGTGAGTATGGCCTCTCACGAATTCCGCACCCCACTCACATCAGTTCTGTCGTCGGCCGGTTTAATCAGTCAATACGCTGAACGAAAGGATATCGAAAACATCCAAAAACACGCCGGGCGCATCAAAAACGCCGTGAATGGCCTGAACACGATCCTGACCGAATTTCTTTCCCTGGGTCGGCTGGAAGAAGGTCGAGTTCAACCCAAGGCAGAGGAAATTGATCTTCCGTCCAGCGTCGAAGCCGTGCATCAGGAATTGAAAAGCCTGTTCAAGAACGACCAATCGTTTCATTACACGCATACCGGCAACCCGGCCATTCGCCTGGATGGCGGCTTGCTGAAAAATATTTTGATCAACCTGATTTCCAATGCGATCAAATATTCCGGAGAAGGAGCAAAAATTTTCGTGACCAGCACGGTCAGCGATCAAACGGTGCGCATCAGCGTCCGCGATGAAGGGATCGGCATTCCGGAAGCGGAGCAAAAACATCTCTTCGACCGGTTCTTTCGGGCGAGCAACGCGATCAATACCACGCAAGGCACCGGCCTGGGTCTTTACATCGTACAACGCTATGCAGAGATGATGAATGGTCGCATGGGGTTCGTCAGCGAACTTGAAAAAGGAAGCGAGTTTTGGGTAGAGTTCAACAACATCTAATTATACAACGAAAAAAAGTTGAAATCATGGAAGTAAAAGATTCCAACGGAAACCTGTTGAGCGAAGGCGATTCAGTTACGGTCATCAAGGATTTGAAAGTACGCGGATCTTCTACCATCATCAAGCGCGGCACAAAAGTCAAGCACATCCGCCTGACCGACGATGAAGAAGAAGTGGAAGGGAAAGTGGAAGGGTCGGTGATGGTGCTCAAAGCCTGCTTTTTGAAAAAGGCGTAGGCAGGATTATCAATGACGAACCATCATCACATCTTCACCAATTTGCCTGTTTGCACAACCGCTTCTTTGATATTCAGTCGCCAAAAGTACATCCCGGTAGGAAGCCCTACCATATTAACCTCTGTTTCAAAATCGGATAATGCTACTTCACGCACTGTCCGGCCCAATGCGTCTGTGAGTGTAAAGCGCAGGGCATGGCCAGGAAGCAGAGCAGGAAGTCGCCCTCAGTCCATCGGTTGCCGGATTGGGATACACGTGCGCTTGTGGGAGCGCGGGAAGCGTGTAGGTACTGCTAATACCGACTTTTATTTCTTTGCAGATCGTGTCAGAAGCGTATTGGTTGCTAACAATCAAGCAGATGGTATAAATACCAGATTTGGAGAAAGTATGTACCGGGTTTTGTTCTGTACTGCTGTTGCTGCTGCCGGAGGCAGTGTCGCCAAAATCCCAGTGCCATTGATCTGGTTCATACCAGGAGATATCGGTGAATTGCAAAGCCAGTGCCTGTGTGCTGTCGCTGAGGTCGTAGCGGTATTCGGCATGAGGCAAGTTGTTGAGTCCGAGGATGTCACAAGAAGAGTTGTCGAGGGGGCCGAGGCGGTAGTGAGGATAATAGAAACTAGCAGCGAAGGGCGTTCCCGGCAGGTTGATGGCTTGCTTCCGAAAAACACAATTTGCACCTATTCGGTTAGGGTAGTCAATGACATGCATAGATCGGGTACCTGACCAAATATACAGCTTGCCATCTGGGCCATGTTGAAAATCAGTGAATCCAATGGGAGTACCAAATTGAGCATCTTTTATTCCATCCCATTTTGCAATCAGTGTTCGGGAAGCACCAATGTCCGGCGCAGACAGGTCGAACTGTTCTACCCGAAAAACCTCGTCAACGCAAGCATAAACAAACCGCCCGTCGGGACAAAAAACAGCACTCACATAAAAGTCGTCGCCTCCGAGAGGAGCGGGTATGTACCGAACATTCGACAACAGCCCAGTACACCGATCAAAATCGTAAATCTATATACCGCTGATGCCACTATGGTTGAGATATTGGCTACCATTAGATGAAAACTCACTCCAACCTCCACCACCAAGCCACCCCTTAGCGGGGTTTTCGATGTGCTGCTCCCAAGGACCTTGTAGGCCCTGACCGGGGGTGAATAGAAAACGGTAAAAAGTATCCATGTTGGTGCTGGCTACCAACAGCCACCAATCCCTCCCATTGGCATGACGGTTAGCGCTTAGCGTCAATAGGCAGTTGTGGAAAAACTGTTTGTTCGCGCTCGTGACAGTTCCGTAGCCGTTGTTTTCGCTCATGTCCACATGAGAGGTTAATAAATCCGGATGAAGACAGCCAAGCACTTGAGACTCCGATCTTTGGTGAAAAATGGCGTAATGGTCATCTTTATCGGGAAGTGCAAATATCCCATGCCTTATTGGGTATCCACCACCACCTGATTTACAGTAATTATCAAACACGATGCCCGGGTTGATGACTTTTCCCCCTTGCATAACCTGACCAGATTTGTTGAACACGGAACAACCATCTGAAAACCAGGCGAAAGCACCGTTTTTGTCAGAAAGCACGGTACCTGCATCCATAGGATAAACATCTTTGCCGATTTCAGTTGGCTCAATCGTGGGAGGAAAGGTTCGGAAATCAATAAAAAAATTAGAGTTGTCGGGCCAGAAAGGACTCTGTAACCCATGTCTCCAAATGTAATCGTGTTTTTGGGCGAAGAGGTGTGCAGACATTAGCAATATGCAGGTGAGTATGAGGTGTCTCATAGCCATATTAGATAGGCCGTGCGACTGCCAGATGGCAGCCACACGGCGGAGTGAAGGAAAGATTAGCGATGGATGATTAGCGGGTGAGCTAGAGCGGTCTTACCCTTCTGCTCCAAGCGGACGAAGTAGCAACCGGGAGTAAGCGCAGAGATGTCAATGGCTTGTCCAGAAGCCACTAGCTCTTTGCGCAGTACCTGCTGCCCCATTGCGGTTTGAATGCTCAATACAGCCGCTCCGGGCGTATCGTAGCGCACTTCCAAGCGGTCGCTGGCCGGGTTCGGGTAGAATGCCAAACCTGTATCGCCTTGCAGCTGCTGCGATCTGTCTTCACTGTTATGGTCTGCAAAGCCCGTCGGGCAAGGCGTTTCTGACAGATTAATGCCGGTAAAGCGTGCGTAAAGCGTGTGCGCAGTATACTTTGCTGGCCCGACAACAAAGGGGCACCCGCTGCCGATGTTAAACAAATCCAATAGTTCAGTGGCAGAAGGTTCGATGCCCAATGCGGCAAAACGGACGAAAATGCGCAGTACTGTTTTGAGGTTGGCTTCGAAACCATTGGTAGTTGTAATAGCATCAATCGTAGCTACCACACTCGGAGCTGCGCTCGTACGCTGCTGTGCGATCTGAAGAAACACGACTTGCGCCGATGTTTGGATGGCAATTAGCGAGTCAACTTTTTGTTTGCGCTGAGTGAAGAGGGTTAACAAAGTCAGCGAATCTGTGGTCTCGTTCATCGTCGAGTCTACTATTGGCTATAGAAGGTGTCAGCACAGTGTTGATGTTCGTCAGTTGCAAGCAAGTTACTTCATTGGAAGTACCCGGTTTGCCGAAGATTGCGCAATTACCTCCATTAATCTGCCAGTTGTACAAGACAAAGTTAGTGTTTGGGTGCAGGTGTAGGTAACTGTCTGACCATTGAGTAATACTGTGATAGTATGTTGCACAGTACCAACTGTGCCATTGCTGAATTGGTGATTGGTACAGGTTGGTCAGAACTTGAGAAACTCAAAGAAGTACCATTTCTGAATGTCCACGCATGGGTCAATACTATGCCCGTGCCTGTATATTGAGGCATGAATGTATATTGGCAATTGTCATTCGGATCAACAGTCGCCGTGAATCCTGCCTCTGGGTTGGCACAACCTTGCGCCATAAGAGGATCAAACGGCAAAAACAGGCCAAGCATCAGCATCAAGATTGTCAGCATGGCTACGCCCCCCCCCCGCAAGCATGGTTGGTGTTTTGTGGAAATGCGCGGCCGTTAGGCTCGCGAGCCATTTATTATTGATCATAACAGGTAAAAAATATAGTGGGTGAAATGAATCGGTGAAGAATAGGAATTACTCCTATCAACGGACTGAACCGCCGACGGAAAAAAAGAAGGAATAAAAAACAGTAAGGTAAAAGTGATGGTCGCGAACCACGCACTGGTCAATTGGGCGATGAAAATGCCTTGGCTACTAAACGCTGCAATCGCAGTATCACAAAAGTGTTTGTTTCTAACGGAATAATGATTCGAAGATGCAAGTTTATGCAAGATGATTGCATTCGCAATGTCTCGGCATGTTAAATTTGTTGTTATGCCAGATTCAGGCAAAAACATCCACCTGGCAGGAAGGCATACTCTAATGTAATTTTAAGGATTCTTGGCTTTGCAGTCAGTTATTCAGTTGCTGTTCTTCTTCTCCGGTATCGAAGCCATTCAACTCGCTGCGCAAAGTTGCTGCGTCCAAACAAAAAGCCTGCACACCGGAAGATATGAAAAACTGCACACCCGAGCAAAACAAAGCCTGCTCCGGGGCTTCTACCAACACCCAGAAAGTGGAAACCGGTACCGCACAAGTAACGTCCTACCCGCAGACCATTGCGAAAGCGGTAGCGGTACGGAAAGAGCAATAAGCGGCATTACAACGGTAGCACGGCGTTTACGCCATCGGGACGAACGCCGTTTACGGCGGTGCACTTTCGTGGCATTCGGCCATAAATGGCCTCATCCCGACGGGATAAACGCCGTGCTACCATTACAGCCTCTTTTCCATACAAACACTGTTGTCTACTCCTTCATATTGGCCGTAATTGGGCGTGATCTGATAGCCCGATTTTAAGTAAAGCGCGATCGCTTCAGGTAAATTTTTGCCGGTTTCCAGGATACAGCGGGGGTAGCCCAGCTCTGCCGACCATTGCTCCAGGGCGGATAAAATTTTCCCGGCAATGCCGCGCCACCGAAATTCGGGCAACACGAACATTCGCTTGACTTCGATACGTGCGTCGTCATACGCCCGGATAGCGCCGCAACCTACAGCCTGGCTGTCCAGATAAGCAATGACGCAATGTTTGATCTTGTCCACTTTGTTGAACTGGGCATAAAACGCGTGGTCTTCACCATTCTGGACGGCGAGACCCTGATCGAGCAGAGCGACGAGGCCCCGAAAGTCGGGGTTATCGGAATGGGTCCGAAGGATGTCGGGCATTTTAATTTGCTGGTTTATTTACGTCCCGATTTAATTGCTTTATAGAGTTCAAACCACCCTACTCTCCCGATTCCTATCAGCGTACAGGTTCCAATATCCGTCCAAGCTAAAGGCATCACCCTGAACAAGCCTGCCAAAAAAGGCCAGTATAAAATCGCGGCCAGCATAGCCAGCGAGATCCCCACAATGAACCCCAGCGACGGGTTTTTATAAAACAGGGTACGGTTGAGCGCGAACTCAAAGGAACGGGTTGCGAAGGTCAGAACCAAATTGGATATCACCAGGGTAGCAAAAACCATCGCCCGCACGCCTTCTTCTGTTTTACCTTGTCCGAGTGCTATCTGATAGACGAATAGGACGCCCGCTGCAATCACGGCCCCTTGCAAGAGGCTGACGCCTAATTCCCTGCCCGAAAAGAGGGAGGTATTGCCGGAGCGCGGCGGTTTTTGCATCAGATTAGGTTCGGCGGGTTCATTTTCAAAAGCAATCGCGGCCGTGGGGTCCATCACAAGTTCTAAAAAAATGACGTGTAGGGGCAACAGAATATGCGCGTATGGCCATCCCAACAGCAACGGCATCAGTACGACCAGCACGATGGGCAGGTGGATAGAAATGATGTATCGGATCGCCTTGCGCAGGTTGTCGTAGATGCGTCGCCCCATGTGAATAGCCGTGACCATCGCATTCAGGTTGTCTTTGAGCAACACCAGGGAAGCGGCACTTTTGGCGATTTCGGTTCCTGCCTTGCCCATGGCCACGCCGATGTGGGCGGCTTTGAGGGCAGGGCCGTCGTTCACCCCGTCACCTGACATGGCGACGACCTCGCCATTGGCTTTCAGGGCGTTGACGACCCGAAGTTTGGCATCGGGGAACATCCGGGCGAATACGGTTGTTTTTTGGACGGTCTTACACAATTCAGCATCGCTCAGTTCCATGATTTCCTGACCTGTCAGGATGTTTTCCCAGCCTTTCAAACCTGTTTGGCGGGCGATGTTTTTGGCAGTGGCCGCGTGGTCGCCCGTGATCATCAACACCCGTAGGCCTGCCTGGTAAAATTTTTTGAAAACACCGGACACGTTTTTCTTCGGTGGATCGTAAAAAGCGACCAGCCCTTCAAAGGTCCATTTAAAGTCGTCTTGTACTGCAGGGAAATTACTGCCTTCCAAGGCGGCACTTGCCACGCCCAATACCCGGTAGCCCTGATCGGCCATTCCCTCCGTTTTTGTCAAAATTTGCTGGCGCAATTCGTCTTTGATGCCTGAAATATCCAGAATCCGTTCCACCGCGCCTTTGCAGGCGATCCTGCGGTGACTGCCCTGGTTTTCCCAAATATGCGTCATCATCGGCGGTCTGCCGGAAAGCGGGTATTCTTTCACCAACTGAAAATCTGTTCGTGGATCGGTAGACGACGCGATTGCCAAAAGTTGGGCTTTTAAAATGGCCTGCTCCATGGCGTCGAACGGTTCAGGCTCGCTTGCCCACAGCGCGTATTCGAGGGTGCGACCTGCTCCGGAAAAGTCCGCGACTTCGGCGACAGACATCTGGTTTTCCGTGATCGTGCCCGTCTTATCCAAACAAATCACCGTGGCGGAGCCAAGGCTTTCCACCGTTTTGGGCTGCTTGGCCAGAATGCCGAACTTGATCATGCGGTAAGCGCCCAATCCCATGAAAGCGCTGAACGCCACAGGGATTTCCTGCGGCAAAATGGCCATTGCCAGCGTAAGAGAAAAAAGCAGGGCTTTCCAGATGTCGTGCTCCGCCCAGGCATTCAGTGCGAAAACCAGTACAAACGCCAATCCGCCTGTGATGGCCATTTGCCGCACAAAGCGCTTGATCTGTATTTGCAGTGGCGTCGGCTCGGCATCTATGGATTCGATGGATTTGCCCAGCTTGCCAAATTCGGAACGTGCCCCAGTGGCGGTCACTTTGAAAACACCTTTGCCCGAAGTGACGGTGGTGCCTTGCAACAGTATATTGGACGCCTCCTTTTCTACTGCCAGACTCTCGCCCGTGAGCACGGATTCATCCACGGACAGGTCATGCTGTTCGACCAACACACCATCGGCAGGAATCCGCTGCCCCTCTTCTATATTCACAACATCGTCAGGCACCAGTTCTTCGGAAGGCAATTCGATCCATTTGCCGTCGCGCAGAACGCGCACGAGGGCACGGGTGTACACGCGCAGGGCTTCGAGGGCACGTTCGCTTTTGTTTCCCTGATACACTTCAATCCCGGATACAAACAGGATCGAAACCACCATCACGATTGCTTCCGTGATATCGCCGAGAAAAAAATACAACACGCAGGCAACGACAAGCAGCAGGAACATCGGTTGGATCGCGATGTCCCGAAGGCTATCAAGGATGGGGCTGCGACGGGTGTCATCGAGTTCGTTTTTGCCATATATGCCACGTTGGCGATCTGCTTGCAGGGTGGTTAGTCCTGTAAACGAAGGAGTATCGCCGACCGTTGAAGACGGCTTACTGACAGGGGGGATGCTTTTTTGTTGCATGACATGTTGGAGGAGGCGACTGTTTCAGCCTCCAGTTGAATACTGTACTTGATTTCAAACAGGATAAGTTACGATCATTTATGCAGTTCATGATTACAGCGAACGCAGGTACAGTTCCTCCACCTGTTGCCTGGCCCAGGGCGTTTTGCGCAGGAACTTCAGGCTGGAAGAAATGCTGGGCTCGATCTTGAAGCAATTGATGTCAATGTGATAAGCCAGGCCCTCCCAGCGATACACTTCCACCAGATGTTCCAGAATCCCCTGCAAGGTTTTGCCGTGCAGGGGGTTGTTGGGTTGTTCTTGCATGGGTGTTGATTTTAAAACAAAAAGTCCATTACACGCGTCTTCATCATGCTCCATCGGCTGGTGCGCCGAAGGTTCTCGATTTTTCCCCACCTCAGATAGACCGGATTGAGCACCACGAGGTACAACCAGAATATGACCATCACGAAAATGGAGCCAAAGGCTGCTAAGAGTTTTTTCAGGAAAAAACTTCTGTACTCAGCAAACTTGCTGACACTGAAACCCAGAAAAGCATCAACCGCGAAGCCGACGGCGGCGAAGACGAGTGCGTTTACAGCGAGTTTGGGCATCGGAATATCTTTCCCCCAATTGGTTTTTGCCAGCCAGTAGATACCATACACAAGGGCCACGACCAGTACGGTTTTAAGAATACTCAGCACCCCGTAAGCCCGCAACACCTTAAACGGCAGGTCTGCGCCCACTTCCAGTCGTTTTTCGAGCGGTGCTTTCTGGTCGGCGTTTTCCATGAAGGGCGCGACGGACAAGAAAGCCCAATCGCGGGTGGCTGTTGCAGTTGGGTAGGGCAATTGATCACTCAAGCAAGATTCTTTGAAAGCCCACTCTGTCTGCCGATAAGCGCTATACATGAGCGCGTAGGCTTCGGCATCATTGAATGCGTCCAGGTCGGTGCGCAGGCTGGCGAGGCGCTCCTGCACACTTTTTTGAATGCCGTACTGCGTGAGCGGGCTGTTGGGATTTTCGCCCTCGGTGAGCCAAACGCGGCGGGTGGGGTCGTCACAGCCCGTCCATTTCATGGGGCTTTTGTTCAAGTCGCTTTTCAGGTGCATGTACATCAGTCCCTTGATCTGGTTGGAGGCGTGCCGGGCTTCGATGTCCATGTACTGCAACTCGCGGATGCGCTCTTGAAACACGGAATCGGAACGAACAAACGACCCCACTGCTCCGGCCCCTACGGTGTTCTCGATGTTGAGTTGGCCGCTCGCGTCGCTCAGAATCAGGATGCTGCACTCCTGCTCGATGAGACTTCCCACGCCCTGGTTGTCGTGTACGCCGCCGTCCACGAGGCGCAGATCCACGCCCGGGTAAAGTTTTGGCAGGTAAACCGGCTCAAACAAAGCGGGCACGCACGATGACGCGCCAACGGTGAGGCCCAAGCGGATGTTGTTGGTGTAGGGTCCGGGAGCTTCGTCGTAATACATCCGGCGGAGGCGCGGCTTGCTGTCTACCCGCTGGATGATGTTGCCGGGCGGCTCACCCATCCAGGAAGCGGTGAATTGCCAGTTGTGGCCCGTGTTGAGGGTGGTGGCGTTGAGCACCAGCGTAGGCACTTTGTGGGTGCGGTTCCAGTTGTCAGTCTTGGGATTGAAAGTTTGTGCGCCGCGTGGCATGATGCGCAGGTTTTGCATCAGCAACGTCTTCTCGTCGTAGTTCCCCGTGCCATCGGCGCCGGTGAAGATGGGCTTGTACAAAAACTCCTCGTACAGTTCGGCGATTCGATTGGAGCGGGTATAACTGCGATCGAGGAAAATACGGAGATTTTTCCAGCTGGACAGGATGCGCATTCTCAGGTTTTTCTGTACGCCCGCCAGGAAATGGGTCGTCAGGTCCTCCACGATGTCCAGATAATCTTGCTGCGAAAGCACCCGTTCCGTTTTCTCCACCTCATGCATATAGGTGTAGGATCCGTCATACTTCTCCATCAGTTTTCTGCGGAGCAGGAGGTAGTAGTAGGCGCCGATGATGCTGCCGCCCGATACGCAGGAGATGGCTTCCACATGGCGCAGCACGTCGAGTTCGGCCAATTTTGCCAGGGTACCGATGTGGTAGAGCGAGGCGCGGAAACCGCCGCCCGAAAGTCCGAGGCCAACTTTACGGTGCATGGCGACTGGGATTTTGCTCTTGTCTTCCTCTTCATCGGTCGGCGAGATAGCAAACAGGCATTTGCGTACGTGCTCTTGAAATGCATCGCGTGCTATTTTTTTTCGCTTCTTCTCTTTGTCATCATCGCCTGGTGCTTCGGCATTGCCGTCAAACTGAGCGCGGATTTGGGCTAAGGTCACGAGCTGTTTCCGGGAAGTCTCGAATACCCAGCGGGAGAGTTTTTTCTGGCCGTACTGTTTGAAAAAAAATTCCGCTTTGTCGAAGTCGCCGCGGCCAAAGTAAGCCTCTCCGAGCGTGGCAAAATTCCAATAGTCAAAAAAATCGGGGTCGTTTAACCTTTTGGGATCGTTGAAAATAGCGTCCCCATCGAAGTAAACCACAATTTCTTTCCGGATCGCTTCAGCCTGCTCGCGCCAATCAAGGATGTGTTCGGGCAGTGTTTTATCGTTATACAAGGATCGGGTTTCCGCTATTCGCACGTCGGCCATGAGGTCAAGCAGAAAAGCGTAGTTAATGGCGGTGTAACCCGCATCCTTGTCTCCTTTCTTTCCTGCGAAACTCCGCTTTTCAGCCATATCCTGTTTGTCAGATGGCTCCACCCAGCCCTTCATCCAGTTTTCGTAGCCTTTTTGATAAAAAAACCTCGAAAAGAGCAAGTGCCGGAACCTGTTGTCAAACAGCCACCGCTGTTTGTGAATGCCCCCCATCATGCCGAGTATGTCGTAGTTGTCCGATTCTAGCGGGTCTCCGATTTTGGACAGAAATGACTCCGCCAACTCGAATTTCACCGCTGAAGGCAGGTCGGGGTCTTTGTAGGTACAGAGCGCCAACTCCCGGTAATACTTATCCCGGTCTTCCGCCTTGCAGATGTTGGTCAACTTCTCATAAAGTTGGGCGGCATAGGCAAATCCGTTGCGGTCTTTGAGTTTTTTGGCAAGTTCCTTTATTTTGGTCTCGTCGAACGTCTCACCGTTCAAGATTCTCCGCGCTTCGCGGATGAGAATAGCCGTGGATTCCATAAGAGGGATAAGGTTGAAAGGTTGGTTGTTACAAAACTGGCCGTGAAAGTAACAACTACCTCTGAAGCCTCCACCTTCAAGATTTGATGCGCCCATCCTCCATTTCAATGATGCGGTGGGTATTGCTGGCAAAACTGGTGTCGTGTGTCACGATGAGCAGCGTTTGTTTGAACTCTTCGCAGAGCTGCTTAAAAATGTGGAACACGGTATCGCTGTTTTTTTTGTCCAGATTGCCCGTCGGCTCATCGCCCATGATGATGATGGGGTCGTTGATCAAAGCCCGTGCAATGGCGACCCGTTGTTTTTCGCCGCCGGCAAGTTGGTTGGCTTTTTTCAATGCCAATGCTTCGATGTCAAGTGT
>Ga0105049_10007848_pt1 | contig 12373 bp, 12 predicted proteins | sample MAT06_FD_78087 | JGI IMG/M metagenome (GOLD analysis project Ga0105049, IMG submission 78087) | Freshwater microbial communities from Lake Fryxell liftoff mats and glacier meltwater in Antarctica - MAT-06 | ecosystem: Environmental > Aquatic > Freshwater > Ice > Liftoff microbial mat | place...
CGTGAGCGTCCACAGAACCGGAGATCCCTGTGACCACCGTTCCCACTCCGCCGGCTGGGCGGGACCTGCTCGCCGGCAAGGTCGTGCTCGTGACGGCCGCCGCCGGCACCGGGATCGGCAACGCCACGGCGCGGCGCTGCATCGAGGAGGGCGCCACCGTCGTGCTGAGCGACGCCCACGAGCGGCGGCTCGGGGAAGCGGCCGAGGAGCTCACCGACCTGGCGGGTGGCACCCGGCCCACCACCTTCGTGTGCGACGTCACCGTCGAGGCCCAAGTGCAGGCCATGGTGGAGGGCGCGGTCGGTGCCCACGGACGCCTCGACGTCGTCGTGAACAACGCTGGGCTGGGCGGCACGGCGGACCTCGTCGACATGACCGACGACCAGTGGAGCAAGGTGCTCGACATCACCCTCACCGGCACGATGCGCTGCATGCGGGCCACGCTCCGCCACCTGTACAGCGCCGGCGGAGGGGTGATCGTGAACAACGCGTCGGTGCTCGGGTGGCGCGCCCAGGCCGGCCAGGCGCACTACGCGGCGGCCAAGGCCGGCGTGATGGCGCTCACGCGATGCGCCGCCATCGAGGCCGCTCCGCACGGCGTGCGCATCAACGCGGTGGCACCGTCGCTCGCGATGCATGCCTTCCTCGCCAAGGTCACCACGGATGAGCTGCTCGACGAGCTGACCCAACGCGAGGCGTTCGGACGGGCCGCCGAGCCGTGGGAGGTCGCGACGGTCATCGCGTTCCTCGCCAGCGACTACTCCACCTACATGACTGGTGAGATCGTGTCCGTCTCGAGCCAGCGCGCCTGATGACCACGACCTTCGAGACGCTCGACGACCTGCGCGGTGCCACCGGCCAACACCTCGGCTGGACCGAGTGGATCGACATCACCCAGGAGCGGGTGAACCTCTTCGCCGACGCCACCGGCGATCACCAGTGGATCCACGTAGACGTGGAACGGGCCAACGCCGAGAGCCCCTTCGGTGGTCCGATCGCCCACGGCTACCTCACGCTGGCGTTGTCCAACCTCTTCTTGCCGGAGCTGTTGGCCGTGCCGGGTGCGTCGGCCGGGGTGAACTACGGCACCGGCAAGGTGCGGTTCCCGAGCCCGGTGCCGGCGGGCAGCCGCATCCGCGGCGGCGCCGAGATCACCGCCATCGAGGAGATCACCGGGGGTGTGCAGACCACCATCACGATCACCATCCAGGTGGAGGGCCAGGCCAAGCCCGCCTGCGTGATCGAGAGCCTCAGCCGCTGGCTCGAGTGACGGGATCATTCGGCCGGGAGGTACATCCCCTCGCTGGTGTCGGCCTGCTCGAGGTTGACCTTGGCGCTGGCGGAGCCACCCTTGCCGGAGAGGGCCATCTCGAGGAGCCAGTAGGTGCCGTAGACGACAGCTACCGCGACCGTGACGTGCAGGAGCAGCGCCAGGGCGATCCCGGCGATCAGGCCGACCCGCCAGCGCCTGCCCCACAGCACGGACAGGGCCAGGGGCACGAGCACCGCGAACAGCGCGCCGGTCGCCAGCTCGACGTACCACCGCCGCTCGCCCATCCACGGGAGCACGTCGAGGGCGTCGAACAGGTCGAGCGTGGCGATCACCCCGAGGACGACGATGATGCCCAGCGTGCCGATCACGGTGGGCACCCAACGAGCGCGCGGACGCAGCGCGGAGAACGCGGTGGCGAGCATGACCGCGGTCCACATCAGCCACCGACGCAGGAACGGCGTGCCGAGGCTCGCCATCGCGTCGCGCAGGATGCGGTCGGCCTCCTCCCGATCGACGTCCGGCCCGAGATGGGTCTTGTCCTCCCCCGGCATCAGCACGAGGGCGTCGTGCACGAGCACCGCGGGCAGGTGGGTGCCGAGGCCGGGCACGAGCCACGCGAAGAACCACGGGATGGACGCCAGGTCGGTGCGGAAGGTGGCGACGTCAGCGGGCACCACGAACGGCTCCTCATACCGAGGATCGCGGTAGGCGAACGGGCGAAGGATGCGGAACCGCGCGCCGTCGGGTTCCAGCTGGAGCACCATCGTGCCCCTCGTCTCCGGATCGAAGAACCGCGTCGGCTCGGTTGCCTCCTGCACGCGGCCATCGTCGCGCCGATCAACGGGACATAGGCATAGCGTTGTCGCACTAGTGCGTTGTCGCTATACTCAACCACCATGCGGGGCAACCACCTGGTGCGAGAGGCACGCAAGCGCGCTGGCCTCACGCAGACCGAGCTCGCCGAGCGCGTGGGAACGACGCAGTCCGCCATCGCCCGCCTCGAACGTGGTCACGGTCATCCGACGATGCAGCGCATCTCCGAGCTGGTGGAGGCCTGCGGGTTGGAGCTGCAGGTCCGCCTCGTCGCCGCCGACGTCGACGACTGGGAGATGGTCGAGAGCCACCTGAGGCTCGCGCCCGCCGAGCGGCTGGCGAAGCTGTCAGGTGCCGTTCTCCTCGCCCAGTCGTTGCAGGCCGCCGGCCGAGCCCACCGAGCCGAGACGGCCAACGGATGACTGACCCGGCGCCGACCTACGACCCCGAACCCATGCTGAGAACGCTCCGCCAGCACGATGTCCGCTTCGTGGTCATCGGCGGCTTCGCGGCGAACTACCACGGATCCCCGCACCTCACCTTCGACCTCGACATCACACCGGAGCGCTCCGATGAGAACCTGGCGCGGCTGTGGTCGGCGCTCACAGAGCTAGGTGCGAAGGTCCGGGCGCGTGGTGTCGAGCCTCTCCCGTTCCGGCACGACGCTCGATCTCTCGGCGCGGTGGACGACTGGAACCTCGTCACACCGTTCGGCGACCTCGACATCAGCTTCGTGCCGGCCGGAACGTCCGGCTACGCGGACCTCCACCGTGACGCACTACAAGCCGATGCGCTTGGCGTACGCGTCGAGCTCGCCTCGCTAGCCGACGTCGTGCGCTCCAAGGAGGCAGCAGACCGGCCGAAGGACCACGTGACCCTCCCCACGCTTCGACGCATCCTTGACGAGCAGACCTGACGGCTCTGTGGAGGTTGGTCAGGTCGTGAGCAGGACGGCGCTGCCGTGGCCGAAGAGGCCCTGGTTGACCGTGAGACCGGCCGTGGCGCCCTCGACCTGGCGGCCCTCGGCCTGGCCGCGGAGCTGCCAGGTGACCTCGCAGATCTGGGCGATGGCCTGGGCGGGCACCGCCTCACCGAAGCAGGCGAGGCCGCCGCTCGGGTTCACCGGGATGCGCCCACCGATGGTGGTGTCGCCATCGTTGAGGAGCTTCTCGGCTTCGCCTTCCTTGCAGAGCCCGATGTTCTCGTACCAGTCGAGCTCGAGAGCCGTGGAGAGGTCGTAGACCTCCGCCAGGCTGAGCTCGTCGGGGCCGATGCCGGACTCCTCGTAGGCGCCCGCCGCAATCGAGTCGCGGAAGCTCAGCTCCGGGGGAGCGAGCGCGGCGGCGGAGTCGGTGGCGATGTTGGGCATCTCGATGACCGTGTTGGGGAACCGGGGCGTGACGGTGGAGACCGCGCGGATCCGCACGGGCGCCGTTGCGTGCTTCTTGGCGTAGGCCATCGAGGTGAGCACGACCGCCGCTCCGCCATCGGAGGTGGCGCAGATCTCCAGGAGCCGGAGCGGATCGGCCACCATCGGCGACGCCAGCACCTCGGCCTCGGTGACCTCCTTGCGATAGCGCGCGTTGGGGTTGTGCAGCCCGTGCTTCGCGTTCTTCACCTTCACCCTGGCGAAGTCGGCATCGGTGGCGCCGTAGAGGTCGACTCGACGACGGGCGTAGAGCGCGAAGTAGGCCGGGTTGGTGATGCCGAACAGCCGGAACCGAAGCCAGTCGGGATCGTCCCATCGCTCACCGGCCACCGGGGCCAGGAAGCCCTTCGGCGTGGTGTCGGCGCCGACCACGAGCGCCACGTCGCACAGCCCGGCGAGGATGCGCGAGCGGGCCGCATCGAGGGCGGTGACACCTGAGGCGCAGGCGGCGTAGCACGAGGCCACGCGGGCGCCGTTCCAGCCCAGGGCCTGGGTGATGGTGGCGGCGGCGACGTAGCCGGGATAGCCGTTGCGCACGGTCTCGCCGCCCGCCACGAACTGCACATCGGCCCAGTCCACGCCCGCATCGTCGAGCGCCGCCAGCGCGGCATCGATGCCGTACTCCGCGAACGGTCGGCCCCACTTGCCCCACTGGTGCATGCCGACGCCGAGGACGGCGACGCTCTCGGGGGCGGTCATGACGTCACCGGCTTCCAGCGGTAGATGAGGTGCTCGACACCGTCGAGCTCGTAGAGCGGCTCGACGACCAGCTCCACCGTGGCGCCCACGGAGAGGTCATCGACCCCGTAGCCCTTGGCCACCTGAGCGAGGATCACGACCTGCTCGTCGGCCAGCTCCACGGCGGCCAACGCGAAGGGCTCGTAGTCGCCACTCGGCGGGATGTAAGGCGGCGGCGGCTGGTACTGGGCGTCCGTGTAGCTCCACACCGTCCCGGTGCGGGACAGCTCGACCTCGTCGAACTCCCGACCCCGACAGGCCGGATTGCGGCAGAAGCCACTCGCCTTCGGGAAGAACACCGTGCGGCACCGCGTGCAGCGCGTGCCCAGCAACCGGGGCTCGTCCGTGGTGGTGAACCACCCTTCGATCGCCGGCACAGACGTGGTGGACATGGACGCTCCTGACATCTGACGAACCGTCAGGTCAGCATCGCACGACCCCGACCCCCAACACCCGTTTTGCCTGACCCGGGCTGACGTGATGGGATGTGCGCGCTCTGTGCGGCCCCTGGGCAAAGCCAGGATTTCGACGGACCAAAGAACGACTGACGAGAGCTGTTGGACGACACCCTCACCAAGTCCGAACGAGAGGCCCTCAAGGCCATCTACCGCCTCACCCGGGATGGGTCCGAGGCGCATACGGGCGCGCTGGCGGACGTACTGGGTCTCTCCCCGGGCACCGTCACCACCACCGTGAAGCGCCTCGCGGACCGCGGCTTCGTCGATCATCGCCCCTACCAGGGCGTCACCTTCACCCCGCTCGGCCAGCAGACCGCGGTCTCGGCCATCCGCCGACACCGCATCGTCGAGCGCTTCCTGGCCGACATGCTCGGCTACGCCTGGAACGAGGCCGACAAGCTCGCCATCGGATTCGAGCACGAGCTCCCGGACGAGGTGCTCGAGCGCCTCTACGTGGCCCTGCACCGGCCCGACACCTGCCCCCACGGCTTCCCGATCCCCACCTCGCTCGGTGCTGAGCTCCCGGCCACTCCGGACCTCTACGCACTCGAGCCGGGCGAGGTCGCGGAAGTCGCCCTCTCCGGCAGCACCGACCCCGAGCTCGTCGCCTTCCTCGGCACCCTCGGCCTCGTGCCCGGCGTCGAGGTGGTGGTGGTGGAGAAGCACCCCTTCGACGGCCCCCTCGTGGTCACCGTAGACGGACAAGACCGCACCCTGGGCGAGAAGGTCGCCCGCCAGATCTACGTCAACCGCCGCGCCCACCCCACGGGGGAGCCTGGCATGAACCAGAGGAAACCTGCATGAACATCATCCTGGCCGCTGAAGGCGGCTACCAGGACTTCGTACTGAACGGCGGTGAGTTCGCCATCCTCGGCCTGTCCGCAGTGTCCGCGCTGCTCGCGCTCGCCGTCGGCTTCATCCTGATGAAGGAGGTGCTCGCCGAAGACCAGGGCACCCCCAAGATGATCGAGATCGCCTTGGCGATCCAGGAAGGCGCGGCGGCCTACCTGAAGCGCCAGTTCCGCACCATCGTTGTCGTCCTCGTCCCGCTGGCCATCGTCGTCTTCGTCACCTCGACAGAGGTCTTGAAGCCGGACGGCACCGTCGCCCTCTCGTTCGGCATGTCCGGGCTGTCACGCACCCTCGCCTTCATCGCGGGCGCCTTCCTGTCCGGCCTCACCGGCTACATCGGCATGACGCTGGCCACCCGCGGCAACGTGCGCACCGCCGCGGCCGCCAAGCGCAACTCGCTGCCCGACGCCCTCAAGGTGGCCTTCCGCACTGGCGGCGTTGCCGGCATGTTCACGGTGGGCTTGGGCCTCCTGGGCGCGACGGTCATCATCGCCATCTTCCAGAACACCAGCTCCGCCATCCTCGTCGGCTTCGGCTTCGGTGGCTCGCTGCTGGCGCTGTTCCTGCGGGTCGGCGGTGGCATCTTCACCAAGGCCGCCGACGTCGGCGCCGACTTGGTCGGCAAGATCGAGGCGGGCATCCCCGAGGATGACCCCCGCAACCCCGCCACCATCGCCGACAACGTGGGCGACAACGTGGGCGACTGCGCCGGCATGGCCTCCGACCTGTTCGAGAGCTACGAGGTCACCCTCGTCGCCTCGATCATCCTCGGCGTGCCCGCCTTCGCGGCCGCCGGGCTCAACCCGGCCCTCGGGCTCGTGTTCCCGCTGGCCGCTCGCGCCGTCGGCGTGCTCGCCTCCATCGCCGGCGTCTACGCCGTGAAGGCGAAGGAAGGCGAGACCGACGCGCTCAAGCCGATCAACCGCGGCTTCCTCATCGCCGGCATCATCACGGTGATCGGCGTCGGGGCGCTCGCGCTCGGCTACATCGGCAACCCGACGACAGCGTTCGGCCCCGAAGGCGGAGACGTCACGATCACCAACGTCGGCTGGCGCTGCTTCGGCGCCGTCGTGATCGGCCTCATCCTGGCCCAGGGCGTCAGCCGACTCACCGAGTACTTCACCGCCACCCACCACGCTCCTGTGAGGGAGATCGCCGAGAGCACCCGCACCGGCCCCGCCACGGCGATCCTGTCGGGCACGGCGTCGGGCATGGAGAGCTCGGTGTACGCCATCCTCGCCATCGCCCTCGCCATCGGCGTGTCGCTCGGCCTCGGCGACGGCAACCTGCAGTTCTCGCTCTACCTCGTCGCCCTGTGCGGCATGGGCATGCTGGCCACCACCGGCGTGATCGTGTCCGAGGACACCTTCGGCCCGGTGTCGGACAACGCCGCGGGCATCGCTGAGATGTCCGGCGAGTTCCACGGCGAACCCCAGCGGATCATGGTGAGCCTCGACGCGGTGGGCAACACCACCAAGGCCGTGACGAAGGGCTTCGCCATCGGTTCGGCGGTCATCGCCTCCGTGGCGATCTTCGCCAGCTTCATCGAGACCGCGGTGGACGAGATCGTTCCCCGCGACATCGCCGAGGCCGCCCGCGCGACCAGCCGTGGCGTCTTCGACCTGCTCCCGATCAACGTCGCCGATCCGAAGGTCTTCATCGGCCTCCTCATCGGCGGTTCGGTGCCGTTCCTCTTCTCCGCCCTCGCCATCAACGCCGTGTCCCGCACGGCCGGCGTGGTGGTGCAGGAGGTCCGTCGCCAGTTCGCCGACGGCAAGATCATGAGCGGCGAGAAGCTGCCCGACCACGGTCCCGTGATCGACATCTGCACGGCGGCCTCACTCCGCGAGCTCGTCACCCCGGCCCTCCTGGCCGTGCTCACGCCCGTGATCGTGGGCTTCGGCATCGGCTTCACGGCGCTGGGCGCGTTCCTGGTGGCCGTGATCCTCGTGGGCCAGCTCATGGCCAACTACCTGAGCAACGCGGGCGGGGCGTGGGACAACGCCAAGAAGTACATCGAGGACGGCAACGAGGGCGGCAAGGGCTCCGACTCCTATCGAGCCGCGGTCATCGCGGACACCGTTGGTGACCCCTTCAAGGACACCGCCGGCCCGGCGCTCAACCCGCTCATCAAGGTGATGAACCTCGTGTCCCTCCTCGTCCTGCCGGCCATCATCGGCCTCACGGACATCAAAGAGGTCACGCCGGGGAACTTCACCGCAACCCCCAACGGCACCAGCATCCTCGTCGCCGCGGTTGCCTTGGTGATCCTCGTCGGGTCCATCGCCTACTCGAAGCGCAAGAAGGAGGCCTTCGGCGGCGACGACGCGCAGTTCACCGCCGCCACCGCCGTCGACTGATCCGACCGCTGCTCTGAGGTGCCCAGCGCCCCGGCCTCCCGGCCGGGGCGCTGTCGCGTCCGGGTCAAGTGACGGGGTGCGGCGACCGATGACTGCGGACGGGCGACCACGTACCCCCCCCTGACCGAGGAATGCTGATGTCCGCCAGCCATCTCGACTGCGCCCACCGCCCCCGTCGCGTCCGCGGCCGCTGGCTGCGGTTCCCCCTGGCGATCAGCCTCCTCACCCCGGCGGTGGTCCTCGGTCCGACCCCAACGGTCGTCAGCGCCGCCGAGGCCACGGTGAGCACCGAGCAGGTGGACCTCACGGCCCGCACAGGCGGTCGCACCAGCGAGCCGCTCGCCACCGCCGTCGCGGCAGAGGCCGACGGCCCCACCGCGCGGGCGGCGCTCGACGCGATCAGCGGCCGCCGCACCGTCCGTCGCGCCACCGCAGGCTTCCAGGCCATCGGGGTGACGGTGCCAGTCGCCCCGAGCGGTCCACTCCTGGTGCGGGGACGAGTGGATGGCTCGTGGACACCGTGGACCGAGCTCCAGTTCACGCCCGGGGAGGCCCCGGACGCCAGCATCGAGCGCACCAATGCCGGAGTCCACAGCGAACCCGTGTGGCTGGGCGACGCCGACGCGTACGAGCTCGACGGCCCTGCGGCCCTCCGCACGGTCGCCGTTCACGTGGTCGGGGACGGCCCTGTCAACCGCTCCGTCGCGCTGGTCGCGCCGGCCGCTGGGGCCGCGTCGGCGCCGACGATCCTGCCCGCAGCCGCGTGGTCAGCGCGGGCGCCCAAGGAGCATCCGCTCACGACCGCCGACCTGAGGCTGGCGATCGTCCACCACTCCGTCAGCTCCAACACCTACTCCGCCGCGCAGGTGCCCGCGCTGCTGCGCTCCGTCCAGGCGTACCACCAGGACGTCCAGGGGTGGAACGACATCGCGTACAACTTCGCCGTCGACCGATTCGGCCGCATCTGGGAGGGTCGCGCCGGCGGCGTCACCCGGGCCGTGCTCGGCGGGCACAGCCAGGGGTTCAACACGGGCACGGTGGGCGTGGTCGTGCTCGGTGACTTCCGCTCCACCACGGTGCCGAGCGCGGCCGTAGAGGCGGTGGCGCAGGTCATCGCCTGGAAGCTCGCGCTCCACCGGGTCGACCCCGCCTCGACGGTGCCGGTGACGAGCAACGGATCCACCCGCTACCCCGCCGGCACGACCGTCACGTTGCCGCGGATCATCGGGCACCGCGACGTGCAGGCGACGGACTGCCCGGGTGCTGCCCTGTACGGACGACTGGGGGCCATCCGAGCGCGGGTCGCCCAGCTCGTGCCCACCTACCAGCAGGGCCTCGACCCGCTCGTGCTCGACCCGGACGTGAACGGGGATGGGCTCACCGACCCGCTCGAGTACCGCCCAGGAGCGACGGCCGACACCCGCTGGACAGCCACCCCCAGCGGGACGCCATCGCGCTCGACGGCCTCCATCCGGGGCGCCTACCGACCGGCCGTGGGCGACTTCGACGGCAACGGACGCAGCGACGTCGTGTGGCATGGCACCGGCTCCACCAGCGATCCCGTGTGGTGGTCCGAAGCGAACGGATCCACCACCTCGAGGTCCGTCAGCGTCGGCGGGTCCTACGTCCCCATCGCCGGCGACTTCGACGGCAACGGCGTCGACGACATCTTCTGGTACAGCATCGGCAGAGGGACGGACTCGGTGTGGTACTTCCAGCGCGACCGCTCGTACGTGAGCGCCTCCGCGCACCAAGACCTCATCACCGGTGAGCCGATGGTGGGCGACGTCAACGCCGACGGACGTGACGACATCTTCTTCTACGGACCCGGCCCGGCGGACGACGAGCTCTGGCGCAGCACCGGCCGGGGCTGGACGATCACCAGGCTCCCGGTGAACGGCTGGTACGCACCGGTCATGCTCGATGCCACCGCTGACGGGCGAGCCGACATCGTCTGGTACGCCCCCGGCGCCACCACCGCGTACCGGTGGGAGATCGGCGCGGGCCGAGCGGTCACGTCGCGCTCGTGGGCCACCGCCGCCCTCACCGGAGTACCCACGGCCGGCGACTTCGACGGCGACGGTCGCGACGACGTGCTGATCTCAGCCCCCGGCGCCGCCACCGATGTGGTCTGGTACTCCACGCCCACCGGCGTGGACGCCCGGGCCGCCACGATCGACCGGCGGTACATCACGATCAGCGGGCCGATGGACGAGCTCCACCGCCCGAGCGACGACGTCTTCTTCCTCTCCCCCTCCACGTCGGATTACGTGTGGCAGGGCTTGCCCACACGGGCCTTCCGCTCCAATCGGGTCGGATGACCGCGGCGACCGTTGCGGCGGGGGCCCGTCAGCCTTCGGCGGCGCGCAGGAAGGCCGGCCACTCGCCGCCGCCGTGAAGCACGAGGTTGGCGCCGGTGGCGTAGCTGCTCAGCGGGCTGGCAAGGAACGCGACCGCGTTGGCGACGTCGGCCGGGGTGCCGAAGCGGCCGTTGGGCACGGTGGCGGCGACGCGCGCCAGCCCCTCCTCGCCGCCGTAGTGGTCGAGGCTGTCGTCGGTCGCGACGAGACCCGCCGATACGGCGTTCACCCGCACCTTCGGCGCCCACTCCACCGCCAGCGACTGGGTGAGGCTGAGCAAGCCGGCCTTGGCGGCGCCGTAGGCCGCCGTCCCCGGCGACGGGCGCAGCGCGCTGACGCTGGCGACGTTCACGATGGTGCCCCCGGCGTCCTGCTGCTGCATCACCCGGTTGGCCGCCTGGGCCACGTGGAGTGGCGCCAGCAGGTTGAGGCGGATGATCGCCTCGCTGAAGCGCGGCGACGCCTCCGCCGCATCGGCGCTGGGCGAGCCGCCCGCGTTGTTCACGACGATGTCGAGGTGGCCGTGGGTGGCGACGATGTCGTCGACGAGCGCGGTGACCTGATCGGGGTCACGCACATCGCAAGGGCGGAAGTCGTGTGACGCTTGCTGCGGTGGGTTCCGACCGCACACCACCACCGTGGCGCCCGCCTCGGCCAGCCGGTCGGCGATGGCGGCGCCGATGCCCCTGGTGCCACCGGTGACGAGGGCCACCTCGCCGCTGAGGTCGAGCGCGAGAGGCATCGGCCAAGGTGTACCAGACCGAGGCCGCCGGTTAGGTTTCTGACGGTCCGTCAGAGCTGAACCCGAGGCCGCATCAATGCCCACCACGAGCACGCTCCACCCCGATGGCATCGCCGAGGTGGTGATGGACAACCCCCCGGTGAACGCCCTCACCGTGGCTGGATGGTTCGGCCTCGCCGACCTGCTCACCGAGCTCGGCCGCAACCCCGAGGTGCGGGTGGTGGTGCTGCGTGCCGAAGGCCGCGGGTTCAACGCCGGCGTCGACATCAAGGAGATGCAGGCGACCGAAGGCTTCGACGCGCTGATCGGCGCCAACAAGGGCTGCTACGCCGCCTTCGCCGCCGTGTACGACTGCCCGGTGCCGGTGGTGGCGGCCGTGAACGGCTTCTGCCTCGGCGGCGGGATCGGCCTGGTCGGCAACGCGGACGTCATCGTCGCCGCCGATGACGCCACCTTCGGCCTGCCCGAGGTGGACCGGGGGGCCTTGGGTGCCGCCACCCACCTGAGCCGCCTCGTGCCGCAGCACAAGATGCGGGCGATGGTCTACACGTCCGCCACCGCCACCGCGCAGGAGCTGCACCACTTCGGTTCCGTGCACGCGGTGGTGGCCCAGTCCGACCTGCGGGCCACCGCGATGGAGGTGGCCGGACAGATCGCGGCCAAGTCGCCCACCGTCATCCGCGCCGCCAAGGAGAGCCTGAACGGCATCGACCCGTGGGACGTGAAGCGGTCGTACCGCTTCGAGCAGGGCTTCACCTTCGAGCTGAACCTCGCCGGCGTGGCCGACGAGCATCGTGATGCCTTCGTGGCGAAGCGCGACACGGACGTCGGGACGTGACTGCTCCGCGAGACAAGCGCTGCACCGAGGACGAGGCCGTCGGCGAGCTGTCCTCGGGCATGACGATCGGCATCGGCGGTTGGGGCTCGCGTCGCAAGCCCATGTCCGTGGTGCGAGCCATCCTGCGCTCCGACCTCACCGACCTCACGGTGGTGAGCTGGGGCGGCCCCGACGTCGGCCTCCTCTGCGCCACGGGCAAGGTGAAGCGCCTCGTCTATGCCTTCGTGTCGCTCGACTCGATTCCGCTCGAGCCACACTTCCGCGCCGCCCGTCAGAGCGGAGCCATCGAGGACGAGCCGTACGACGAGGGCATGTTCCTGCTCGGGCTGCAAGCGGCGGCGTGGCGCGTGCCGTTCCTGCCGACCCGCGTCGGTCTTGGCTCGGACATCCTGCGCGACAACGACCGCGTCCGGATGGTCACCTCCCCCTTCGAGGATGCCGAGCAGCTCGTGGCGGTGCCGGCCCTCACGATGGACGCCGCCTTCGTGCACATGAACCGCTCCGATGCTC
>Ga0105049_10007849_pt1 | contig 12371 bp, 16 predicted proteins | sample MAT06_FD_78087 | JGI IMG/M metagenome (GOLD analysis project Ga0105049, IMG submission 78087) | Freshwater microbial communities from Lake Fryxell liftoff mats and glacier meltwater in Antarctica - MAT-06 | ecosystem: Environmental > Aquatic > Freshwater > Ice > Liftoff microbial mat | place...
GCTATTCCGCCAAAAACATCCCGACGTGCCGGTGTTTCTCGCCGCGATGGATCCCGGGCTGAATGACAAGGCTTACATTGTGCCCGGCCTGGGTGATGCAGGGGATCGGTATTTCGGAACGTAAAATGGAGGGCGGCCGGCCCGTGCCGCCCAAATTTCAGGGATGCGAGGGCCCGCGTCCCTCCAGATTTGGTTGGAACGCCATGAGGCGCTCGTAAAGCGGCTGCAGTCCCTCGGGAATCACACGGACGCCGCCAGTAACGGTCATGAAATTGGCGTCGCCGATCCAGCGGGGCACAATATGCAGATGGAGGTGGTCATCCACCCCGGCTCCCGAGGCTTTCCCCAGATTCCATCCGATATTGAAACCCTGGGCTTTGACGCATTCTTTGAGCAAGCGCTGGGCGTGAATGCAGAGCTGCCAGAGTTCAAGAACTTCGTCGTCCGTGAGTTCGGCCATGTCCACGACCTTGCGATAAGGCACGGCCATGAGGTGACCCGCAGAATACGGGTATTTGTTCATGATGAGAAAGGCCTGTTTGCGGCGGGAGATCACGAGATGCTCCGCGTCGTTCGTGGCCTGGGCGGCGGCGGTAAAAAAGTCCGGTGCGGCGATAGCCTGATTCTGAAAATACTCCACGCGCCAGGGAGCCCAAAGGGATTCGAGATGGGCTTTAGGGAATTCGTCGTTGCTCATGGTGTGGGCTTCAAAATGCTAAACTGCTTTTCCGGGAGGTCACAGGCAGGATGAAAACTCTCGTGCGGAAACGCATGGCTTAATGGTGTTTCAAGAATCCACAGAATCTCGCTGCAAGGGAATCCCGAACTTGGACTGGTTTCACGGCAGCGCATCCAGGATGGCGCGGGCGGCGCGGCGGCTGGCTCCCCCGCCATCAAGGTCGGCGATGATGGCCTGCATTTTTCCGGTCAGTTCGGCGCGGGCCCGAGTGTCAGCCAGCAGACGCAGGGCTTCCCGGGCGAGGGCATCGGGAGTGGCATGGTGTTGGATGAATTCCCGTACGATATGCGGGGCGGCCAAGGCCGGCAGCCGGGGATCGGCCGGTGGATTGACGCGATAGTTGTTGAGAATGTTGATGATGCCGAGGGCGTCCACATTCACCAGCCGCCGGCCCACTTCGAAGGTCAGCCACGCGATTTTGTAAACCACGCAATACGGCAGCCCAAAAAAGGCGGCCTCGAGAGTGGCGGTGCCGGAGCAAACGATGCCGGCGGCGGCGGTTTGCATCAGTTCGTGGGTTTTTCCGCAGTGGATTTCCATCGGCACGCCAAGTGTCATGCGTCTCATCCGGGCCGCCTGGACTTCGCTGGAGGCCGCCGCCACGAAACGGATATCCGGCCGCGAACGCTGAATGATGGCTGCGGCGGCGACCATGACGGGAAAAATGCGTTTCACCTCGCGTTCGCGGCTGCCGGGGAAAAAAGCCAGAAGGTTTTCGTCGCGGGGGATGTTGGTTTTTTAAGTGGCCAGAGCCTCGAGCAGCGGATGCCCGGCAAAGACCGTGTGCAGTCCGCTGGCCTCATACATCGGCTGCTCAAAGGGAAATACGCAAATCATCAGATCAAGGATGCGGGCCATCTTCGGGATGCGGCCACGGTTCCAAGCCCAAACCTGCGGGCTGATGTAATAAAGAATCTTCCCGCCATAGCCGCGTTGGCGAAGAGCCTTGGCCAAGCGGAGATTAAAGCCCGGATAATCAACCAGCAGGACCGCGTCCGGTTTTTCCACCGCGATGCGGCCGAGCATGTCGTGGAATTTTTTTCGGAAATAGCCGTAATGTTTGAGGACATCCCACAGGCCGAGAACGGCCGCCTGCGCGACCCAGTTGTCAAACGGTTCGACCGCCAGAAGCTCCATCCTGGGGCCTCCCGCGCCGACGAAGCGCGCGCCGGGCGACAATTCCCGCAGGCCTTGCATGACCTCGGCCGCCCGCGCGTCTCCGCTGGCTTCACCAGCCACGATCCACAAAATCGGGGAATCAGCGGGCATGATCAAATTCAGCAGTGCAAGCCGCCATGCGGAGCACCAGCTTGTAGAGTATTTCTTTCAAGTCCTCGAATCTTTCTTCCCCGAATCGCTATTCGGGAAGCAGGGTTTCAATTTTTCGTTTCGCAGGGGTGCGATAGATGAGGAAATCCCGGTCGGTGGTCCACAGGACGGCTTGGGGCAGATGCACTGCGAGATGGAAGAGACAGGCGTCGGCCACGGACGTGGGAAGACCGCTGTATTTTTCCAGGAAAGCCGTTACGGCGGAGAGGGAGGGCGCGAGGCTGAAAGGAAAGACAAGCGCGCCCCGGCGGACCATGGCGAGAAGTCCCTCCCGGGCCCGGGCCGAAGCGGAGACGCAATGGTAAGCCTCGGAGAATACGGCTTCGCACGTCATCCAGGGAAGGGGCAGAACCTTGGCGTGGGAAACCGCCCAGGTGTGATGAAAATCCCGACGGGAGAGCAGCGCCACAATCGCTCCGGTGTCAGCGATGACCGTCCTGCCCATAACGAGGGAAGTGTTTTTTCGTGCTGAGGTTCGAGGGAAGATCCTTTGCGATTCCGAAAAGATCGCCGATTAATTTTTCGTTGGGCAGCAGGGCGATCTGGCCCAGGCGTTCACGGGCCACGGCCCCCTTGGTGGTTTTTTGGCGGAGAGCTTGGTTCTCGATGTCCCGGTAAAGCCATTCCGGCAGATGGACGTTCAGCGTCTTGTGCGGGATCATATGCCATATCTATAGCGTTGAAATGCCATATGTCCAGTCTCCGCGTGGGATTCATTTCCCTCGCGGATCGGCCTCCTCGATGCGGCGGGTGATATCGAGGGCGATGTCGAGCGCATCGGCGGCGGCGGGTCCGGAGACCTTGGGCTTGGCCCCTTCGCGGGCGCAGTGGAGGAAGGATTCGATTTCGATCTTGAGCGGTTCGCCTTTCTCGACTTCCACCGGTTCGCGCACGATGCGCTTGCCGCTGAATTCCGTCACGATCGCGCCATCCGACGCCAGGCCGGCAATTTTCCCGAGAAACGAACTTTCGCGTTCGTCCTCCCGTGCGAGGCGCAGCAGATAGCCGGACTGGTTCTGGTAATCGAGTGAGAGGTAGGCATTTTCCTGAAAGACGCGGATTTTGCGGACTTTGTTCTCGCTGATGCGGCTGGCGGTGACGTTGGCCACGCAGCCATTTTCGAAACGGAAGCGGACGTTGGCGATGTCCTCGTCCTTGCTCAAGACCGAGATGCCGACGGCATCAATGCTGACGATGGGCGAGCGGACAAGGTGCAGAATGATCTCGATGTCGTGGATCATGAGATCGAGCACGACGCCAATGTCGGTGCTGCGGTTGGGGTAGGGGGAGAGGCGGGTGACTTCGAGAAAACGCGGATTTCGGAGTTTGCTTTCGAGGGCGGCCAGGACGGGGTTGAAGCGTTCGACGTGGCCGACTTGCAAGACGCAGCCGCGCTGGGCGGCCAGTTCCGAAAGGGCGCGCGCGTTCTCGGGGGTGTCGGCGATGGGTTTTTCAATGAGCAAATGCTTGCCGTGATGGAGAAGAAATTTGCCCACTTCATAATGGGTGACGGTCGGCGTGCAGATCGTGGCGGCATCAACGAGGCTGGCGAATTCCTCCAGCGAGGCGGCCGCATGCGTGCGGTATTTTTTGGCGGCACGGCGGGCAGCGTCCGCGTTTTGATCGTAAATCGCGGTGAGTTTGCTGGACTCCAATTCGGAGTAAATGCGGGCGTGATTGATGCCCATGTGGCCGACGCCGACGACCCCGGTGCGCAGGGTGTTCATTGGGTGATTCCGTAAAGGGTGATGCCCGCTTCGTTCGCGGCCTGGCAGACACGGGGTTTATCGAGAAGCAGGGTGCAGCCCGCCTCAAGGCCGATGATCTTGATTTTCGCAGCGCAGGCGATGGCGATGGTTTCCTCGCCGATGACGGGAACATCGAAGCGCATGTCCTGGCCGGGTTTGGAGACCTTCACCATCACGCTTTCGTCGCGGCCGAGGGCACCGCCACGGCGGATGCATTCGTTGGTTCCCTCGAAGGCTTCCACGGCCAGCACGGTGCCGTGTTTAACCACCACGGTCTGTCCGATATCGAGGCGGCTGGTTTCCCGGCCAATCTCCCAGCCGAACTGGATGTCTTCCAGATTGCGGGGTTTGGGTTTCGGGCCGGCGATGTGGCCGGGCGGGGCGAGATGGGCTTCGAGAAATGTGGTGGCGTTGAGGAGTTCGAGTCCGGCCTTGGCGAGTTGGCTGGCGATTTCACCGAAGAGGGTTTCCGCGTTGCGACGTTTCAGTCTGGCGAGGGTCACGAGGGCTTTGAAATCGGGACGCAGGTCGAAAAGGTTCTTGGGGGCAAGCTGGCCGACCATCATGGCATGACGGGATCCGGATTTTTTGGCGGCGGTGAGGAGCCGGCCGAGCTGGCCGACGCGCATCCAATGGACTTCGTCCACGGTCTCCGCCACGGCTGGGAGCGTTTCGCCTTCAAAGGCGGCGGCCACGATGGTTTTGACCCCTGCGGCGCGGGCCGAGTCAATCACCAGTGAAGGGTAGCGGCCGCTGCCAGCGATGAGAAAAAGAGGGTCCGGTATGCTCAAGACGGTTTATTTATTCAGACAGCAGGCCGGTGACAAGCAGCGCGTTTGGAAGGATCGCTAAGGATCATCAAAGCGGTTGACGCGAAAGATGCTTGGTTTTTTTGCAGGAGCGGACGGACTGGCGGTGGGGCTGGACGCATTTTTGTTCGGGACGCGTTGCTTGGAATCATCCGCCGGGGGGCCACCCCGGCCTTCGGCATTGAACGTATTAATGGCAACGAGCGCGCTGCGGCCACCGCCGGAAAGTTTCCGGCGCGGGGCGATAAAGGCTCCCGGCGCGTAGTAATTGGAATAATCTTTTCGGAAGCCCCGCTGGTTATAGCCGATGTGGATGTTTTTGCGGATTTCAAAATGGAGGTGGGCGGTGTACAGGCCGTGCGCCGTGCCGATGGTGCCGACCTGCTGCCCGCGGACGACCTGCTGATTGTCCCGAACGGTGACTTTATCGAGATGGGCGTACACCGAATCCACCGTCTTCATTTGTTTATCCTCCAGGAAAGTGTGCCGGATGATGACGAGGTTGCCCCAGCCCATGCGCATGTCCCGTGCGAGTACGACGAGGCCATTGGCCGTGGAGTAAACCGGCTTGCCCAGATCGCTGTTCCCGCCCCCGTCGCCGTTCCAATCTTCCCCCATGTGATAGTTGGGGCGAAATCCGCGCGAGGTGTAGTACCCATCGGCATTGGGTTTGCCCACGGGCTGGTCGAATCCATCCGCCAGGCGGGTTCGGGCCGTATCAGTGGAGGGCGCGCCGACCAATCCGGCGACGAGACAACCAAGCAGCAGCCAAAAGGCATATTTACGGAGAAACCGCATTCCGGTACACTTAAGGTTTGGGACACGGTCAGTGCAACTTTTTCAGCCGCAAACCTTGCGAATGCTGCGACAAGTTTTTAGGGTATCTGTTCAATGTCCGCTGTAACTTTTCTGGGAACCGGCTCTGGTGACGTGGCGGCGGGGCGCTTTCAATCGAGCATTTTCCTGGAGTGTGACGGACAAAATATTCTGCTCGATGCGGGCGAACCGTGTAGCGGACAGTTGCTCAATCTGGGTTTCGAACTGCGGGACCTGGATGCGGTTTTGATCACTCATGCGCATTCGGATCACACCGGCGGACTGCCGCTGCTCATTCAAGCCAGTTGGCTGCATGGCCGCGTGGAAGGTCTGCCGCTGGGCCTGCCCGCCCATTTTGCGAGTCCTTTGGAACAGTGGTTGCAGGCGGTGCTACTGCCGCCTGACACCATCGGTTTTCCCCTGGAAATTTTTTCCTGGCAAGCCGGGGTGGGCGTGAAATTGGGCGCGCTTTCGATCACGCCCCACCAGACCACTCATCTCAACGGTCCGCCGGTCGAGTCGTTTCTTTTCGAAATCACAGGTTTGCAGAAGCGCATCATTTACAGCGGCGACCTGGGTTCGGCCGATGATTTGAAAGGCGTTTTGGATCAACCGGCCGATGTGCTCATTTGCGAACTCGCGCATCTCACGCCGGCCGGGCTTGTGGCCATCCTGCGCTCCGCGAAAATAGGCACTTTGTGCCTGACGCATCTCTCCGGCGAATTTGACGGGCAGAGAGAGGAGATCAAGCACCTTTGCGAGAGCGAACTTTCCGGCACCGATGCGGTGTATTTGCCGGAAGACGGCGAGCGGATCGAATTCTAACCGGCGTTCTGAGCCTGTTGCTGCACAGGCACGACCGGCAGGGGAAAACGTAACCGCAACTCGCCATCAATCTGAATTTCGATGTGATAGATGCCGTGTTTTTGAAACTGCACCCCGCCGAAGACATGCACGTTGGTGGCATGCGAATTCAATTCCGGCAGGGCGAAGCGCACCTCGCTCTGGGCAATCGGCTGGTCGTCGTCGCAGCCGAGAATGAGTGATTTTTGGATAAACTCCCCGGTGCCTCCGCACCAACGCGTCCAGAGGCAGAGTTTGAAAAAACCGATCGGCAAAACCGGGGCGGGGATGACGCCGATGACTCCGATGATCGTCTGCTGCCCGCTGGCTTCCGCGCGCACGTCTTCACAGAGCACGGTGCCTTGCAGGTCGGGAAGGATGGTGTTCATGTCTTGGGCCAGAGGAGCCAGAGAAGCAGAGCTCCCAAGAAGATGCGATAAATTCCGAAGCTCACGAAAGTGTGGGACTGCACGAAGTGCAGCAGCCACTTCACGGCAACGAAGGAAACGATGGCGGCCACCACCGTGCCCAGAGCAAGCAGGCCCCAGTCCTCGGTCGCGCCCGCCTTCAGCCCTTTGTATATTTTAAATCCTCCTGCGGCCAGCACGGTCGGGATTCCCACGAGAAAGGAGAACTCCGTGGCCGTAACCCGGGTGAGACCAAAGAGCATGGCAAAAATTATGGTGGCGCCGGAACGCGATGTTCCGGGGAAAACGGCGGCCAAAAGCTGGGCCAGGGCGACGACAATCACGATCGCCCACGAGATGTTGGAGGAGAGAATTCTGCCCTTCAGCATGGCCTCGACCACGATAAAGACGAGGCCTCCCACGATCAGAGCCGTTGCCACGGGTTGCACAGTATCGGGCAGCGCAAAATTCAGTTTGTCCAGAACCAGCCCGCCAACCGCCGTGATAAAAAATGCCACGAAGATTTTGAGGTTTAAGATCAGGCTGGCCGGTTCCCGCCACCGTATCATCATGGCGATGCGCTCGCGGAAGAGCGGCAGCACGGCCAGAACGGCACCGCACTGGATAACGACATTAAAGAGATCGGTCTGCGGGGTGTGCAGCCAATGCTGGGTAATCAACAAGTGACCCGTCGAGGAAACGGGTATGAATTCTGTCAAACCCTCGACAAATCCGAGGATGACCACGATGAGCCAATCAGGCATCGCGTCCGTGGACTGAAACTAGATTGCGTTCTCGCCGGTTTCTTCGGTGCGGATGCGAATCGCGTTTTCAATGGGCAGAACGAAGATTTTCCCGTCGCCAATCTTTCCGGTCTTGGCGGATTCAGAAATGGCTTTGACGGCTTTGTCCACCATGCCGTCGGATACGACAATTTCAAATTTGACCTTTGGCAGGAAGTCCACGGTGTATTCGCTGCCGCGGTAGATTTCGGTGTGACCTTTCTGACGTCCGAAGCCTTTGACTTCGCTGACCGTCATGCCCTCGATGCCTACTTCGGCCAGGGCCTCTTTGACGTCTTCCATTTTGAAAGGTTTAATAATTGCCTCAATCTTCTTCATACGGAAGTGTCTTTAGGCAGCATTCCCCGTCTTGGCAAGCTGAGATACGCAGGAGATTTCTAAAGTTCTCCTTCGTAAAAACCATGTGGCCGCCGCCGGGGAGGGGAGAGGGGTGGAAGGCGATCTTGGGGCCTTCCGCAGCGGGAGTCAGCTTTTTTGTTTTCCCGAACCGCCCGCAACCCCTGTGTTTACCAGTGTTGCGGGGGAATCGGGCTGACAGGATTCGAACCTGCGACCTCTTGAACCCCATTCAAGCGCACTACCAAGCTGTGCTACAGCCCGTTTCGGGAGGATGAGACTCGACCAATGAAGGAAAGGTTTCAAGAGAGAAGATTTCCGCTTTGAAAACCATCCGGCGCCGCTACGCTTTCACTTCATGACGAATGTGGCCATTGTGGGTGCGAACGGATATTCCGGCGAGGAGCTTTGCGCGATTCTCGCGCGGCATCCCCGTGTCCGTCTGGCGGCCGTGACTTCGCGTCAGCATGCCGGCAAGTCTGTGGTGGATATTCTTCCCCGGTTGGCGGGCCGGCCTTCGGTTTCCGGGCTGAGTTTTTCCGAGTCGTCCGTGGACAATCTGCTTGGAAGTGGCGTGGAGTTTATTTTTCTGGCCTTGCCGCATGGACTGGCGAAGGAATTTGCCGCACCTCTGGTTGAGGCCGGAAAACGGATCATTGATCTGAGCGCGGATTTCCGGCTGCGGGACGCGGAGATTTACCAGGAGTTTTATGGCGAGGAACACGGAGCCGCTCATCTGCTGGCCGGGGCGGTCTATGGCCTTCCGGAATTGCATCGGGCGGAGATCGCCGGGGCCGGGTTGGTGGCTTCCGCCGGATGTTATCCGACCAGTATTTTGCTTCCATTGGTTCCGTTGTTGAAAGCCGGACTGCTCCAGCCGTCCACCATCATTGCCAGCAGCGCGAGTGGAGTCAGTGGTGCGGGGCGGAAGGCGGAAACATCTCTTCTCTATGCCGAATGCAACGAAAGCCTGCGGGCTTACGGCTTGCCCAAGCACCGGCATCTCTCCGAAATCGAACAGGAGTTGAGCCTGGCCGCCGCCGCGACGGTCGCCATAACCTTCGTTCCCCATCTGGCTCCGATGAATCGCGGCATTCACTCCACAATCTTTGTTAACCCCGCCGAGGGTAAAAAACTGGCGGACATCGAAGCCTGCTGGCAGGCCGCCTATGCCAGGGAACCTTTTGTGCGGCTGACCAAATCCTTGCCCGACGTGAAAAATGTCAATGGCACCAATTTCTGCGACATCGCCGTGCGGGAAGACGCGCGGACCGGGCGGTTGGTGATTCTGAGCGTGGTGGACAACCTCGTAAAAGGCGCGGCCGGCCAGGCGGTGCAGAATTTTAACCTCATGGCCGGACTACCCGAAACCGAGGCGCTTCTATGATCAAAAAGATTCGCGGTGGCATCACCGCTCCCGCCGGCTTCCTTGCGGGAGCCACTTCCTGCGGCATCAAAAATCCGCAGGCCGCCCGCGACGATCTTTCGCTGATAGTTTCCGAGACACCGTGCTCCGCCGCCGCGACGTTTACCACCAATGTCGTGAAAGCCGCGCCCGTGCGTGTTTCCAGGGAGCATCTTAAGGCGGGAAAAATCCGCGCCATCGTGTTGAACAGCGGCAATGCCAACGCCTGCACCGGGGAGGATGGTTTGAAAACCGCGCGCCGCATGGCCACCGCCGCCGCAGCCCGGACGGGACTGAAAGCCAATCAGGTACTGATCTGCTCGACCGGCCGCATCGGCGTCCCTCTGCCCATCGCCCGAATCGAGCAGGGTCTGAAAAAAATTCCGCTGGGCCGAACTCATAGTCTGAAGTGCGCGCGATCCATCATGACCAGCGACACCTTTCCGAAGGAAATCGCCTGCCTTGTGGAAACCCCCAAAGGTTCCTTTCGTATCGGCGGCATCGCCAAAGGTGCCGGCATGATTGACCCCAACATGGCGACTATGCTTTGCGCTGTCACCACGGACGCCGCGATTCCCCAAGCCGCTCTGCGCAAGGCTCTGCGCGCCTCGGTGGAAAATTCTTTCAACCGCATCACCATTGATGGCGATATGAGTACGAATGACACCGTCATTCTTCTGGCCAACGGCGCTTCCGGTGTGACGCCGCCAGCGGAGGATTTCCAGAAGGCCTTGGATGGAGTCACCCAAGCCCTGGCCCGCCAGATCGTGCTCGACGGTGAGGGCGTTTCAAAATTCGTCGAGATCGAAGTCGTGGGCGCCCGTTCTGCCAAGGACGCCCGCCGTGCCGCCGAAGCGGTGGCCAATTCCACCCTGGTTAAATGCGCTTGGGCCGGGGGCGATCCGAACTGGGGGCGGATCATGGGCGCGCTCGGCTACTCCGGCGCGGCCCTGCGCGAGGATAAAACCGCCATTTTTTACAACGATCTGCCCATTGTCCGCAACGGAATAGCTGCCTCCACGCCGTGGACAAAACTAAAAGCCATTGCGGCCCGAAAGGAATTCCGCATCAAAATCGAACTTGCTCTTGGCCGGTTTTCCCACACCGTCTGGACTACCGATCTCACCGAGGAATACGTGAGGCTTAATCTTGGCGAATAAGAAATCATGAGCAGTACCCATACAGCGGATGCCCGTTCGGAGAGCCTGATTGAGGCTCTTCCCTACATCCAGAAATTCCGCGGCCAGGTCTTCGTCATCAAATACGGCGGAGCGGCGATGGAAGATGACCAGATTGTGGAGCGATTCCTCCGCGATGTTGTTTTTCTTGAGGCGGTGGGCATCAATCCCGTGCTGGTCCATGGCGGCGGCAAGGCCATCACGGCCCGCATGCGCGACGCCGGACAGAAGGCAGTTTTCGTCAATGGACTCCGTGCCACTGATGCGCAGGCCATCGCTATTGTGGAGGAAACGCTCGACCGGGAAATCAACCCGAGCATCGTAGAGAATATTATCAAATACGGCGGCAAGGCCCGGGGATTTTCCGGCCGGAATATCTTTGAAGCCCGTCGTCTCGGCCCCCAGCGTCTCGAAAACGGGGAGGCGATTGATATCGGTTTCGTGGGTGAGGCGACCAAAATCCACCATCAGGAAATCCGCGCCGCCATCAACAAGGAGATTGTTCCTGTCATCAGCCCGATCGGCGCGGGAGAAACCGGCACAGTCCTCAACATCAACGCCGACATCGCCGCCGCCGCGCTGGCCAGTTCGTTAAAAGCCTCCAAATTGATCTACGTGAGCGACGTTCCCGGAATCATGCGCAATCCGGCCGAGAAGGACTCCTTGATTCCCTCGGTCAGTTCCGACCAGATCGAGCAACTCATCAAACAAAAAGTCATCGAAGGCGGCATGATTCCCAAAGTTCAGTCCGCTGTGGATGCATTAAAAAATGGCGTGGGAAAAATCCACATGATCGGTGGCCAGACCCTGCACTGCCTGCTGCTGGAGATTTTTACGGACTCCGGTATCGGCACAGAGATCACGGCCTGAGGGCTTGCTTTTTTTACGGATTGCCTGTGACGTTGTCGAACGTGGCTGCTTGCAGTCCCGCGCTGTCGCTGCAAACGGCGAGGCCAATATAAACGGTCGAGCCGAATGGGATTGTGTTGATTGCCTTGGCGCTTCACTTCACACCCTCAAGCGAGCTAAAGGCGGTAACGGTGTTTCCGACTCGCGTCAACCGCACCCAAAAAAGTGCCCCACCGGTTCCATCGTTCAGGAGACTGGCGGTCAGGCCCGCTCGGTTGCGGGTGATGACCTGCGGGGTCGATTTGGGACGAAATCCCAAGATCATGAAGGCAGAGTCGTTCGTCAAGGTCGTGCGAATCATGACTCCAGCCAGGGCGTTATTTCCGGTAAATGCCCCGACGGGTAGGGTCGCAAGGCGGGCTGTAATACTGCAATTGCCATTGGCCGTTGTCCGCCACGCTCACCGATCCGGCGGCACCATTCGCCCACGGTGCGGGCAGGGTCGAGGCTGAGACCAGATTTGAGGCGGTCTAAGTGGTCTCGCTTGCGGGCTTGGCATGCGCCGACAAGTGCCAGCCGTTCGCGCTTGCGGCATTTGTCAAAGGCCGGACTGTTGTCACCAATCTTTGGATTGCCCGGAGGTTGCAGATGGCCGATCCCAGCAGGGTGAGTCGCTACTGCGCGGAGGCTGGGACCATGTGGGGAAGATCAATAAACGGCTCGAAAAAGCAGGAAGCAAGAACTTGACCCTTTTTTCTTTTTCGCCAAGTGCTCGGGTGACACAGCTCTGCGGGATATAAAAATCCTGCTGGATCGAGGCATTCTGGTTCAAGAGGAGGGCGGCTGGCGGAGCACGAGTTACCCGTTGGCCGCCGGAGGGAGAGATGAGCTGTAGCGAACCTGTTTCTCCGTGCCCCATGACGGGAAGAAGAATGCCGACAGCACCGCCGACACGAGCGAAAGGACCGCACTGGTCATAAATACCCATTCGTAGCCCTGGGTCGCATCGTGAATCATGCCTCCCACCCGTGGTCCTAAGAGTCCCCCCAATCCAAAGCCCAAGAAAAAGATAAACCCGTAAATGCGGGCAATGTAGGACGCACCGAATA
>Ga0105049_10007850_pt1 | contig 12370 bp, 8 predicted proteins | sample MAT06_FD_78087 | JGI IMG/M metagenome (GOLD analysis project Ga0105049, IMG submission 78087) | Freshwater microbial communities from Lake Fryxell liftoff mats and glacier meltwater in Antarctica - MAT-06 | ecosystem: Environmental > Aquatic > Freshwater > Ice > Liftoff microbial mat | place...
AAACTCGTCGATGCCGTTGGCTTGCAGCGTCCGCACCTGCTCGGCGGCGACGTGGGCGGCGATCATGCGGCGGGTTTCCATGTCGTCTCCGACGCCTTCGAAGAAGCGGCCGAGCCATTCGGGCACGCGCACGCCGCTGACCTGGGAGAATTTCACGATCTGGGTGTAGTTCGAGACCGGCATGATTGCGGGCACGATCGGCGCGGTGATGCCGGCGGCCAATGCAAGGTCGAGGAAGCGCAGGAAGGTGGTGTTGTCGAAGAAGTAGTTGGTGATGGCGCGGGTGGCACCGGCATCGAGCTTGCGCTTGAGGTTGTCCAGGTCGGCCAGCGGGCTGATGGCGGTGGGGTGGATTTCGGGATACGCGGCGACCGAGATTTCGAAATCGGCGATCTTGCGCAGGCCGGCGACCAGGTCGGTGGCGTAGGCATAGCCCTGGGGGTGGGGTTGGTAGGCCACGCCGCCGGGCATGTCGCCGCGCAGGGCGACGATGTGGCGGATGCCGGCGTCCCAGTATTGCCGGGCCACGTCATCGACCTCGCCGCGGCTGGCGCCGACGCAGGTGAGGTGGGCGGCCGGCGTCAGGCCAGTTTCCGTCACGATGCGGGCGACGATGGCGTGGGTGCGCCCCTGGGTGCTGCCGCCGGCGCCGTAGGTGACCGAGACGAAGCGCGGCGCCAGCGGCTCCAGCCGGCGGATGCAGGCCCAGAGCTGCGTCTCCAGGGCCTCGGTGCGCGGCGGGAAGAACTCGAACGACAGCGACGGCGGCGGCAGGTCGGCGCTGAGCACCGGCATGCCGGCAAAGCGTGGGCCGGTGAGCCAGCGGGCGAGCGGCGACGGGTGCGTGGCGGGGTTCGGGGCCGGGGCCGGGGGTAGGTCGTCAGGCATCAAGGGCTCCTCTCCGAAGACATAAAGATATTTATATGTCTTTCTTGATCGAGTGCAAGCGTGGTGCTGCACTACGAGCGCTTCCCTCGCGCGGCGTCGCGGGCGTATGAACGGTGCTGCACCCTGCTGTCGAGGATCGCAATGGCCATGCTTGTTCGCACTGCCCTGTTTGCCCTGGTTTTGCCGCTGATGGCCGTTCTGGCCGGGTGCGCCACTGCGCCCGACCCCGCCGACGCCGAGGCGGTGGCCGACTTCAAGGCGCTGAACGACCCGCTGGAGCCGGCCAACCGGGTGATCTACGAAATCAACGACGGCATCGACGTGGTGATCCTGCGGCCGCTGGCGCTGGCGTGGCGGGCGGTGGTGCCCGACCCACTGCGCCAGGGCGTGCGCAATGCGCTGGACAACCTGGCCAGCCCGGTGGTGCTGGCCAACGACATGATGCAGGGCAAGCCGAAACGCGCCGGCGACACCCTCATGCGCCTGGTGATCAACTCCACCGTCGGCATGGCCGGGCTGTTCGATGTGGCGACCGGGCTCGGCTATCCGCGGCATTCGGCCGATTTCGGCACGACGCTGGGGGTGTGGGGTGCCGGAGAGGGGCCGTTCCTGATGCTGCCGCTGTTTGGCCCGTCAAATCCGCGTGATGCGGTTGGGCGCGGCGTCGACATGGCGCTGGACCCGTTCATGTGGATCGGCCGGGGTGCGACGGTCGAGGCGCTAGGCTACACCCGCACCGGCACCAACGCGATCGACACCCGCTCGCGGTTCATCGACGAGGTCGACAGGCTGAAGGCGCAGGCGCTGGACCCCTATGCCACGCTGCGCAGCCTGTCGCGGCAGAGCCGCAAGGCGGCGGTGGACGAGGCGATCGCGGATGATCGCGGCACCGCCCGCGCGCCCCGCCGCTGAGGCGGGTTGAACACCGGACGTGCGCTTCATCGCCTTGATTTAGTCCACCTGGCGCCCGACCTGTGGCGTACTGCCGGGCGCGCTTCGCCACGGCTTGGCGCCGATGCCGCGCCGTATCCATGTGACCAGCTGATCGGGAACCTGACGATGTTGACTCGCCGCATGTTTCTCGCCGCCGCAAGCGCCCTGCTTGCCGTCACCCTGCCTGTCGCGCCGGCCCGCGCCACAGACCCCGACATGGCCGGGGCGTTCATCGACCAGATGATGCGTGAGCTGCTGGGCATCGCCAACGGCAGCGAGCCGTTGCTGGCCAAGCGCGCGGCGCTGGCGCGCGTGATCGAGGAACGCGTGGACCTGGACGCGGTGGCACGCTTCTGCCTCGGCCGCTTCTGGCGCGGCGCCACGGCGCAGCAGCGGGCCGATTACACCCAGCTGTTCCACCGCGTGCTGATCAAGAACATCAGCGAGAAGGTGGGCGAGTACCAGGGCGTTACCTACACACTCGGCCGCGCGGTGAAGCGCGAGGACACCATCGCGGTGCCCAGCGTGGTCAACCGGCCGGGCAATGCGCCCAACAGGGTGGACTGGGTGGTCGAGGTGGAAGGCCCGCCCCGGGTGATCGACGTGATCGCCGAGGGCACCAGCCTCCGGCTCACCCAGCGCAGTGATTATTCCTCCTTCCTGGCGCGCAACGGCAACCGCGTGCAGGCGCTGATCGACGCGCTGCGCCAGCAGGCGGCCTCCGGCTAGCCTGCGCCGTGCCGCTGGTCCGCACGCCCACGCTGGAGATCGCCTATCAGGAACATGGCCCGGCCGACGGCCCGCCGGTGGTGTTGCTGCACGGTTTCCCCGACGACGTGCACGCCTATGCTGCGGTGGCACCGGCGCTGGCCGCCCGGGGCTGGCGGGTGCTGGTGCCCTGGCTACGCGGCTATGGCGCCACGAGGTTCCTCGATGCCGCCACCCCGCGCTCTGGCGAACAGGCGGCGCTGGGTGCCGATTTGCGCGACTTCCTCGCAGCGCTCGGGCTCGGGCCGGCGGTGCTGGTCGGCTATGACTGGGGCGGACGGGCGGCCTGCGTGGTGGCGGCGCTGTGGCCCGAGCGGGTGCGCGGCCTGGTCAGCATCGGCGGCTACAACATCCAGCATCTGGCCAGCGCCGGGCGCCCGGCTGGCGCGCAGCAGGAACTGGCATTCTGGTACCAGTGGTATTTCCACACTGCGCGCGGCCGGGCCGGCCTGGACGCCAATCGGCGCGATATCGGCCGGTTGCTGTGGCAGCTGTGGTCGCCGCATTGGCGCTTTGCCGAGGCGACGTTCGAGCGCGTTGCCGCCGCCTGGGACAATCCCGACTATGTCGATGTGGTGATCCACTCCTACCGCCACCGCCACAACGCAGCCCCCGGCGACCCGGCGCTGGCCGACATCGAGGCAGCTCTGGCGGCCCGGCCGGCCATCACCGTGCCGACGATCAACCTGGAAGGGGCAGCCGATGGCGTCGGCGCACCGCGTGTCCCCGATCCGCATGCCGCACGGTTCACCGCGGGCTATGCACGCCGCGTGCTTGACGGCGTCGGCCATTTCCTGCCGCACGAGGCGCCGGATGCCGTGGTGCAGGCGATCAACGACCTGGCGGGCTGAGGTTGGGCGTTCACTGACGCGCGAGCGGGGCTCGCTGGCCCCCTGGGGCGCCTTCACGGCGCCTGAATTGTGGAATATTATTAAGGAATTGTCGTAACCAACACGGGACGTGCACATGCACCGGCTTACAGCCATCGCCCTGGTGCTCGCGTTTGCCGCCCTGGGCGTCCCCTCGGGCATCGCCATCGCACAGGATGCGGTGGTGCGCATCGACGAGCGGCAGTTCAAGGCCGGCGCTGGGCGGATCACCTTCAGCGAGGTGCCGCTGGGTACGGTGAACCCGGTCTATCCACCAACGCTGTACCGCGGCGGAACCGACAGCCCCACGGTGCGCTTCGCCGGCCATTTCCGTGGCCGGCGGATGGGCGTTGCCTCGGAATGCCCGCGCGGGGCACCGGTTACCGGCTGCCTTGCCGGCGCGCCCTCGGCACCGCTGACATTGGACATGTCCTCGCCGCAGGTGGCCACCATGGACAATAGCGGGGTGCCCGGTTCGCAATCGCCGGAGTTGGGTGGCACGCCGCGCTGGAACGGGCCGATCGCCATCTGGTTCGACCGCGACCTGGCGGCCGTCGGGCTGCAAGGCGGCTGGTTTGACGCGGCCGGCGGCGTCGCCATCACCGTCTACGACCGCCAGGGCAAGGTACTCGGCCGCACCATCAACCGCGGCACCGGTTTCGAGTTCATGGGCCTGGCCACGCGCGACCTCGCACCGCGCATCGCCGGACTGGAATTCCACCTGGTGGGCAACGAACCGGCTGGCTTCGGGGTTGACAACATCCGCTTTGGAGCGCCGACGCAGATCGACCTGCCGGGCGTCACCCCACCGGCAGCCGCCCCGCCACCGCCGCCACCGCCGCCACCGCCCCCACCGGCCCCACCACCGGCACCGCGCCGGCCACCCATCCTGCCGTGAGCGCGCGGCCACAGCCTAGATCGACGCCTTAGGGAGCCTTGCGATGTCCGGTTCACGCCTTCTGCTCGGATCGAGCCTGACCGACCGCACGCTGCTGACCGTGGCGGGGCAGCCGGCGATCCTGCAGCACGAGCGCCTGACCGCGCTGCTGGCCGAGCGGGCGCCGCGCGCGGCCGAAATGTTCGCCGAGCCCTGGCCGGATGCCAAGGAAGGCCAGCCGATCACCCGCGTGTCGTGGTACGCCCGCGCCGGCGAGGACCCGGTGGCGTTCGACGCGCTGCCCACCTCGCAGCGCCTGGCCGCCGAGAACGCCCTGCGCGGCCGCCTGGCCGACCTGGTGCCGCTATTCGCCGATGCCGAGGCCGGCCCGCTGCTGCGCGCCGCGCTGACACTGTCGGGGCCTGGCGACATATTGTGGACCGGGGATGCGCCGGTGCTGGTGAACTGGGGCCTCGTGCCGGCCAGCGTGGGTGAGGACCCGACCCGACTGGCCGCGCATTTCGCCGGCGTCTACCGCGACCTGGTGCCCGGCGGCGCCAACCCGTGGGCGGCCAGCCGCCCGGCGGCAGCCCCCCCGCCGCCGCCACCGCTGGCAGCCGCGGCGGCCATCGGCGGCGGCGGGGGGGCTGCCGCCGCAACCGCCGCCGTCGGCGCCGGCGGCATCGCCCCGCCACCGCCGCCGATGGCCCCGCCACCTGTGGACGAGCCCGGCTGGCGCCGGCCGATGAGCGCCGTCACCGCCGTCCTGGCCGCCGCCTTGATCGTGCTGCTGGTCTCCGCCGTGGCGCTGGCCGCCGGCTACTACTACGGCTGGGTGCAGCTCGCCCGGCAGATCGAGGCAACCGCCCCGGTGGCCCGCGACCCTGGCTTCGACGCCGACCTGCGGCGCATCCAGGAGGGCGTGAATGACGGGCTGCGCCGCCGGCTGGCGCAGCTGGAAACCGGGCTGCGCGGCGATATCTGTGCCGCACCCGACGGCCCGTTGCCGGCCGCCCCACTGCGCCAGGGCGAAACCGCGCCGCGGATGTCGCCGGTGCCGGCCCTGCCGCCGGCACCCGACCAGCAGCCGGTGCGGCGCCCGCCCGCCGCCCCCGGCCAGCCCGCCGTGCCGGGCACCAGCCAGGCGACCAACCTGGCCGATCTGCTGGAGGATTCGACCGTGCTGATCCTGGCGCCGTCACGCTCGGCCGATGGGCGGCAGGGCCTGTCGACCGGCAGCGGCTTTGCCATCGCGCCCGACACGGTGGTGACCAACCTGCACGTGGTCGAAGGTGCGACCCCCGGCCAGCTTTTCGTGGTCAACCGCAAGCTGGGCAAGCCGGTGGAGGCGGAAGTGATCGCGCGCACGCCGAACCACGAATTCGGCAAGCCCGACTTCGCGGTGTTGAAGCTGAAGGAGGGAGCGCTGCCGCCGCTGGCGCTGTCGCCCACCGCCGACCGGCTGTTGCCGGTGGTCGCGGTCGGTTTTCCGGGCTTCGTCACCGGCGTGGGCGATGATTTCCAACGCCTGCTGAAGGGCGAGGAGGGGGCAATGCCGGCCGCCCACTTCACCTCGGGCGAGGTCAGCGGGGTGCAGCAGATGCAGGGCGCGCCGGTGGTGATCCACACCGCGGCGATCAACCGCGGCAATTCGGGCGGGCCGCTGGCCGACCGCTGCGGGCGCATCGTCGGGGTCAACACCTTCATCCGCACTGACCGCGAGACGGCGTACCGCGCCGATTACGCGCTGCCGGCGGTAACGTTGCAGACCTTCCTGGCGCAGAACAACATCGCGGTGCGCAGCGAGGACAACGCCTGCACGCCGGCCGCACCCGCGCCGCCCACGGCGACGACACCAGCCGCGCCGCCCACGGCGACGACACCAGCCGCGCCGGCCACGCCGGCGACACCACCCGCACCGGCCACGCCGGCGACACCACCCGCGCCGGCCGCGCCGGCCACGCCGGCGACGCCAGCGACGCGCTGAGGGAGGGATCATGGCCCCCCTCCGCCTCATCGGCGAAACCGACCGGCGCAGCCGCCGCCCGGCGCGCGTGCTCGACGGCGTGGCCCAGGACTATCGCAGCCAGGTGGTGCAGCATTTGCTGTCGCGCGGCATGGCGCGCCATGCCGGGCTGTTCGCCGATGCCAACGTGCTGGCCGAGTCGATCCAGTGGTTCACCACGCGCGACGGCCCGATCGCCCATCTGGACGATTTGCTGCCCGATCAGCGCGGCCCGGCGCTGGACCTGGTGCGCCTGTTGGTCGAGGAGGTCGAGCAGGAGGCGGCACGCCTGCGCGCCGATCGCGGCGAGGGTGCCCGCACCCTGGGCGACCTGCTGGCGGTGGCACTTGAGGGCGCGGCCCTGGCCGATCTGCGCCTGGTCGGCGGCGAGCCGGTGCTGGCCGGCTGGGGCCTGCGCGCGGTGGAGAACGCCGCCCCGCTGCCGGCGCTGAAGGGCGAATTGGTGCGCGCCGCCGCCACCCCGCGCGCGGCCCCGCCACCCCCTCCGCCCGAGCCGGTGGCGGCCCCGGTGCCACCCCCGCCGGCACCAGCCGAGCCGGCCACAAGCTGGCCGCTGCGCCTGTTGGGCCTGGCCGCGCTGGTGCTGCTCTGCGCCGCCGTGCTGGCCTGGTTCCTGCCCGACGTGATGCGCCACGCCGTGGCCCTGGTGCGACTGCCGGCAGCACCCATCTGCGCGCTGCCGCCAGCCCCCGATGGCGGTCTGGTGCCGTTGCAGGAGGAGGAGATCCGCCTGCGCGGCCGTATCGCCGAGCTTGAGGGCCGCTACGCCGGCCGCATCCAGCAATGCCGCATCGCCGCCATCCCGCGCCCAATCCCGCAAGCCGCTCCGCCGGCACCGCCGCCGCCGCCGCCGCCGCAGCAGCGCAGCGAGATCGACCAGCGGCTGGAGCGCGAGCGCGGCCGCAGCGGTGAATACCAGGTATCGCTGATCTGGGACGGGCCGGCCGACCTCGACCTGCACATCCGCTGCGCCGGCGACGGGCACATCTTCTTCGAGCGCACCCAGGGCTGTTTCGGCGGCGTGCTTGACGTGGACATGAACGCCCAGGGCAGCCGCTCATCGGGCACTCCGGTGGAGAACGTGGTCTGGAGCGCCAAGCCACCCGCCGGCACCTATCGCGTGCAGGTCCACTACTACGACTATGACGACCGGCGCACGCCGGTGCCGTTCACCGTGCGCATCGTCACCGCCGGCGAAGCGCGCGAGGTGAAGGGCATCGCCGGTGGTGCCGCGATGCAGAACGTGACGGAGTTCACGGTGCCATGAGCGAATCCTCGAATAACCGTGCCAGCCCAAACGACACGGGGTGGCGGCGGCGCCGGTTCCTGGTGGCCCTCGCCGTGGCCGCAATCGCGGTGGGCCTGCCCTTGGCCGGGCTGGCGATGTGGTGGGGCACCTCGATTGCCCTGGCCCTGTCCAGGGCCGCCACGCCGCGCGACGCCGTATGCCCGATCCCGCCGCTGGACGATGGCAGCCTGCGGGTGACGGAAATGGAGCTGCGCCGCCGCATCGCCGAGGTGGAGAGCGATAGCGCGCGCCGCCGTGCCCAGTGCCAGGTCTGCGCCGCGCTCGAGGCGGTGGACATCGCGCTGATCGTCGACACCTCGGCCTCGATGCGCTGGCCGGCCGCGCTGGATGCCGCCGGCGAACGCGAGCGCATGGCGGCGATCGAGAAAGACGCCGGCCCGATCACGGAAACACCCGGCAACGACCGCATGCTCGCCGAGATGGCCCGCACGCCAGCCGGCCAGGACCGCATGGAGGAGGCGCGACGCACCGCGCTGGCGGTGCTCGACACCCTGCCCGGCCGCGCCCGCGTGCACTTGTTCAGCTTCGGCTCGTTCAACCCCGAGCGGGTGGAGGCCAGCCAGTGCTCGGTGTCGCCGGTCGGCACCTACAACAATCTCCAGCGCGCGCCGCTGGGGGCAGCCTTGCGGGCATTGCGGCCCGATGCCAGCGGCACCCCGCTCGCCCTGTCGATCGAGCGCGCCGCCGCCGCGGTGAAGGGCCGGCCCGCCGGCACGCCAGGCTTCGTGGTGGTGGTCACCGATGGCACCGAGACCTGCCGCGCCGACCCCTGTGCCGCCGCCCGTGCGGCGCGCGCCGCCGATCCGCTGCTGTCGATCTCGGTCATCGACATCGCCCGCAACGAACAGGCCGCGTGCCTGGCCGAGGCCACTGGCGGCCAGGTCTTTGCCGCCGGCCACGGTGCCGATGTGGGGCGCATGGTGGCCGAGGCGCTGCGCACGCCGCCGCCGCAGGCGTGCCTGGCGCGCCCCGATTTGCCGCCACGCGCGGCCCGCCCGTAATGTCGTCCCCAGCTCCCGCCCCCAGTGCCCGCCCCAAGGCCAGCCCCAAGGCCAGCACGCGTGCCCGCCGCCGCATGATCGACAGGACCGCATGATCAAACCCTATACCGAGCTGCCGCGCCTGCCCGGCGGGGGCGCTGGCGCCGATATTCCTCTGGTGCCCAACAGCGGCATCCAGTTCATCGACGTGCCGCTGCCGCTGGAAGGGGTGCGGCTGAGCCGCGACTGGTACGAGGTGCCGCTGACCGAGGGGCTGGCCGCCCTCAAGCCGCTGCGCGCCGCCCCCGACGAGGGTGGCTACGCCTATGAAAGCGACGGGCGGACGATGTTCGTCTCAGCCGACGAGGAGGGCCGCTACAGCGTCGACAGCCGCGCCGCCCTCGCCCCGTTCCTGGGCAAATGGGTGCCGGTGCCGTTCCTGCAGGTGGAGGTCGACGGCCCGCCGGGGCGCCGCCGCCTGGCACCGGGGCCGCAGAACTGGGCACGCATCCGCATCGTGGAACTGACGCCCAAGGAGGCCGAGGGCAACACCCACCGCGCCGTGCTGGCCTTCGACACCGCCACCATGCCGCGCACCCCCGGTGCCGGTTTCGTCACGCCGTGGGACCGCGAGACCGCCCGCTTCCAGCTAGCCTCCGGCATGGCGGAGGTGGCCTGGATGCTCGACCTCGGCTGGATGCGTGGCTGGCTGGCCGATCTGTACCACGAGCGCGACAGCCAGGGGCGCGAGTTGCCGCCCGACGCGCCGATCGGCTGCCGCCACTACGCCGCCTACCTCACCCTGCTGGCGCTGCTGGAGGAATGCGGCGCGGTGCGTCCGGTGCGCCTGATCGACATCGCGGCGGCCGAGCGCCAGGGCGGCAGCGGCTTCATCAATGTCGACCTGGTGCTCGACCTCGGCAATTCCCGTTCCTGCGGCTTCCTGGTGGAACAGACGCCGGGGCGCGACCGTTCGATCGCCGACAGCTACCGGCTGCAACTGCGGGATATCTCGCAGCCCGAGCAGACCTCCGACCTGCCGTTCGAAAGCCGGGTCGAATTCGCCCGCGCGGCTTTTGGCAAGGAAGAATGGTCGCTGCAATCGGGGCGCGGCAATGCCTTCGACTGGCCGAGCCCGGTGCGCGTGGGCCCCGAAGCGCTGCACCTGTCGGCGATGAACCGCGGCAATGAGGGGCAGACCGGGCTGTCGAGCCCCAAGCGCTATCTGTGGGACGAGAAGCCGCGCATGTCGCCGTGGCGCTTCAACCCGGCAACCGATGCCGAGGGGGTGATCCGCGGCAGCTATCTGCGCTACCTGGCCGAGGACGGCACGGTGCTGTCGATGAAGAAGCGCAGCGGCATCGCGTTGCGCCCGCTGTTCAGCCGCGCCAGCCTGTTCACGCTGTTTCTGCTGGAGGTGCTGTTGCAGGCACGCGCCCAGGTGAACTCCTATGCCGCGCGCTATGGCCGCCAGGACATGTCGGCACCGCGGCGCATCTCCAGCCTGATCCTCACGCTGCCGCCGGCGATGCCGTTGGAGGAGGTGCGAAAAGTGCGCGAGCGGGCGCGCGCAGCGGCCTTCCTGCTGAAGGACGTGACCGGCGATAGCGCGCCGCGGGTGCTGGATGTGGAGGCCAAGCTCGACGAGGCCACCGCCACCCAGATCGTCTATCTCTACGACCAGATCAGCCACGCCTATCGCGGCGACGCGCCGGATTACTTCGACCTCGTCGGGCGCAAGCGGACAGTCGGCGGCACCGTGCGCCCCAGCCTGCGCATCGGCTCGATCGATGTCGGCGGCGGCACCACCGACCTTGCCATCTACACCTACACGCTCACCGACCGCGTGGTGGTGCCGCAGGAGGAGTTCCGCGAGGGGTTTCGCCTCGCCGGCGACGACGTGCTGGAAACCGTGGTGATGCGCCATGTGATGCCCGGCCTGCGTCACGCGCTGGCCCAGGCCGAGTTCGGCAGCGCCACGCTGGGCACCGAACGGGCGCAACAATTCCTGGTGTCGCTGTTCCGCGTGCCGGCCAGCACCGAGCCGGAGCGGCAAGCGCGCCGGCTGGTGCTGAACCACGTCTTCGTGCCGGCGGCCCTCGGCCTGCTGGCGGAATACGAAGGCTGGAACCCGATGGCCGCGGGCGGGGTGGAAACCCGCACCATCGGCCAGTTCCTCGGCGCGCGCAGCGCCGGGCTGGCCGCGGTCGCCCCGGTGACGCGCGGTGCCGCACCCGAGCCCGCCGGGCTGCGCGCCGCCGCCTGGCTGAACGGGCGCGTCGCCGAACTCGGCGTGCGCGGCTTCAACATCGAGGCGGTGGCGCTGGAGCTCGACTTCGCCGCCATCGACGCCACCGTCAGCCAGACCTTGCAGGAGGCGCTGGAGCCGCTGTGCGAGATCGTGAACCGTTTCGGCTGCGACGTGCTGCTGCTGTCCGGCCGCGGCGCCCGCTGGCCCGCCGTCACCGCCCTGGTGGTGGCCTCGCTGGCGATCGAGCCGCACCGGGTGCAGCCGATGCACCAGTACCGCGTCGGCGCCTGGTACCCGTTCGCCGACGGCACCGGGCGCATCTACGACCCCAAGACCACAGTTGCGGTGGGTGCGATGCTGTATCGCCTGTTGCGCGGCGGCCAGCTCGACAATTTCGCGCTGACCGACAAGTTCACCATGCGCTCCACCGCGCGCTATGTCGGCCTGATGGAAAGCGACCGCCGCATCCGCGCCGACCGGGTGCTGTTCCGCGACCTGTCGACAGCCACATCCACCGACCCCGACGCCATCGCCGAAACCGAGGAGAGCGAGCGCCCGCTGACCTTCTCCGGCCGCTCGTTTCTCGGCTTCAAGCAGTTCGCCGCCGAGCGCTGGCCCGCCAGCCCGCTGTATCGCATCGAATTCGCCAGCGCCGAGGCCGCCGCCGGGGTGGCGCTGCCGCTGTCGTTCACCCTGCGCCGCCGGCTGACCCGCGACCCCGACGGCGATGCGATGGAGTTCGAGATCGACGAGACCTCGGTGATGGACGCCCGCGGTGCGCCGTTGCGCCCGGGCACGCTGACCCGCAGCCTGCAAACCCTGCCGGGCGACGAGGGCAGCCACTGGCTGGATGCCGGGCAGCTTGCCACCCTGGATGCCATCCTGGCCGCCATGGCCGACGACCAGACGGGGGGCTGAGCCATGTCCGATGCCGCCACCGCCGCCGCCACCCAGGCGCTCGTGCGCCTCTGCCAAGACACCGAGCGCGCCGCCCAGGGGGCGCTGGCCTGGTTCCGCGACTATCCCGACCGCATCGCCGCCCAACGCCCGGTGCTGGAGAAGGAATTCCGCCTGGCCGCCGTGGAGGCACGCAAGCTGCGCGTCGCCGCCGAACGCCCGGTGGCTGTTGGCGTCTACGGCTTGTCGCAGGCCGGCAAAAGCTACCTCATCTCCACCCTCGCCCGCGCGCCAGGCAAGGAACTCACCGCCGAGCTCGACCGCCCGCGCGGCTTTCTCGCCGACATCAACCCCGAGAGCGACAAGGAAGCCACCGGCCTGGTCACCCGCTTCACCATGCGCAGCGAGAAAGGCCCCGACGGCTTCCCGGTGCGCCTGCGCCTGCTCAGCGAAGTCGACCTGGTGAAAATCCTGGCAAACTCCTGGTTCTGCGATGCGCTGGATGCGGAAAAGGCCAGCGCCGGACTGGCCGACACCATCGCCGACGTGCTGGGTGCCGCCGAGCGCGATGC
>Ga0105049_10007851_pt1 | contig 12368 bp, 10 predicted proteins | sample MAT06_FD_78087 | JGI IMG/M metagenome (GOLD analysis project Ga0105049, IMG submission 78087) | Freshwater microbial communities from Lake Fryxell liftoff mats and glacier meltwater in Antarctica - MAT-06 | ecosystem: Environmental > Aquatic > Freshwater > Ice > Liftoff microbial mat | place...
ACGGGCGATCGGGTGTATTATGTCTACCCGTCCAAAGTGAAAAGCCGAGTCTGTGTAGTTACGAACTCTGGAAACAACGGCAAGCTAGAGTTTTCTAACGGCACTGCACTTAGCCGCGAATTGAGCTATCAAAGTAACGGCATGTACTGGGTTGATCAAGCCGATATTCTAGCGTCTAGAGATAAAGGCACCGGAACGCTCTACCCAGTTTTTGCCGCGTCCAGTGCTCCCAGCAACAGCGCTTTGGCTGATTTTGACTATGGATTCCGCAATGCAGAATGCTCAACCCAAATTCCTGGAATGGCAGGTGCTGCTCAATAGTGCTGAAAAAGCAGGTTTCGGGTTTCGGGTTTCGATCAGTCAGTGGGCAAATCCTTTCTCTGACCCCTAACCCCTAACCCCTCAGTTCTCTCAAGTGTCGCCTTTTAGACTAGAGACAATCTTTTTCCTCTGTTAGGCTAGAGGCGCTCAATCGGGTGAGGATGATGCACAAATTATTGACAGGAGCGTTAACGGTTGAACATCTACGGGTGGCGATCGCTGATTTGCCAACGCATCTCAAAGGACTGCGCCTAGTGCAACTTTCAGATTTTCACTTTGATGGAATTCGATTATCGCCAGGATTGTTAGATGAGGCGATCGCTGCCACGAATGCAGCCCAGCCTGATCTAGTGGTGATGACTGGAGATTTTGTCACCGATGATCCCGCGCCGATTCATAATCTTGCCCAGCGGCTCACTGCTTTGAAAAGCCAATCGGGGATCTATGCAGTGTTAGGAAATCACGATATTCGCTATCGGCATTCTCATCAAGAAGTTGCCAGTGCGCTTGAGCATCACAATATCCGGGTGTTGTGGAATCAAATCGCTTATCCAGTGGGCAAAGAGTTGGCGATCGTGGGATTAGCCGACTACTGGTCATCAGAATTTCGTCCTGCTCCTGTCTTCCAACAGCTTGACCCAGCCACCCCTCGGATTGTGCTATCTCATAATCCCGATACTGCCGAGATGCTGCAAAAATGGCGGATCGATCTTCAGCTTTCCGGGCATACTCACGGCGGGCAGGTATGTGTTCCTGGAGTCGGCAACATGGCGCATCACATTTCAGAGTTCTACCGCAACCTGCCACAGCAAGTGAAGCAATATGTGCCGTTGCTAAAAGAGTGCGCCCGCACCATGAAGCACTGGGAATGGGCACAGGGATTGCATATCGTGGGAGACAATCAACTTTATGTAAACCGAGGACTGGGAACCTATTTGCCAGGGCGGCTTTGGTGTCCTCCAGAAGTAACGGTGATTACGCTTGTCTAAAGCCATCGGTTACGCCAACACAAAGTTACGCCAACACAAAGTTACGCCAACACAAAGTTACGCCAACACAAAGTTACGCCAACACAAAGTTAAACACTGCTTGATTTTTAGGCTGAGTGGAGTTCATTTGCAAAAGTAACACTGGGTTGAACAAACCATCGGATGGGTTGCCTGCTTCACCCGGAAAAAAGAGTTGGGTGGGCAGAATCGGCTGATTGATTGCCTGAACAGAGACATGAATATGACGCACCCGACCGGGATAAAGCCCTGGCACAATCGTTTCCAACCTGTAACGTCCTTGGGAGTCGGTAAACTGGTGCCCACGCAGTTTATAGCCTGAGTTGTCGTAGTTGCCAGCCTGATCAGCTTGCCAAAAATCGACTAGCGCACGGGAAATGGGCTGACAGGTTCTGTTGATCACTTTTCCAGTGAGAATGAGCTTGATGCCATTGATGCCAGGTTCGATGAGGGAACTGCGTTTGGGCGAATTGGGCGTGTAAAACGGTCCGGCGGTGCGGGAAGGTGTGGGGCGATCGCTGCCACCACAGATTGGAGTCAGCGCCAGTAGTTGATCTGACTCCAGTTTCAATTCATCATTACTGTGAGTAGATGATTGATGGCTACCGATCGCGATCGCGCCAGAAGCGATCGTCAATGAGCCTATTGCAAAAATTGTCGGCGTGTTTGTAACGGCTGCATTTTTCTCTTCCTTTCTTTACTTCTAATTTCCCATTGCTCAACTCCCCTGTTTAAGGTTTACCGCGAGATTTCGATTTTGGGTTGGCAGTGCCTGCGATCGGTAGGATTAATCGACTGGTATTGCGCCCATCTTCAAGCTTGTAAAAGTTAAATTCGCCGCCCACTTGTTTCATCAGGGCTTGGCAAATCAGCAGATGTAAACCGGGCGGATGATCCAAAATGGAGGGCGCTAGCCAGTCTGTGCGACCAGTTTCTAATTCTGTAAATAGATGTGATTCGACGTGCCCACTGTCAGTGATGGATAGCTCAAACCAGCGGGTATCAATTTGACGACACCAAAGATCGATGCGCCCGCCGATGCTCGATCGCTGGCAAGCATCCAGCAATAGTTCATAGACAACTAGCTCAATTTTGAGCACATCTCCACCAATATTGATGTTCGTTTCGTCGTGAACCTGTGACCAAAGTTGGCGCTCTTTGATCAAGCCATCCACCCGTTCTAAGGCTCGTTTTAGCAGTGTAATTAGGGTGATGCTGGCGGTTTGGGTTTGAAATTGCCACTGTTCCGCTGCAATGACTTCGTTGGCGGGCGCGATCGCGTCTTTCAACTGCCGCAAAATCTGCTGTTGCCGCGTGGCGAATAGAGGTTCTTTGGGGATACCTAGTTCATCTAAACGGTTTAAGCCAACTTGCACCGAGCGCTGCACATCCTCCAAGCGGCGATGTTTATACCAATTGAGGCGCTCTAGCTCTAGCCGCTGACGGGTCAGTTGTTTCGTCAAAGTGAGGTAGCGTCTTGTCCAGGCGAGTTGATTGGCGAGGATGCTAAAAGCGGCGGTGTGTCGCTCTGCCCAGCGGCGTTCGGCTTCATCGACAACGATCAAAATTCCAGTGGGTTGATGCTCTGGTGCAGTCCGGAGGGCGATCGCCAAGATCTGACCAATGCCAGTGCCATAGAGCCAGCGCCGACTGTTAATGGGTAGATCACCCACACCGAGGGGCAATACGCTTTCCTGCTCTAGCGCCCACTGCACCAAAAAGTCGGTGTAGATTGGGATGGCAGTATCAACATTGGCAGCAAAGCGATCGCTGGGGGGTGGTGAACTGGTGAGTTTGGCATCGGTTTGACCGGGAGTCCACGCGACTAACAGCGCTAGGGGCACCTGCATCACTTTTGTGACCTGCTGCAAAGCAGATTGCTCTAATAGTTGGGGATCGTGGGTTTGCTGCATTGCTGCCAAACTCCACTGCATCGACTGGCTCAAGGTTTGCAGTTGCTCAGTTTGGCGTTGCAGTTGCCACTGATGCAGGATAAACCCGATTTGTTGGCTGACCACTTGCACTAGCTCTCGCTCAACTCGATTCCAGCCACGAGGCGATTCGTGCCCAATCACAATCAGCCCTTCGAGGGGTTGCCCGATTGAAGTGCTGCACAACACAAGCGATCGCACCCCTGCTTCGAGTAAGTGATCGCGCCATGCCAGCAGTTTGACATCGGTATCCAAATTTTCGATGCTGATTGCCTCAGTGCTTTTTTGCACCATTTTTAGGTCAATGTCGCTGAGGGCTGCTAACACTGGCGCGAGGGGTCGGCGATTACTCGGATGGTTTTGGTATGAGACTTCAAACTCGTTTAGATCTTTTTCATAAAGCAGCACTAAAAACCGTTCCACTTTAAGCCGCTTGCACAAAGACTCAGCGGCGTGTTGCAGAGTTTTTCTCCAGTCATCTTCGCTGTAAATAGAGCGAGCAATCTCAGAGGTCAGTTCGCGGTCTAGCCGAATTTGGGCGATCGCGCTTTCCATTTCATCCAGCGGAGCGGTCAGAGCAATCATTTGGGCAGCCCCGCGAACGAAATTTTTATCGTTCTCCGTCCAGATGCGGGGTTCGTTACCCTCCACGGCTAAAAAGCCCAAAAGTTCATTTTGATACAAAATGGGTGCGGCAAGCAGCGATCGCGCCTTAATTTGCTGCATCAAACGGCTCGTAGCATCTGCTTTAAGGGAACTGTGCGCCTCGCCAATGGCAACCACCTGATCACCCATCAGCGCTTGATAGAAGCCGTTGATCTCTTGCACGGTGATGCCAGAGGTCAGTTGGTTTGCTTCCTTAAACCCCACAGTCCGCTGACGATTGCCCAACCTGCGCCAAAAATAGCGCCGTTCGCGTTCATACCAATAAATGTTGGTGCGGGTCGGCTGAATGAATGTGTGCGTTTCTTCTACCACCGCTTCGAGTCGCGGTCCTAGCCCAGAAAGCGATCGCATTTGGGTTAACAACTGCAACAGCGGCACATCAGGATGTTTAGTTTGTTGACGCTGCCACTCGGTTTCAATCTTGAATAGTGCGGCTGCCAGTTCACCCAACAGCATCGACAAACGCGCCTTTTCGTCCGATCGCGGAGCCATCCCCCAGTCAGTAGAACCCAACAGCGCCACCCCATAACAGAGGTCGCGGTAGCGAATCGGAAAAATCACAGCGCCTTGAATTCCAGACTTTTGAGCGGCTTTCCGCCACTCCCCGCCCCGGAGTTCTTCGCGCAAATCGGGCACTGCCAGCGCTCGCTGCTGAATCACGACCTGTTCTAAAATGTCACCCGGCTGAAGGGCAAACCGCTGCTTTAAAAAGGATTGATCCCCGGAAGGCATGATGCCGCCCTTGCCAAACAGCCGATGCTCCAGGCGATCGTACAAACCCACCCACACGAGGCTGTAGTCAAACTCAGTTTTAAGATAGTTAAGAACGGTATCAATTAAAACATCAGAATTTTCTTCTTCCCGCAATATTTGCAGGATTCTCCCTAAAGCAACCAATTGCTTATCGTAAGACTGTGGCTCTTGGGGCTGAACCATTTCAATTAGAGGTTCCTATGAGACAACGGGCGCAATATAGTAAAACATACCCAGTGCGGAGTTTTTCAACGACTCCCTAGATTTCGTAAAATATTCAAACTGAACTATCACTCAATCTTTAGAAGGTCAGCTTTCAGGAGACTTTACTCATTAAAGACTGTACCGTTATCCCAAGGCGTTAATGCCATTCTTGTTACCATCGTAATGCAGGTGCCGTATATCTTTGCGATATGACGGCAATCAGAGGGAATGATTGTTAAGCTCCTGTATGAATTATTGCTGAGATGCCCATGGATTTGTATCAAACGCTGCTTCGTCCTTTACTTTTCTCAGGTCTAAGAACAGATCCGGAGTGGTTGCATCAGCAAAGCTTAAATGTTTTGGGTTGGTTAGATGATGGGTCGGTAAGTCAGTTGCCTTGGATTTTGACTCAACTTGAGCGATCGCTCAGCGTATCCGATCCACGCTTGCAGCAGCAGCTCTGGGGATTGACGTTTGCCAACCCGATGGGGCTAGCCGCCGGATTTGATAAAGATGGCATTGCCGCTGGATTGTGGTCGCGCTTTGGTTTTGGCTTTGCCGAATTGGGCACCGTCACCTTTCATGCTCAACCGGGTAACCCACAGCCGCGCCTGTTTCGCCTGCCGTTGGATCAAGCAGTGCTAAACCGGATGGGGTTTAATAATCAGGGTGCGGCGGCGTTGGCAGAGAGATTGAAGGGATTAGGTGTCAGGTGTCAGGCATCAGGATTGCCTCAACATGCCCCTAGCCTCCAACCCCTTGCCCCTTGCCCTTCTCCGATCGGCATCAACCTGGGCAAGTCTAAAATTACGTCACTGGAAGAGGCGGCGGCGGATTATGTGGGTAGTTTTCGACTGCTGAAGGATGTGGGTGATTACTTTGTGGTGAATGTGAGTTCGCCGAATACGCCAGGTTTGCGATCGCTGCAAGATAAAGCTCAACTGGAGCCGATTTTGCAGGCGTTGCAGCAGGAAAATATACACCGCAAGCCGCTACTGGTGAAGATTGCGCCAGATTTGGAATGGGGGGCGATCGCGGATGTGATCGATTTGGCACAACAGCATCACCTGGCAGGCATTATCGCCACCAACACGACCATTCAGCGTGATGGATTGAAAACTCAGAGGCTTGTAACTGGCAACTTAGTGGCAGAAGAAGCCGGAGGAATTAGTGGTGCGCCAGTCAGAGCGCGATCGACGGAAGTAATCCGTTTCATCTACAAAGAAACCCAAGGACAACTGCCGATCATTGGAGTCGGCGGCATTTTCACCGCAGACGATGCCTGGGAAAAAATCACCGCTGGAGCGAGTTTGGTGCAGGTTTACACCGGCTGGATTTACGAAGGACCCTGGATGGTGCGGCGAGTGCTGGAAGGACTGTTGCAAAAACTGGATCAGGCAGGATTGAAGACTATTGAAGAAGCGAGGTCACTATAATGAGAGCAATTAAGCGCTCCATACAGCCATGAGTCAGCTACAAACGATAGTACCGACGGATACCTGGATCAACGCCACCTGGGATGAATATCTTGAGGCAATCAATGATCCGGCTTATGAAAAAGCAAAAAGCTATTATTTCAACGGACAGATGAGAATCGAGATGGCAGCATTAGGGAATCCTCATTCACGAGATCATTTCATCGTTATTACCGCGATCGGGCTGTTTGCCAGTCTCCGCAATCTTGATTTGGATGGACATGACAACTGCACCTACCGAAAAACAGGCTGTCGAGAAGCGCAACCAGATATCTCTTTCTATGTAGGTGCCAATGCAGAGGCAATTTCCTGGGACACTACGATTATTGATTTGGATCAGCAGCCTGCACCCGATTTGGCGATCGAGGTTGCCGATTCTTCCCTTGCCGATGACAAAGGCGAAAAGCGGTTACTATATGAGGCGCTGGGAGTGCGCGAATACTGGATTATTGATGTGCAAAGTGCCCAGATCTTGGCGTTTACTATTCAAAATCGGGGCAGTTATCGGATTGAACAGTCTCAAGTGCTAGCAGGGTTGAATCTGGCAGTGTTAGAGGAAGCGTTGCGCCGCAGCCGAAAAATGAATCACGGCAAAGTCAGCGCTTGGCTCATGTCTCAGTTGAAATCAAGTAGTGATTAACAAGGTAGACGATCGCCAACTCAATAAGTGCTCAATTGTTAACGCAATAGCAGCGATCGCGCCTAACCTTATCTCACACCCGATGCAGTAATCATCGAGCCAATCCCCGCATCGGTGAAGATTTCTAGCAGCAGAGAATGGGGCAGGCGACCATCCAAAATATGGGCAGCGCGGACTCCTTGAGCCAGCGATCGCACGCAGCATGACACTTTAGGAATCATGCCACCCGCCACAATACCGACCTCAATCAGATTTCGCGCTTCTTGAATATCCAATTGCGGAATTAGCGTAGATGGATCTTTGTAATCCCGCAAAATTCCAGCCGTATCCGTCAGCAAAATCAATTTCTCGGCACCCAAAGCCGCCGCAATTTCACCCGCCACCGTATCTGCATTGATGTTATATGCCTGCCCATTCTCGTCGGCTGCTACGCTAGACACCACCGGAATATGCCCTGCATTCACCATCACTTCCAAAATGCGGATATCTACATTGGTCACTTCGCCTACAAAGCCTACGCCCTCAGCATTTGCTGGACGTGCAGTGATCAAATGGGCATCTTTACCACACAGCCCCACTGCCGAACCGCCTGCCGTGTTAATCAACGACACAATTTCCTTATTCACCCGACCCACTAGCACCATTTCTACCACATCCATCGTGGCGGCATCGGTCACTCGCAGCCCATTTTTAAACTGTGGCTCAATCCCCAATTTATCTAACCAGATATTGATTTCAGGACCGCCGCCATGCACCAATACCGGACGCAGACCCACGCACGACATAAACACCACATCCCGAATTACTTGATCCTTGAGGGTGCTGTCTTTCATTGCCGCGCCGCCATACTTCACCACAATGGTTTTTCCAGCGAACTGCTGAATGTAGGGCAACGCCTCACTCAAAACCTGTGCCCTGATTGTTGCCGATTCTTGCGTGGAGTCGTGTTCCGTGGTGATCATGGTCAAGCTAACTCGTGAGATTGGATCTTTTGCAGTGTAAAGGAATGAGTCGCCTTCAACAATGCGAATTGCGATCGCCCGCTGCTTAATGTCATGAAACTTTGGCTTTGAGCGATGGAGGACTCACTCCAGTCTTCAAAGGAGAACTATAGAAATAATAGACAATAAATCAGGACAGAGTTGCCTTCTGCCCTTACCAGAAATCTTTCATTGACTTTAAACAAGTCACATCGGTTGGTTAGCCATTCACCACATCGCCACCATTGGGATGCAGCATTTGTCCGGTCATATAAGATGAATCGCTGGATGCAAGAAAGACGTAGCACGGGGCAACTTCCTCAGGCTGTCCGGCTCTTTGCATGGGCACTTGGGCACCAAATTTCTCTACCTTTTCTTCGGGGAACGTAGACGGAATCAGCGGAGTCCAAATGGGACCCGGTGCCACACCATTAACCCGAATTCCTTTGTCAACCAGTGAGGCAGAGAGCGATCGCGTAAATGCTACAATCGCCCCTTTTGTTGAAGAATAATCTAATAGGCTTGAGTTGCCTTTGTATGCGGTGACTGAGGAAGAATTAATAATAGTGCTGCCTGCTTTCAAGTGCGGCAAAGCGGCTTTTGACAGATAGAACATACTAAAAATGTTTGTCCGAAAGGTTCGTTCTAACTGCTCTGCGGTGATTTCTTCAATGCTTTGCTTAGGATGCTGCTCCGCTGCATTGTTGACCAAAATATCTAGCTGTCCAAATTTTTGAACACTTTGCTCTATTGCACTTTGACAAAATGGCTCATTGCCAATATCTCCTGGAATCAACAAGCACTCTTGTCCTTCTGCTTCTATATGTTGCTTGGTCTCTTCCGCATCGGAGTGTTCATCTAAGTAGGAGATTGCGACATTTGCGCCTTCTTTGGCAAACAGAATGGCGATCGCACGACCAATACCACTATCGCCTCCAGTCACTAAGGCTACTTTGCCGTGAAGCTTGTTAGCGGCTTGATAATTGGAACTTAGAAATTGAGGTTTTGGATCCATTTCAGATTCCAACCCAGGCTGAGATGCTTGATGTTGAGGGGGTTGCAGTTTAGATGGGGATTGAGTCATTTTTAACCTCCTTTATTTATCGCTGACACTGGATAGGGACGCTACAAAGAACGTCCCTATTATTTATTAAAAACCGCTCGGTATCAGTTGCTTGGCGAATTACATTTTGGTTTGTAATTGCTTTTTAGCTTCCTTAAAGCGAGATCCTAATTGCTCTTGCTCTTCCTTACTACAGTTTTTGCCAATCGCAGCAAACATCGTACTTTCTTCTTGGCGAGTATGATCGCCAACCATTTCTTTCACTTGCTTCAAGCAGTCTTTGAAAGCAGGTGATGAAACATCCATAGCCTTCATCTTTTCTAAGATAACTTTGAGTTCTGCTTGTTCCTGATATAGTTCTTGAGTATTTTCAGTTCCATAAAAAGAGCGGACAGCGGGATAAACAACTTGCTCTTCTGCTTCAGAGTGAACTGAGAGATCTTTGTACATTTGCCCAAAGTATTCTTGGATTTTTTGAGCATCAGTTGACTTCTCAATTTCCATGATCAAGGTATCTAGTTTGCGATGATCGGCAAAGATGATTTCTTGAACGTTCAAGTCAGAGCTACTGCTGTTTTGGGTAACTACACTACCCGCTATGCCAGAGAATGCAGCGATCGCGTCTTGCACTCTTCCCCAAACGCTTTGATCCGGATCTTGCCCAGTCAATTCGCGGGTTCCCAAAACTTCCAAAACGCCTTTGAGTTGCTCTTGATGGGCACGACTTTCAAAGTTAAAAGTATTCAGTGGGGTGATGGCAACTTCAACATCGGCACCTACTACTTGAGCCGCTTTGTGAACGATGACTCCAGACATAAACTGAGCGTGCTTCAGCAGTTCGTGTTGAACGACTTTTTCATAAAAACTCAATTCTGAACCCTTCATTAACTCTTGAATCTTCTGAACCAGCTCTTGAGTTTTTTCAGAAGGCTCTTCTTGAATTCCATATTGAACGATAACAGTTTCTACAATGCCAACATTTTTTTCATCATCCGCGATCATGTGTTGAAAGCGATCGCGCATTTCAGCATCATCACACGCTTTGAGAAACTCTTTTTCGCTTTCGATGATCAGGTTCTGAACTGCACGAATATCTGCCAGTTTTACAGCGATCGCGGTTCGTTTGGTGTCATTTAAAGTCAAAACCATTTCAGTGTTCTCCTTATTGTGATGAGTCTTATCAACGTAGATATTCACAGTGTGCGGCGCTCAAAAGGATGCTCCATCTGTCATGCGATAGAGCATTAAAATTAAAAAGATAGATCGACCCTGGGAAAAGGCGAGGGTTTCGACGTGAGCGTTCAACCCAATGATGAATACAGTTTTTACGTTGTTTTAAGAAAGTCGCAGATCACGTTAAATCTTTGAAAAACATTTAATCAAATAGCGATCGCGATTTTTGGATCTTTTCAACGAGTTTCTTCACGGAACTGCAAGATAGAAGTATGGTTGAATACAGGTCAAGCAGCCATCATGGAGGAATAAACAATGTCGCTAGAACGCCGTCTGTTTCGGGATATGTTTGCGCCTGATGAAGTGGTGGTATTGCGTCAACCTTGTTTTACGATGGGGCGCTTTTTTGAACCGGGAAAATATTTAGTCGGTGAGTTGCCTGACACGGCGTTTGAAATGGGACTGGTGGATAAGTTGCCGCCTGTGCGGGGTAACAGTGCTGAAGTGATCCAAATTGATACTCCACAGGCTGATCAATAACTAACAGTGAGCGATTCCTACGGTTGGATAGACGAGACTTTAAGTGCGATTCATCGAGCAAATTGGTATCGATCGCCTAAGTTAATCTCTGGTCGTGCAGGTGCAGTGGTGCAGCTAGACGGTCGATCGGTGATCAACTTTGCCAGCAATGACTACTTAGGCTTGGCGGGAGATGAGCGGCTGATCCAAGCAGCGATCGCGGCAACCCAAGAATATGGCACCGGCAGTACAGGATCGCGGCTGATTACTGGACATCGACAACTGCATCAAGACTTAGAACGGGCGATCGCCCAGTTGAAACAAACCGAAGACGCGATCGTTTTCAGCTCTGGATATTTGGCAAATTTAGGCGCGATCGCCGCGCTAGTTGGCAAACGTGATCTTATTCTGTCGGATCAATACAATCACTCCAGTCTGCGGAATGGTGCCATTCTCAGCGGCGCAACCCTGCGAGATTATGCCCATTGCAATGTAGAAAATGTGCGAGAAATTTTGCAGCAGCAGCGCGATCGCCATCGTCGTTGCCTGATACTAACCGATAGCATCTTCAGCATGGATGGCGACCTCTGCCCGTTGCCTCAATTGCTCGACCTAGCCGACGAATTTGACAGTATGCTGCTCGTCGATGAAGCCCATGCAACCGGCGTTTTGGGTGCTACTGGCTCTGGCAGCGTTGAACATTTTGGCTGCACCGGGCGACCCATCATTCAAATGGGCACCCTCAGCAAAGCCCTCGGCAGTCTTGGCGGCTATGTCGCAGGTTCCGCGTCCTTGATCGACTTTTTGCGAAACCGCGCCGCTAGCTGGATCTATACAACCGGGCTTTCTCCCGCTGACACGGCGGCTGCCCTTACAGCAATTTGCATCATTACTGAAGACCGCGATTCCCAAAGCGATCGTTTCACAAATCGCCGCGAAACTCTTTGGCAAAACGTCAACTGGCTCAAACAAAACCTCAGTGACCACTTCAGCGCCTTACTCCCCTCCGACTCACCTATTCTTTGCCTGCAAGTCGATCGCCCTACTACAGCGCTTCAAATCAGTAGCGATCTCTTGAAGCAAGGTTTGTTTGTGCCTGCGATTCGCCCGCCAACGGTGCCTACCAGCCGACTCCGCATTACTGTCATGGCAACTCACCAACCCACCCAGCTTGAACACTTGGCTGCGTCGCTGCACCGCATTTTCCCCTCGCCATAGTTCCACTTATGAACTTAATATAGGTTCCTAAGCCCATCGTGTTATACTAGCAGCACGAGGGTATGTAGCTCAGTGGATAGAGCATCAGGTTCCGGTCCTGAGGGTCGGGGGTTCGAGTCCCTCCATGCTCGTTGAGGTTTGGGCGGAGTGTAGATCAAATAAAGTTGATCCGCACTCCAATTTTTTTGGATGCCCACTAGTTTTTGCCAGCTTGCACGAGGGTTGTGGTTGTGCCGACTGTGCTAAATAAGCGCTGCTGAGACATGAGCATTGCTTTAAGTGAGGGCGCATTGACGATGTAAGCATTGAAGGTTGCTGATGCGGTGCTTTTCACAAACGGAAAAGGGTTCTGTTTGGCAATTCCCAAAAATACATCAATGTGATTTCCCTTGATTGCACTGCCCACATCACCCGCGTA
>Ga0105049_10007853_pt1 | contig 12366 bp, 10 predicted proteins | sample MAT06_FD_78087 | JGI IMG/M metagenome (GOLD analysis project Ga0105049, IMG submission 78087) | Freshwater microbial communities from Lake Fryxell liftoff mats and glacier meltwater in Antarctica - MAT-06 | ecosystem: Environmental > Aquatic > Freshwater > Ice > Liftoff microbial mat | place...
AGTTTTTGACATGGTCTATCCTTATTTTTCTAAAGCAGGTGGGCCACTTTGCCGGCCAGTTCGACCATGCGATTGGCATAACCCCATTCATTGTCGTACCAGGCAAAGACCTTGACCAGCGTGTCATCTACCACCATGGTCGAACCCGCATCCACAATGGCTGAGCGCGGATCGTTGACATAATCGGAAGAGACCAGGGGCCGTTCTTCATAGCCCAGGATACCGGCCAGTTCGCCAGCCGCCGCTCTCTTAAAGAGCTGATTGACCTCGGCCACGGTTGTGGCTCGCTTGACCTCGAAGACGGCATCGGTCAGCGATGCGTTCAACAGCGGCACGCGTACAGCAATGCCGTTGAGTTTGCCGGCTAGCTCGGGATAGATAAGTGTAATCGCTGTCGCCGAACCGGTAGAGGTGGGGATCAGGTTCAGTAGGGCAGAGCGGGCGCGACGTAGATCCTTATGCGGAGCATCGACAATGACTTGGGTATTGGTCGCATCATGCACCGTGGTGATCATGCCGTGACGGATGCCTAGCTGCTCATGGATCACCTTCACGATCGGGGCCAGACAATTGGTCGTACACGAGGCCGCGGTCACAATGTGATGCTGATCCGGGTCATACAGATGATCGTTGCACCCCATGACGATATTCAATCCGCCCTCTTTGACTGGCGCAGCGACGATCACTTTGCGCACGCCTTGGTCAAAATAGGGGGCGAGCAATGCCGGTGTGCGGAACTTGCCGCTACACTCCACTACAATATCAATGCCCATTGCCTGCCAGGACACCTCACCGGGGGCTTTTTTCTCACTGAAAGAAAGCGCGCGCGCGTCAATCCACAGTTGCCCACCGTCGGGTCGGATATTGCCACCCCAGCGGCCATGCACCGAATCGAAGGTCAGCAGATGGGCAGCGGCTTCCAGCCCTCCCGCTGGTTCGTTGATGTGGACAAATTCAATATCCTGCCGTTGCCAACCCGCGCGCAAGACCAGTCGGCCAATGCGCCCAAAGCCGTTAATGCCTACACGAATTGCCATGTTTAGTTCTCGCCTATTTTGTGCTGGTTTTTGATTGCAAGCCGCATCAGTTGCGCCAAAGCGTCAGGAGCAAGTAGGTGATGCGGGTGCGTAGCTCCTGAACAATGGTCACAAATTGGGGATAGTCGTCCGTGCCCGCACTGGTAATCGGGTCCGCAATACTCCAGTGAATACATTCGGGATCGCCGGGGAAAATGGGACATTGCTCACGCACGCGGTCACACACCGTAATGATCATATCAAAGGCTTGGCCGTTCAATTCATCCAGATGCTTGGAGCGTTGTGCATTGATATCAATGCCAATTTCTGCCATAGCGCGAATGGCGTGCGGATGGACTACAGAGGGCTGGTTGCCAGCGCTGAAAACTTCCACATTCGCACCGCCTAAATGGCGCAACAAGCCTTCCGCAATCTGGGAGCGGGCACTGTTGTGGGTACAGAGAAACAGAATGCGCAAGCGTGGTTGCGTATCGGGAACCGACATCGCTTGCGACGGTATGGGGTTACCTAGTGCCGGATGCAGTTGACTACCACTTGCGTGATAAAGCGTGTTCAGGCGATCCAATTCTATGCTGTAATAGACATCGCGGCCATCGGCACTGCTGCGCCGCTCGGTCACGAGCTGATGGTCGCGCAGTTGCTTCAAATGGTAGGAAATCAAATTCATGGGCCGGTTGACCCGTTCGACCAATTCTTGTACGCGATAATCGCTCTGCACAAGCTCGCTCAACAACTGCCAGCGCACCTCGTGGGCCAGCAATTTCAGTACAGGGGGCAATTCCCCATAGGCAGTGGTAGGTACCATAAAGTCTCCATAACATCGATCATTATAGCAAAATTCATTACAACAAAAATTGATTCAATATGTTTTGAACCATAATCGAGATTGTTTTTATAGACAAATTGGCTGGGGCTTATGCGGCCATTGAATTCGTTGACACACAAAGGGGTGGGCCGTTCGCGCGCCCAGGCTGACCGATCAGACAAACGGGCGATTTTCTGGTATACTAAGGAATTAAGTACGTTGGCTGTCGTTATGATGACCTGTGTAGGTAGATTCCTTGTCATTGCCCATTCTTCAAACCAAACTCTATGCACCCAGGCGGCCGCGCCAAACAAAAGTTGTCAACCGGCCGCGCCTGACGGCAAAACTTGCAGCCGGTCTGGTGGGCAAAGTTACGCTGATCGCCGCTCCGGCTGGTTTTGGCAAATCCACCTTGCTTAGTGAATGGATGGCAGCCCGCGCCCGTGCCGAGCACGCTACAGCGGGGACAGTTGCGGCCGCACCGCCTGTGGCTTGGCTTACGCTCGATCCAGATGACAATGATCCAGTGCGTTTTCTTACTTATCTGATCGCCAGCCTGCAAAAATTTGGGGGCACGGTTGGGGCAACAGCGCTGGCACTGTTGCCAGCACCAGGCAGTATTGCCGGCGCGCCAGCCCTGAAAACGATTCTCACCCTACTGGTCAATGATCTCAGCCTGCTGGCTAGCGAGGATAGCGCGCTAGCCAGCCCGTATGTGTGCGTGCTCGAAGATTATCATGTGATCAGCGCCCAACCGATTCACGAGGCGCTGACTTTTTTGATCGACCACTTGCCCGCCCACGTCCACGTCATCATCACAACGCGGGCCGACCCGCCGTTGCCACTTGCCCGCTGGCGCGTCCGCGATCAGCTATCCGAAATCCGCGCCGATGATTTGCGTTTCACAGCGGACGAAGCCGCCGCGTTTTTGAATGATCAAATGGGCCTAACGCTATCCACCGATGAAGTGCTGACGTTGGGTGCCCGTACAGAGGGCTGGATCGCTGGGCTACAATTGGTGGCGCTATCGCTACAGGGGCGAAACGACAAAGCAACCTTCCTCCAGACTTTCTCTGGCGGTCACCGCTACATTCTCACCTATTTGATCGAAGAGGTGCTCAACCAACAAGCCAAATCTGTCCAGGAATTTCTGTTGCGCACATCCATTCTGGAACGGTTATGTGGGCCGCTGTGTAACAGCCTGTTTAGAGAAGAAGATCGGCCAGTAGCCCCTGCTGAGATAGATTCGTTTGATAGCCAAGCCATCTTGGAACAGCTCTATCATGCAAACCTGTTCCTTGTGCCGCTTGACGACGAAGGGCAGTGGTATCGCTATCATCAGCTCTTTGCCGAGGTGTTACAACATCGATTACGCCAAAGCGATGCCACGTTGTTGCCAACGCTGCATCGGCGGGCCAGTGCTTGGTATGCGCAAAATGCGTTATTTAGCGATGCGATCCGCCACGCCCTACTGGCCAATGACTTTACGCGCACGGCAGCGCTGATCGAGCAGATCTGGCAGGCGACCTGGAACCAAGGCGCGGTCACGACGTTGCTCAATTGGGTCCATACTTTACCACAAGAGACATTGATGGCGCATCCCGCGCTCTGGGTTTCCTACGCGTGGGCGCTGGCCTTTACGGGCCAGATCGAAGCGGCAGAGGCCTGTTTACACCAAGTAGAAACGATGCTGCAAGTTACCGAAACCGCACGGGAAAGCACACCAGCGACTGTATCGGTGGCGAACGATACGCTACGCGGCCGCGCGGCCGCGCTGCGGGCAATGTTGGCCGCACGCCGTGGTGAACCAGCTGCGGCAATTGCGTTGGCGCAGTATAGTCTTACCCTCATTCCCCAAGCGGCCCTGCTCTTGCGTGGCAATGCCTATTTTGCCCTGGGTCTGGCCTATCAACAGAGCGGTGCCCTGCCCGAAGCGCGCCAGGCCTATCAAGTTGCCGTCGAATTAGGACTAGCAGCGGACGACATTTTTCTAACCATTGCGGCGCGCTATCACGCCGCGCGCACCAGCATGGCGCAGAGTGATCTGCACACGGCGGCCACCAGTTATCAATCTGTGATAGGCCTCGCTACCCAGCCAAGTCGGCAATTGCCGGTGATCGGCCTGGCGTATGTCGGCTATGCAGAAATTCTCTACCAATGGAACGAGCTGGCTGGCGCAGCACAGCAAGTCGAAATTGGCTTGGCGCTCAGTCCGCCTAGCGATCTGACTTATATTGATGGGCCACTGCATCGCTTCAGCATCCTCGCCCGCATTCGCCAAGCGCTGGGCGATCGGGAAGGCACACTGGCCGCGCTGCAATTGGCGCAGGAGACAGCCCACCAAACGGGCATTGTATTGGATGGCGAGCGCGCCGCCGCGCTTGCCGCATTGATGCACCTGCGTCTGGGGCAGCCAGAGATAGCCGCGGACTGGGCACAACTCTATGCCCAGCGGTTGACGACGGATGCGTCGTTCACCTATCTGCATGAGTTTGAGACTTTGGTTTTTGTACGCGTGCTCCTTGCGCAAGGTCGGGCAGACGAAGTGCTGACAATCTTTTCGCACATGCGCCCAATCTCCGAAGTAACCCAGCGCCGGGGCAGCATGTTGGAGATGAATATGCTAGAGGCATTGGCACTTGGGGCCAAGGGCCAATTGGACGCGGCCATGCAACTGTTGACACGCACGTTGATGCTGGCAGAAGCCGAAGGCTATATACGGCTGTTTGTTGATGAAGGCGAGCCCATGCACCGGTTGCTGGTAGCGCTCCAGGCGACGATGGTGCCAGCCCAATCTTTAGATACCCACATTGTCGCCTATATAGATAAACTTGTTGCCGCCTTTGCGACCCCCCCCGCGTCCCATGCCGCCGTAGAAGATATTATCCCCTACAAGGCAAACCCAAGCACCAAAGCGCAACCACTCGTCGAGCCCTTAAGCCATCGTGAACTCGAAGTCTTACACCTGATCGCGGCCGGGCTCTCGAATGCCGCCATCGCGACCCAATTGGTGGTCTCGGTGGGCACGATCAAAACTCATTTGAAACATATCTATGGCAAACTTGCTGTGCAGAGCCGCACCCAGGCGGTTGCACAGGCGCGCATATTAGATCTACTATAACCCATCTTCCCCGCCGTACATCCGAGCAAGCGACGCAATCCCCCTTTCGGCAGATGCCCAAAACGGCACAATCTCTCTTTCGGGAGATGACATCCTCAATTCAATAAATATAATTCACTAGATATTAAGTTGATATTATGTTGCATTACTTCTACGCAATTTCATATACGCTGACCCGAGCTGCATGAATCTCAGAGAAGCCGGTAGCAACATAGCAAGCAACAGATTTGTCCCATAGAAAATACTGTAGAAAATACTGCCACTTGTCTATGGTGATTATCTGTGGCATCAAAACAGCATTGCAATTGAATGAATCGTGCTTCGGGTAATATGGACGTCCCACACTGTCACCTATTTGAAATTGGAGGTATTTTGTGACCGAAGTACGCATGCGTTCAAATCGGCAAGCACGCAAACTGTACGATAGCAATGACACAGCGCAGCCGGCCCATGGCGAACACAAGCGCGCCAGCGAGTCGGTGCAGCACTATACACATATAGTCGAGTCGCTCAACCAAATTCATCGCTCCTTGGCCACCGAACTTGATCTGGAAAAGCTCTTGCAAGTAGTGACCGACGTCACGACCGATCTGAGCGGAGCAGAGTTCGGGGCCTTCTTCTATCACCATAAAAACCAAGTCGCAGAAACTGACCAACCCTATACCCTCTCTGGTATTTCGCCCGCAGCATTTGCGCGCATGCGCGTGCTCATGCCCCAGAATATACAACTATTCGGCGACACGTTGCAGAGCGAGCCGAGTATGCGCTTTGGCGATATCATGCAAGATCCGCGCTATGGTTATGATCCTTCGGGTGTGGGTACGCCAGCCGACGATCTGCCGATACGCAGTTATCTGGCCGTACGGGTCCTTACTGCGCAAGCAGCGGTGATTGGTGATCTCTTCTTTGGGCACAGCCAACCGGAGATCTTTACCGAACAGGCCGAAGAATTGATCGCTGGTATTGCGGCCCAGGCAGGTCTTGCCATCCAGAAGGCCAGCCTATATACGCAAGTAAAAGAACGCGAAGAGCGATTTCGCCAGTTGATCGAGGATGCGGCGGATGGCATCTTGGTCGGCGATTGGACGGGTGCTTGTCAAGAAGCGAATAGGGCGATCTGTCAGCTACTGGGCTACACGCGCGCAGAACTTATTGGTCTGCAACTGAAGGACCTTGTCATACCAGCAGATGCCGAGAAAGTGATCATCGCCCAGATGCAACTGGAACGCAAACAGGTTTATGTTGCCGAATGGACTTGTTTGTGCCGAGATGGTACATCGCTCTTGGTGGAGATCAGCATCAAGGCACTTTCCGATGAAACCTGGCAAGCCATTGTGCGCGATATCACCGAGCGCAAGCGCAGAGAGGAGCGACTACGCCAACAAGATCGCCTGGCAGTGGTCGGCCAACTCGCGGCTGGTATCACCCACGATTTCAATAACAGCTTGGCGGTCATCCTTCTCCAGGCACAACTGGTTCTGCGTTCACCTAGCCTATCGCTCAAGAATCAAAAATGCTTACAAATAATTTATCAACAAACCCAGCACGCCGCCCATTTGACCGCCCAAATTCTTGATTTCAGTCGTCAATCTGTGCTCAAACGTGAGCTGGTGGACCTAAACGCATTCCTCACAGAGATAGTGGATTTATTGCAACGCACCATCTCTGTGCAGATCGAGATTCTGCTTACGTGTGAGTCGGAGGAAACGATGGTCATGGTAGACAAAACTCGTTTACAGCAGGCGCTCATGAATCTAGCCATTAATGCCCGCGATGCCATGCCCAAGGGTGGGAAGTTACAGATTGGGTTGTCGATCCTGAGTTCCAGTACACAACGACCGCTTCCCCTGCCAGAGATGTCCCCCGGTCCATGGATCTGTATCAGCATGACAGATACTGGCGAGGGCATCCGGCCAGGTGAGCTACCACATATCTTCGAGCCTTTCTTCAGCACGAAAGCGCGTCATAAAGGCACCGGTCTCGGCTTATCGCAGGTACATGGCATTATTCAGCAGCATGGTGGCTTTATTGATGTTACCAGTCAGCGGGGTAAGGGAACTTCTTTCTTTATCTATTTACCGGCACTACCTTCAGCAGAGCCTATGCATGCAATCGTGCAGGACCAGCCCAGCGTACCCGGCAAGGTCGCAAAGATTTCAGAGAGTACGGAAAGACTATCGACGCGCTTAGTTGTGGCGGCTAGTCCACAACCAGAGGTATACGCCGTGCGCCCCTGATTAGCCGCGATCTTTCCGACTTACGGGCTGGCACAATTCGTCCGGCCCAAGCGGGCACTATCTCATTGACCACCGCACAGGCCATCGCGCACTGCACTTCTTCATTGTTGACAGCCCAGCCTTATCATAGGGGTCGCTAAAATTGACGCCTATTTTCTACGCGCCATCGCATAGGCACGCAACGAAACACTTACTCTGCGATAGCCTCGATCTCACCCTCCGCACATCCGCCTAAGCAATATCCTCCTTTCGGAAGAGGCTCAAGCCAACACAATCTCTCTTTCGGGAGACGACATCTCTGGATTTAACACGTAATATTTACTTTATATTAATCTAACTTTCTTTTTCATTAATCAAAAACAATATCGCGCGCGCGATTGCTGCCGATATTCATTACGCTCAGTGAAGTCAGATAAATATTTAAATGAGCAGTCGATAGACAAACGACAAGCTATATACGATAACCGGGAGATAGTATGAACAAGTATACCTACAAACACAGATACGCTCGCACGCCTGGCAGAGACAATAGAGCCGGGCAATGGTGGAATCGTATCATTGGCACACAGGTGAGACGAAACCTCTCATACGGAATAACACTATTCACCATGGCTGCGCTACTTTTTGCCACAGTGGGCAATGCTTGGGCCCGCCCCATGCTTGCCGTTGCGCCGCCCTTGGGTACGGCGACGAGCTTTGCCGTCCTCGGCGGCTCCACAGTAACCAATACCGGCCCAACCAGCGTTACCGGTGATTTAGGGGTCAGCCCTGGCAACGCAGTCACAGGCTTTCCGCCCGGCAGCGTAACCGGCGGCACGATCCACGCTGGCGATGCAACCGCACTACAAGCACAGACGGATGTCACCACGGCCTATAATAACCTGGCAGGCCAGGCATGCGACACAAATCTGACGGGGCAAGATCTGGGTGGACTCACACTGATCCCTGCTGCCTATTGCTTTGATATATCAGCGCAGTTGACAGGCGCGCTGACACTCGACGGTCAAGGTGATCCAGATGCGGTCTTCGTCTTGCAGATCGGGAGCACTCTCACGACTGCTACGAATGCTTCCGTTCTCCTGATCAATGGCGCGTCCAGTTGCAATGTATTTTGGCAGGTCGGCAGTTCTGCCACACTTGGCACAAACACGGCATTTGCAGGCAGTATCCTGGCCCTCAGCAGTATCACCCTCAATACCAACGCAAGTCTGCTGGGTAGAGCGTTAGCACGCAATGGTGCCGTCACGATGGATACCAACAACATCTCTGCGGTCTGTCCCCTGGCGCCTACGGCAACCAATACACCGGTGCCACCCACCAACACCGCGACACCAACGCTCAATCCGTTGACGCCTACGGCAACCAATACACCAGTGCCACCCACCAACACCGCGACACCGACGCTCAATCCGTTGACGCCTACGGCAACCAATACGCCAGTGTTGCCCACCAGCACCGCGACACCGACACTCAATCCGTTGACGCCTACGGCAACCAATACACCAGTGTTGCCAACCAGCACGCCAACCCTGATCAACACGCAACCGCCCACGGCGACCAGCACGCCAACCCTGATCAGTACACAACCGCCCACGGCGACAGTGACACCGACACCGCGCGTGATCATAGAGCCGCCTACCGCGCTCGATCCGAGTGACGAACCACAAGCGGTAGAGTCGATACTCTATCTGCCGTTCATCGGCAGGTAGCTAGAATGCAAGGAGCAGCAGAGAGCCACTGCCCAACTATGAAAGGGATAGGTGCGCTCTGCTACTCTGCAATGCCTTTTGGGGGAGGTTGCAACCTCCGCAATCCGCCTGTAGCGCTGCATAATCCCTCTTTAAGGAGATGACGTGCCCATGATCAAACAGTATACTTTCACTATGCAACCGTCAGTTTCCCATCACCCTACCCAAATTTATCAGTTCCGTATTCGCGAGGAGCTGGACGATGACGTAGTGACATGGTTTAGCCCATTGACCCTGGCCCACGAATCGAATGGTGTCACGATCCTGACGGGGCCGGTGCGTGATCAGGCAGAACTCCATGGAGTACTGATCAAAATTCGCGATTTAAATCTGACGCTGCTTTCCGTAATCACTCAATAATCCACAACGCGCGTAAACCATCACCAAACCATCTGTATAAAGGAAAAATCATGAGTAAAACTCCAGGCAATAAAAAGAATGGCAAGAAAGAACCGGCAAAAACCATGAAGGAAAAGAAGCAGGACAAGAAAGCCAAGAAAGACAACAAAGGGGGTACGGGCGTTATCTCTTCCTAGTCGCTTGAAAACCAGTGTAATGGCACGACTAACAACCCCGATAATTTACTCATCCGACATTCAAACCATAGGAGCATAACCGAATGAACAGCGATACATTCCAAGGCAAATGGAAACAACTGCGCGGCAACATCAAAGAAGCATTTGGCAAACTCACCGACGACGACTTGCTGCAAGCCGATGGCAACGTCGACAAGATGCAGGGCGCACTCCAAGAACGCTACGGCTACACCAAAGAGCAAGCACAAACCGAGTGGCACAACTTTGCACAAAAACATGAGGACCGGGCTGAAGAGGCCAAGACAGATCTCAACGCGGCGGCAAAGGACGTCAAGGCAGCCGCGGGTCACATCAAAGACGCCGCCAAGCGCGCCATGTAAATTGTACGCGCTCGGCTGTCACAGGCATACCAGCCGAGCGCCCAAACAAGGTAGCCGCCCATTACAGTTGCAAGATGCATAGACGGGCAGCCAGGTGACGATCACCGAAAATCGACTTGCGCAACACAAGAAAAGAACGGATCAATGACACAAATCACTGAAGCACAACCCCCAAACTCGCTCCATGCTCTGCGAAACGCCCTAGAACAAGCTGAACGGCAAGTCGTGCGGCTGGATAGAACAAATATCATAACCTTTCTGGTTGGGCTCGACCGGATCGAGGAAATGTTTGCCCAATATGGCCCAGACAAAAGTGCCCTACGCAGCGAAGAATCCCGCTGGGAAAGCCTTCGCCAGCGCATTGCCACCAACCCACGGCTGGTGGTGGACGCAGCGGCCAATGCTGGGGGACTGACCAAATTACGCTCACAACATGCACCAGCGCTCGGCCCCTGGTGGCATTTGGATAGTGCAGTCACGCAGCGCCGCACCCAAACGCTGACCCGCGCCGGCCTCATCATTGGGGCCATCGCGGTGGTAGCGCTGGTATGGTGGGGTTTTACAACGTTCTTCCCCACAACGAACGCAGTGACGGACACGACCACAACGATTGAACAATTGGCAACAGCGCAACAGTGGCCAGCAGCGCTGGCGGCCGTCGCCACCGCGCGCCAAACCCAGCCCGATGATGCCGAACTCCTGGTCTGGGAGGCGGTATTGAATGAGCAGGCAGGCAATGCAGCGCAGGCGCAGACCAGTTTGACCCAAGCCCAACAAAACTTTGTGGGCCAACCAGCCGTCTTCTGGACCTTGGTTGGCACACGTCGCCAGCAAGTAGGCAATTTAGATGGCGCAGACCAAGCCGGCCAACAAGCGCTGGCAGATGCACCCCAGGATGCCCAGGTTACTTTCCTATTGGGCAGTGTGGCCGAAGCACGCGGCAACATCGTTCAGGCAGCCGATTACTTTAGCCAAACAATTGTGCTCGCCGGCGATGCGAATCCCGAACTCGGCGTCATTGCCCGCGTGCGCATGGGCAACCTCAGCCAGCGCATCGAACCACTGCCCAATCCTGCGCCTGGCCAAACCAGTACACAAACAACCACGCCATAATTACGCGCTACCGAATTACGCGATACTGGGTCATGGCCAGTTTGCATCAACACCTTTGGTTCCTGAACCAGTACGTCTAGGAACCAAAGGCAAAAACGCGTAATGCACAGCTTTATAAAGCTGGCCGATACCCAATAGACCAGTAGCAGCAGCCTGATAAACTAGCCAACCGGCTCAGTGACAAACTACACAGATGACTGGAGCAAGCACAAAATTTATAGGGTAGGATTGTACCACTACATGTGGCACAAAAGATATGAACCTGACAGATTTGATCACCTACCTCAAAACATTACCTTAATGCGATTATAGAGAATACGATTCCGGGAGCAAAATGATGGCAACTGACATTGGGATGCGTACGCCAGTAAACCTGTCATATGCACAAGCCGTCCAGCAAACCACGGATGCGCTCAAGGCAGAAGGGTTTGGCGTACTTTCACAGATTGATATGCAGGCTACACTCAAGCAGAAGCTCAATGTGGACTTTCGCCGCTATATGATTTTGGGCGCGTGCAATCCGCCGCTCGCCCATCAGGCACTCACGGCTAACTTGGATATTGGCCTACTGCTGCCCTGCAATGTTACCGTCTACGAAGAGGGTGACGGTTCTGTCGTCACAGCGGTGGACCCGGTGGCAATGCTCGGTGTGTTCCAGGACGATCCGGTAGCACACGCGGTTGCCGTAGATGCTCGTACCCGCTTGCAACGCGTGATTGCCAGCCTCAAACAATCCAAATAAAGAGTATCTCCGTTCGACACAGCAACGATGGCTGCTGGGCGCAGTAGTTCGATCCGCGATTAGGAACGCAGCTACACGGGGAGTCAGTTTGCCGCAGTTGAGCTGGCATGCTGCTGCCCCACCTTGCTAGCAACTGGTTGCGCAAGCGGTTGAAACGAGCCGCGATTGCCCGTGAGACAGGGCGCGATGTTCACGATTCGTCCGGCAATACATATTGACCGGCCATTCATTATTCAGGAGATACAAGTGAAGAAATGGTTAAAAAGATTGGGCATTGCCATTGTTATCATCCTGGTAGGAATCCAACTGATCCCCGTGGACCGCACCAATCCACCAGTCACTGGCACAACGGGCTTGCTACGCTTGCCACAGCAACCAAACAACCTGGCCCTGGTATGGCTATGTCGCGCCAGTTTCCCTACGCTTGGCGGATCATATCAACGAAGGCCGCAGCCGTCTCAACTTTTCAGAATGGGATCGACCCAATACCGATATCGATGAAGTTATAGACAATATCACCGAAAACGAAATGCCCCTTTGGGACTTTCGCTTGATGCACCCCGAAGCCCAATTGACCGACAGCGAAAAGGCGCAGTTGATCACAGGCATGCGAGCAACCTTTCAGCAGGATCCACCGCTGCCGCGTC
>Ga0105049_10007858_pt1 | contig 12363 bp, 4 predicted proteins | sample MAT06_FD_78087 | JGI IMG/M metagenome (GOLD analysis project Ga0105049, IMG submission 78087) | Freshwater microbial communities from Lake Fryxell liftoff mats and glacier meltwater in Antarctica - MAT-06 | ecosystem: Environmental > Aquatic > Freshwater > Ice > Liftoff microbial mat | place...
CGGCGATCACGCAGCGGCCAGGCGGCGCCGCTCCGGTGGGCTCGCAGGCTTCGAACGCGTTCGGCAGATCGCAGACGTTGGCGCAGGTACCGCAGTTGGTTGGATCTCCGGCGAGGTCGGTGTCTTCGTCCTCGAATCCATCACAGTCGTTGTCCTGGTTGTCGCAACCCTCGAACGTCGGACCCTGTGGCGCGGACTGACCGGCGATCTGGGCGCACACGGTGCCGCCGGCGCCGTCGCAAATTCGCTGGCCGATCTGGCACTCGCCCTCGTCCGGATCGAGCGCGGGCCCGCCACTGCACTGGCAGAATGCCTGGCCGCAGATCGACTGTTGGGGGACGTCCTCGTCGAAGTCGCCGTCGCAATCATCGTCCTTGCCGTTGCACGTCTCGGCGATCCCGAACGGGGCGGTCACGCCGCCGATCGAGCAGTCGAGCGCGTTCACGGTGCCGCAGTCGAGGCCGCACTGGACCTGTCCGAGCACCTTGTTGCAGTGCTGTGTCCCGCGCACGCACTCGCCCTGATCGGTGCCGCATCGCGCGCCGCCACCCGGATCACCCTCGTCGGTCTGCCCGTTGCAGTCGTTGTCCTTGAGGTCGCACTGCTCGGGCGATGGGTTCTTGGTGCACTTGATCGCGCCGCCCACGCATGTGAACACGCCGCCCGCGCACTCCCCGACCTGGTTCTCGCAGCTGTCGCCCTCCTGCGGGAGCATCCCCTCGTCGATCGCGCCGTCGCAATCGTTATCCTCGTCGTCGCAGACCTCGACCCCGGTCACGATGCACTGTCCGCCATCCCCATCGGTCGGGGTGGCGTCCCCGGCGTCGCCGTCGCCGGGGCCGTCACCGATCCCGCCGTCGCCGGTCTCGCAGTTGATGCAGTAGTCGTTGACCTTGCAGGACAGCGACCCGAGCAAGCCGAGCACCGCGACGATCGCCACGCTGTGTCGTGGCAAGCGGATCGCGATCACGACCGCCCCCCGCGCCGGCGGACGACCAGCCAGCCGAGGCCGAGGAGGAGCCAGCCAGCCGGATCGCCGCCGCTCGTCGCGCAGCCACCACCACCCGTGGTGACCCGCACCTGGCCGGCATCGGGTGCGAAGTCGTCGGGATCGAAGCACGTGCCGCCGAGGCAGATCTGATCGGGGGACGGGCACTGCGTGCCGACGCAGAGATCATCCTCGCAGGTGCCGCCGTTGTTGTTCGGGTTGCACCACTGGCCGGTGGGGCAGTTCTGGGCCGCACATCCGTCCGCCACGCACTGGCCCGTGTTGTCGTTACACGCCTGACCGAACGGGCACGGTACGTCGCACGGATCGGCCTCGCACACCCCGAGCCGGCAGCGCTGACCCGCCGGGCACTCGACGTCGGCACAGCTCGCGACGCAGTTGCCGGCGACGCAGTACTGGTCGGTGGGGCACTCCACGCCCTGACACAGGTTGGTCACGCAGGTGCCGTTGATGCAGAGCTGATTCGCCGTGCACTGGTCGGGGAAGGTCGTGCAGTCGTTCGGCTTGCATTCGCCGGTCTCCGGGATGCAGATCAGCGGTGCACAGTTGACGGTCGAGCAGGCGTCGACACACGAGCCCTGGTCGCCGCTCGCGTTGACCTGACACACCTGCTTGACGCCGCCTATTGGTGGACATGTGATGCCGAAGCACGGATCCGTGATGCACAAGCTGCGGCAGCAACAATCGGTGCGCGCTGGATTCTGCGTGCAGGCGTCGCTCGGATCGCACGTCGCCGCGACGGTCGAGCAGCCCGCGGTCTCCTGCTTGCAAAACTTGCCGAGCGGGCAGGGGAACTCGCTGGTGCTGCAGCTGAACGCGCACTGACAGAACTGATTGCAGATCGATCCCGCACCGCACAGGTTGCCCTCGTCGACGGTGCCATTGCAGTTGTTGTCGTCGCAGTCGCAGCTCTCCTGCGAGACCGGCTGGCCCTGACAGACCTCCTGGCCGTTGACGCAACTCTGCACGCCATTGCAGATGCCGGAGCCCGTGCACGGACAGTTCGGCGGATCGTCGCAGACGTAGCCCTCGTCGATCATGCCGTTGCAGTTGTCATCGATGCCGTTGCAGTTGTCGTCGCTGCCGATCGCGACCGTGTCGCAACCCAGCTGACCGGTCACGCACGTGGTCTGCCCGATCCCGCAGTCGCTCGAGCAGTCGGCAGCCACGAAGTCCTCGTCGACCTGGTTGTCGCAGTCGTCATCGAGGCCGTTGCACAGGTCAGCACACGAGCCCGCGACGTTATTGGTGGGGACACTGCAAGGCTTGACCTCGTCGGTACAGGTCCCGAACGAGTTCGTGGTGCCCGTGGTGACCGGGCACACCTTGAAGCCCGGGCGACAGATGTTCTCGGCGATCGGTGCGTTGCTCGGGTGGCCGGGGTTATTGGTCGGGCTGTCGTTCCCGGTGGTCGGGAACGGCTCCATCGTCGAGCACTGCGCCTGGAAGCCGTCCTTGATGCCGTCGCAGTTGTCGTCGATGCCGTTGCAGGTCTCGGTCGTGGGCGTCTGCGCCGTGCAGCCACCGAACCCGTCGCCGTTCGGCGGGCCGAATGCGGTGAAGTCGCAGGTCTCGACGCCCTGACACGTCCCGGTGCCGCACGGCCGCGTCAGCTTCGGGCCGTTCGTCGTCGCTTCGTCGATCCGTCCATCGCAGTCATCGTCGATGCCGTTGCATCGCTCGGCCTGGGGGGCGCACGTGCAGATCAAGGCTTCGTCGATCTTGCCGTCGCAGTCGTCGTCGACACTGTTGCAGACCTCGAGGCACGGCCCGATGTCGACGCCGTTCTCGATCAGGCGGTTCGACGCATTGCAGGTCGCTGTCGCGGCGTCGCACCGGAGGCCCGTGCCATCGGACTTGCACACGAGCGCGCCGTCGCGCGTGCACGCGCCGAGCGCACCGTTGGTGCACGCATTGCCCTTGCCGGGGAAGTCCTCGTCGATCCGCGTATCGCAGTCGTCGTCGAGATCGTTGCAGGTCTCGAACACGATCGAGCCCGACACGATGGTCGCGAGGGCGTTCGCGAGCGCGTTCTCGTCGCCGACCAGGAACGCGGTGCCGGTGCCGCCGGCGGCCGCGATCGCGTTGAGCTGCGTGGTCTCGGTGGCCAGCGTCGAGAAGCAGATCACGAACGTGTTGATGCCCTTGTTGCGGAGCCCGGTCGCGGCGGCCACCGGATCGCCCTGGCAGCTCTCGGCGCCGTCGGTCAGCAAGATCACGTTGTAGCCACGGCAGCTCCCCGCCGAGGCGAGATCGCACGCCTTGATCGGAGTCAGGAAGTCTTCCATCGCCTGCAGCGAGTTGGCGAGCGGCGTCGGTCCGGTGCCGCGGAGCTCGCAGTCGCCGCCCGCGCCGAAGTTGCAGAACGCGCCGGGCGTGGTCGTCGGGTTGAACTGCGTCTCCTTGCCGTCGAGCCACATCAGGTAGTTGTTGACGTCCGCGCCGAACCCGACGAGGACGTCGGCGCCGCGGCGAGGTGGGCCGCAGTTGCCCGCGTAGTTGATGCACTCGTCGCCGGGCGACACCTTGAGCACGTTGACGTTGCCCGAGCTGCCGCCGTTGACCGTACAGGCAGGGTTGGGCGCCGGTGCGGAGTTGTTCCCCGGGTTGTCGTAGGTGCAGCACACCTTGTTGCACTCGAAGTTGTGCGCGAGCTGGCAGCTGCGGTTGGTCGCGGTGTCCTGGTGATAACGAGCGAGCGTGAAGTCGACGTTCGGGTACGCCGAGATCACGTCGGTCAGCGCCGACTTCGCCTTGAACAGGCGCGAGTCGTCGGCGAGCAGGTTGTTGTTGAAGTCGCGGCCGGGATGATCGATCGATCCATCACCGAACGTCGGCACACCGGGCAGCGTGAGCAACATCGAGCCCGAGGTGTCGACGATGACCGCGAAGCGCGCGCGGGTATCGGTCACCGGCGCCTGGCACGTCGGGACGTCCGCCGGGCACTGCTGAGGAACGCCACCAACGCAGACGGGGAGCGTGAACGTCGCGCACGACAACGTGCCGAGGTCTTCGTCGGTCTGCCCGTCAAAGTCGTTATCGAAGCCATCGCAGAGCTCGCCGATGAAGCCGTTCGAGATCTGGAGCTCGCCATCACCACCACCGGCCTCGCCGTTGCAGATCGGGCACACCCCGCCGAGCGCGCCATTGACCCGGAACACGGCCTGATCATCGATCGCCGCCGTCCCCGAGAGCACCGAGACGATGCCGCCACCACCACCGCCGCCACAGTCATCACAGGTGCCGCTCTGCTGGAACGGAGCAGGACACTCGCCCCCCGAGATCGCGCCCTGGGTGTCGCCGCCAAGCCCGCCGGCGGCGGTGATCAACGCCGCGGGGCCGATGTTGACGTGATCGGCGGCCACCACCACGGTGCCACCGGCACCACCGCCACCCGAGTCGTTCTCGATCCCGCAGCCACGCCGGCCGGTCGCGTCGAGCGTGCCGTTGATCGTCACCACGCCGGCACCAGCGTCGAGGCCGGCGAGCACGATCCGCCCGCCGCCGGAACCCGCGGTCATCAGGCCCAGGCCATCGCCGTCACGGCACCCCTTGTCGCCGCCCGATGCGCCGAACTCGGCCTGGTAGATCGAGTGAAAGAAGGTCTGTCCGGCGACCGTCGGCAAGCCGTCGTTACCGCCCGCGCCGATCCGGCAGTCGAACCGGGACGCGTTCGGGCTCGGCGGCGAGGTCGTGCCCGACGCGGTGCAGCTCGGCCCCGGACCGTAGAGCACGGTATTGCCGCAGTCCTCCTCGAAGTCTGCCGGAAACGTCTGCGCACCGGAGATGTCGTTGGTGCCGCGGCCACCACCGCCGAAGTGCGCGCCACCGCCGCCCGAGTCAGACACCGCGCAGCCACCCTGGCCGGCGGATCCATCGTCGATCGCCCACGTGCCGGCGAACGCCGCTTGCGTGACACCGGCGGGGTTCGAGTAGCGGATCTGCGTCGGGGAGATGAAGGTCGTGATCGTGAAGATGTTGTTGTTGGCGGTCGCGGTGGCGCCGGAGATCGTGATCGTGCGGCCGACGTGACCGGGCATGAACAGCCCGGCCGCATCGGTCAACGTGACGACGTTGGTCGCGAACACGAGCGAGTCGCCCGTGCCGGTGGCGGTCAACGGACCGCTCCCATCGCCGCAGATCTTGGTTTGATACCCGCGACCCTTCGCGGTGATCCTCGACGTCGCATCGATCGTGATCGTGGTCGCCCGGAGCTCGAGGTTGCCGGTGCCGACCTTGCTCGCGCTCCCATCGTGCGGGTTGACCTCGATGGCCCCGCCGTTGATGACCTGCACCGAGTCGAACGTGAACACCCCGGACAGCTGGCACGTGATGCCGTCGACGACGAGGTTCGCGCCCACGGTGTTGCAAGGGGCAGCGGCCACCGCGTCTGCCAGTCCCAAGGACAGCGCGACCCCGAGCAGGAACTTGCGGAGCATGGGTCATCGTACCCACCGCCGCTCGCCTCATCCAGCGGATGGCCCCCCGGTACCCCAGCGACTACCTTTGAAGGCCGTCCTCGGGGAGCGAAGGTTTGGTCGTCTCGCCGGGCTGGGTCTCGGACGCGAACAGGTTCCCCATCGGGTTCCAGCCGAACGTGGTCGCGATCAGGGCGGCCCCGAGCAGCACGTAGAGCAGCCCCACGAAGCGGTGCTTTCGGCGGCCCATCGCGTACAGGCCCTTGCGCTGTAGGGCCGCATCCTCGGCGGCCGCGGAACGGAAGCTGAGGCGGATCCGGTGAATCCCGAACACGATCACCATGATCGCCACGCCGATCGTTAGCCAAACCGGGATTCTCATGGGCTAGGTACCTACCATTGACAGCACGGTTTTGCTCGGGCAAGAGTGCGCCTGGCCTCCGGTGCATCCCCAGCCGCCAACCTCACAGAAATTCAAGAATTCCGCGGCGTTCTATGACGTCGACGGGACCCTCATCAAGATCAACATCGTGCACGCCTTCGCGTTCTACGCGTCGCGGCACGCCTCGTTGGCCGAGAGCACCCGTCGGACCATCCGGACAGCGCTCTCGATCCCCCTGTTCTGGGCGGCCGACAAGCTCAGCCGGAAATGGTTCAACGAGATCTTCTACCGATCCTATGAGGGCGCGAGCGAGGACCGCCTGGTCGTCCTCGCCGAGGAGCTGTTCGAGGACGTCATCAAGCCGAACATCTATCCGCGCGCGCAGGCCCTGATCGACGAGAGTCGGCGCGCCGGCTGTCGCCAGGTGCTGGTCTCGGGCGCGCTCGATTTCACGATGCGACCGCTCGCGCGCTACCTCGGCGTCGACGATCTGATCGCGAACCAGCTCGAGTTCGTCGATTGCTACGCGACCGGCAAGCTCAGGAAGCCGTTCGTCGCGGGCGCCACCAAGGCCGACATCATGCGGACCTACGCACGCGAGCACGACATCGACCTCGCGAAGTCGTGGGCGTACTCCGACAGCTTCTCCGACTACGCGATGCTCGCGGTGGTCGGTCATCCGACGGCGTGCAACCCGGACATGCGACTGCGCGCGATGGCGCGGTCGTATGACTGGCCGGTGCTCGACCTCGACGAAGATCCGCGGCGCTCGGTAGCGAGACGGCCGCAAGGACTGGCCGCGGTGCGGAAGTTACGCCTCAAGAGCCCGCCCGGAGCAAAGGACTGACATGCGCGCCATCAGACCCAAGACACGTTCTCAGACGCGCGAGCACATCGTCACGATCGACACCGATTCGGCGCCGCGCATCATGTTCAGCGGCGAGAACCTGATCGTCGAGGACCTGCCCGTCGGCACCCGCGTGATCTACCCGAAACGATCGATGACGCCGATCGCCAACCCGGTCGCGGCGATCCGCTACGCGCTCAACCACCCCGAGGACTCCGACCCGCTGCACGCGATGCTCAGTCCGGGCATGAAGGTCACGGTCGCGGTCGACGACATCTCGATGCCGTTGCCGATCATGCGCACGCCGGACGTCCGGCAGCTGGTGCTCGAGATCGTGTGCGAGATGCTCGCCGACCACGGCGTCGACGACGTCCACATTATTATCGCGCTCGGCCTCCATCGCCGGATGCACGACTGGGAGATCAAGCGGATGGTCGGCCCGAAGGTGTGGGCGGACTACTGGCCGGATCGCCTCTACAACCACGACGGCTGCGATCCCGACGGCATGATCATCCTCGGCAAGACGCAGCACGGCGAGCTCGTCGAGATGAACCGGCGGGTCGCCGAGAGCGATCTGACGATCTACGTGAACCTCAACTTCGTGCCGATGAACGGCGGCAACAAGTCGATGGCCGTGGGGCTGTGTGGCTACGAGAGCCTCAAGGCGCACCACACGCCGAAGACGATCGTCGACTCGAACTCGTTCATGGATCCGCCGAAGTCGCACCTCTCGCACTCGTTCAAGCGACAGGGCGAGCTGGTCGAGAAGTCGCTCAAGGTGTTCCACATCGAGACGGTGCTCAACAACCGCGCCTTCGATGGCCCGCTGTCGTTCCTGACCAAGAACGAAGATGACTTCACCGAGGCCGATCGCCTGAAGTTCCAGGCGATCAAGTGGACCCTCGACAAGCTGCCGTTCGCGGCGCGTCGCGAGATCTTCATGCGCACGCCGGCCGCGTACGAGCTGATCGGCTGCTACGCCGGCTCCTGCGATCCGGTGCACGACAAGACGGTCGCGAAGCAGAACGAGCAGAACTGCGTCTCGGTCGACGGGCCCGCCGACATCCTGCTGTTCGGCATCCCGTACATCTCGCCGTACAACGTCAACAGCAAGGCGTTAAACCCGCTGCTCGTGCAGGTGATGGCGCTCGGCTACTTCTATCACATGTACCGGAACCAGCCGATCCTGCGGGATGGCGGGGTGCTGATCCTGACGCACCCGTGTAGCGACCGGTTCGATCCGGTGCATCACCCGTCGTACATCGAGTTCTTCAATCGCGTGCCCACCGAGACCACGGACTCGTACACGATCGAGAAGAAGTACCAGGACGAGCTCGCGTACAACCCGAGCTACATCGAGATGTACCGGCGCGGCAACGCGTACCACGGCGCCCACCCATGCTTCATGTGGTACTGGGGCCAGCGCGGACGCGAGAAGACCTCGCGCGTCATCGTCGTGGGCGCGGACAACGCGACGGTGCCGGCGATCATGGGCTGGGAAACGGCGGGCTCGGTCGCCGAGGCGATCGCGATGGCTCGCAGCACGATGGGGCGCAGCGCGCAGATCTCGATGCTGCACCACCCGCCCTACATGATCTGCGACGTGATGTGATGGAAGGTAACGGGCACAGGAGTAACGGACAGAGCGGCTACCACCTCGACACCGAGGTCGCGTATGGCAACGCGAAGCCGTGGCCCGATGCCAAGCCGAACGAGCCACTGCCACCCCTGCGTGCGCCGGTCACCGGCAAGTCGCGGCTCGACGTCTCGGAGATCTTCCGCGGCAAGAGCATCCTGCTGATCGGCACCACCGGCTTCGTCGGCAAGGTCGCGCTGTCGATGCTGCTGCATCGGTACCCCGAGGTCGGCAAGGTCTACTGCCTGGTCCGTCCGGGTGCCGGTAACACCGCCGACGAGCGGTTCTACAAGAAGGTCGCGTCGTCGCCGGCGTTCGATCCGGTCCGCGACGTTCACGGCGCGAAGTACGAAGCGTTCATGCGGTCGAAGATCGTCGCGCTCGCAGGCGACATCGGTCGTCCGTTCTGCAATTTCACCGACGAGCAGTTCGCCGAGCTGGACTGCAAGATCGACGTCGTCATCAACAGCGCCGGCCTGGTGTCGTTCGCGCCGTCGCTCGAGAGCGCGATCCGGATCAACGCGATGGGCGCGAAGAACGTGCTCGATCTCGCGCGCAGGCTCGGTGCGCGGCTCGTGCATGTCTCCACCTGTTACGTCGCCGGTCGTCGCGATGGCGATGTCTGGGAGGACGAGCCGATCATCGGCTACTTCCCGCGATCACAGGCGATCCAGAACGACTACCGCCGCGAGCAGGACGAGCTCCTCGATCGCGACTTCGACGCGGCAGCGGAGATCGCGGATTGCCAGAAGGCCATCGATCAGGCGCGCGATCGCTCCAACGATCGCCAGCACATCTCGCAGTTTCGCGAGAAGGCCGCCGAATACCTCGAGAGCCAGCGCCGCGATCCAGACGATGACAACGATCTCAAGCTCGCCGTCGCACGCGAGCGCAAGATCTGGATGAACGACGTGCTGACCAAGGTCGGCATGGAGCGCGCCGAGCACTGGGGCTGGACCAACACGTACACGTACACGAAGAGCCTCGGCGAGCAGATGATCCTCTCCGACAGCAGCGTGGTCTCGACGATCGTGCGTCCCGCGATCGTGGAGAGCAGCGTGCGCTATCCGTTCCCGGGCTGGAACGAGGGCTTCAACACGACCGCGCCGTTGATGTACCTGATGCTCAAGGGGCACCGCTCGGTGCCGATGGGCTCGGATACGGCGCTCGACGTGATCAGCGTCGACTTCATCACCGCCGGCATGCTGCTCGCGACGGCCGCGGTGCTCGCCGGCGAGCACGAGCCCGTGTATCAGCTCGGCTCGAGCGACTCGAACCGGATCACGAGCAAGCGGCTGACCGAGCTCACCGGGCTCGCCGTTCGCCAGGTGCACCTCGACAAGGTGGATCTCGGTGAGGAGACGCTGCGCAACAAGATCCGCGCGCGGCTCGAGTCCCGCCCGGTGACCTACGAGCACTTCAAGAAGCGTTCGGCGCCGATGTTCAAGAAGATCGCCGATCGCCTGATCGAGACGATCGACACCAGGATGCCGACCTGGGGCGTCCCGCGCCTCGAGGCGATCGCCGAGCGTGCGCGCGAAGAGCTGATGAAGGTGTCGACGTTCACCGGTCAGATCGTCCAGCTCGTCGACCTGTTCAAGCCGTTCACGACCGACCACGACATCGCGTTCCGCTGCGACAACATCCGCGCGTTGTGGGCGCGCGTCTCGCCGCTCGATCAGGACAAGCTGCTGTGGGCGCCGCACCTCGTCGACTGGCGCAAGTACTGGCTCGAGACCCACTTCCCGGGGCTCCGGAAGTGGACGTTCGACAAGCTCGACGAGGAGTTTGGCGCGAAGCCGAAGACGGTCTACACGTACAAGTCGATCGTCGAGCTGTTCGAGTCGACGACGAAGCTCCACCGCAACCGCCTGGCGATGCGCCTGCTGCGCAAGGATGGCGGCGAGCCGATCACGTACACGTTCGGTCACGTCGCCGAGATGTCGTGGCAGGGCGCGGGCGTGCTGCGGCAGCTCGGGGTGAAGAAGGACGATCGCGTGATCGTGATGTCCGAGAACCGCCCGGAGTGGGGCATCTCGTACTTCGCGACGATCCTCGCCGGTGCGGCCGTGGTGCCGCTCGACCGGGAGCTGACGCTGCCCGAGGTGTTGAATCTCGCGCGCGTCTCGCGTGCGAAGGCGATGGTGCTGTCGCGCAGGGTCGTCGAGCGCCTCGCGGGCGAAGCGGGTATCGCGGTGCCGATCGGCGACGACGAACACGATCCGATGGCGGTGTGGTCGCCGGCGCATGGCGCGTTCGACGGCTGGCTCGACGGCCAGGGGATCGACGCGAAAATATTCGCGTTCGACGAGCTCTTGAGCGAGCCCGATGTCTCCGCGGGCGCGGTTCGTCCCGAGGTCAAGGGCGACTCGATGGCGTCGCTGATCTTCACGTCGGGGACGACGGGCACGCCGAAGGGCGTGATGCTGACGAACAAGAATCTGACGTCGATGGTCAGCAAGCTGTCGTCGCTGTTCGAGCTCTACAAGCACGACAAGCTGCTCAGCGTGCTGCCGCTGCATCACACGCTCGAGTTCTCGGCCGGTTTCCTGATGCCGCTGATGCATGGCGCCTCGATCGATTACCTGCAGGAGATCGACGCCGATACGCTCGCCGATGCGCTGCAGGACGAGGGCGTCACCGGCATGGTCGGCGTGCCTGCGCTGTGGCAGCTGCTCGAGCGCAAGATCTACAAGAACGTCGGCGATGCCGGCGTGATCGTGGAGAAGGTCTTCGACACGATCGTCGACGCGAATCGGTCACTGCGCGACAAGCTCCCGTGGGACATCGGCGCCGGCAAGCTGCTGTTCTTCCCGGTGCACCGCAAGCTCGGCGGCCGGATGCGGCTGTTGATCTCCGGTGGCAGCGCGCTGCCGGCCGATACGCTCAAGGCGTTTCGTGGCCTCGGCTTCAATCTCTACGAGGGCTACGGCATGACCGAGTCGTCGCCGGTGCTCACGGTGACGCGCCCGGGTGACAAGATGGTCCCGGGCTCGGTCGGTCGTCCGTTGCCGGGCATCGACGTGCGGATCAATGACCCCGATGCCACGGGAGTCGGCGAGATCGTGGCCAAGGGCCCGAACGTGATGACCGGCTACTTCGAGAACCCGGAAGCGACCGCGCAGACGATCGTCGGCGGCTGGCTCCACACCGGTGACCTCGGGCGGATCGACGGGGACGGCAACGTCTACATCGTCGGTCGCAAGAAGGAGATGATCCTCGGTGCGTCGGGCGAGAATGTCTATCCCGACGAGCTCGAGGAGCTGTATCGCGACAGCAAGTACATCAAGGAGCTGTCCATCGTCGGCCTACCGATCGACGACCAGCACGAGACGGTCGCGGGCTTGTTCGTCCCCGACTACGAGCAGCCCGGATCGCGCGAGGAGATCCGCGAGCTCGTTCGCGAGCACGTCCGGAAGATCAGCAAGACCGTGCCGCTCTACAAGCGCCTCAAGGTCGTCCACCTGTGGGACCGCGATCTGCCCAAGACCGCCGCGCGCAAGATCCTGCGCCGCGAGGTGATCAAGGAGCTGCAGCGGCTCGAGAAGGCGGCCAAGGGCGGTGCCGAAGCGAAGCAGCTGGCCAGCGCCGATGGCGGATCCAACGCGTGGCTGTTCACGTTGCTCACCGACGTCTCGCAGCACAAGGCCTCGCAGGTCACCAGCGAGACCCGGCTCGAGGAGCTCGGCTTCGATTCGCTGATGTTCACCGAGCTCGCCGTCGCGCTCGAGGCCGCGGGCATCGACCTGCCGGATCCGGCGGAGCTCCAGGGGCTCGAGACGGTCGCCGATGTCGAGAAGCTGGTCGCCCGTCAGGGTGCGAAGGCGCGCATCGAGAAGCCCAGGCGCGATCGCCTCGCGAAGGAGAAGCGCGCAAAGGAGAAGGGCGAGGATGCCCTCGGTGACGACGACATCGACGTGCCCAGGCCGCTGGTCTCGCTCGGTCGCCGGGCGCTGCGTTCCGGCATGCGTGCCCTCTACGAGCGCGTGCTCGAGACCGACATCTACGGTCAGCCACCGCCGTTCGGTGGCTTCATCGTCGCGGCCAATCACTCGTCGCCCCTCGACACCG
>Ga0105049_10007859_pt1 | contig 12363 bp, 8 predicted proteins | sample MAT06_FD_78087 | JGI IMG/M metagenome (GOLD analysis project Ga0105049, IMG submission 78087) | Freshwater microbial communities from Lake Fryxell liftoff mats and glacier meltwater in Antarctica - MAT-06 | ecosystem: Environmental > Aquatic > Freshwater > Ice > Liftoff microbial mat | place...
ATTACGCTGGATATTAAAAGTTATTTTGATAGCATACCACACGAAAAGTTGTTGCCTGCTTTACAATTTTACTTTTAAGAAAAATGGGTAAGCCTGTACGTTAGCGGTTGATTAAAAGCCGGCATAGTTAATGAAGATGGAAGTCTTACACAACCACCGAGCGGAACCGCCCAGGGCGGTGTCATTATTTACGTGGTGGCAAATCTATTAAATCTATTGGTGCGAGGCTGGCAAAACTACCACCGCCATTTCATTAAAAGAGACCTGAACGACCTATGGCGCTTTTTGGACAAACGACTTAAAAAATGATGCAAATGGAATAAACGTATGAACCTGCGCAAGAGCCGTCAATGGCTCAACAAGTTGTACAAATTGCAACCCGGTTTGTTTGCCCATCGGAGTGTGTGCGCATGCCACTAATTGCCAACGCATCTTGAAGATCCGCATGAATCGAGAGGTTCACGTGCGGTTCTGTGAGGAGCAGGGGGTAAAATCCCCCTTGCTTACTCAACTGCCTGAAGTGGCTCTCCGTATTATAATGAAAGTTTGACACCAACATTCAGGCTTATAAAATTATGCACCAACGTCAAACCGTTACCATTTTGATTTAGGATATATTCATCCTGTCTAACTTTATTGATTATTGCATAAGATAGAGAAGTTGTTGCAGATAATTTTTTACTTAATTTATAGTCAGTCCCGATACCCAAATTAATAGAATATCCTTGCCAATAATTTTTCTTATATGCACCATCGTATTTAGAAAAGTTTGACTTGTAATAGGTATTCATTAAATAATTCCCCGCAAATCCTGTTGTTACAAAACCGTTTAGTTTGTCTTTTCGTAAGAAATTAAAACCAATATTTACGGGGAATGATAAAGTCCTATAAGAAACTGAATTTGTTGTCACAAGTTCTAGAGTAAAACTTTGATTTGGCGGTGGTAAAGCTGCTTGGTTTAAAAATTAGCAGTTTCAAGAGTTCTGGAAATAAAACCCATGCCAGCATTTACAAAAAAACAATGACTGATATTGTATTGGGCTGTTGAAGCAACGCCCATATTGAATGTTGACTTATTTAAATTTTCTTTCCACCATGGATAACTGTCTTTATGAAAGGTAATTTCTGGTTGAAGTTGAAATGTTAACTGCCATTTAGGGCTTTGTCCGTAAGTACTTACTGAAAGTGTAAGTAGACAATATAAAAGTATTGGTCGCATAATGTTATTGACAATTAAAAATAAAGAATCGTTGCATCATCTTCCTGAACTTTTACTCCATCTGCCAGTGCCATTTCGGCCAACAAGAACAGGTAAAAATTTTTCCCGGGTTCTGCCAATAGTTTGACATTCTTTAAAGAGCTGTCATCCACCAAAATAAATATTGCATCAGCTCTTTGGCTAGTTCAGATCCTCTGGCGCAGATATTCTGCAAGAACAAAGTTTGCTGAAGCAGGGTACAGATTTGCAGCACACAAGGTTCTGGTGGCATATTTTCGCCAGTAATGTGATTGGAATGACGGTTCCAATTGTTGCACAGCACATTTGAATCTGCCTCCTGTAACCAAGGATGGTTTCTATTTACCGAAGCAATTTATTGATTTCTATCATTTTTTGCCTGTTCGCCTCCAGGTATAAGGATTGTACGATATCAATTTTTTCTCGGGCAGATAAATGAAAGTTAAGCGCCGCACCCTTTTCGGGTTTGCTGGGCTTGTACATGATGGTGGCCTTGGTGAGGTTGATGTGTTGCGTTCCGTTGCTGAAGTAACTGAACTGGTCGTTCATCGAATACCCTTGTAGTTTAAACCAGTTGTGTTGTAGCATGGTGGCTGGCGTTACAATCATATCGGTGAGGTTGTTCGGTTCTTTTGGTTCCCATTCATCTATGGGCCTGTCGCGCAGTTGTAAAATCAAAACGCCGCTGGTATTTGCGGCTATCCAATCTTTAAAATTATCGATGAAGCGCAGGGTGGTTTCCGAACCGGCATTGTCTCTTAGTCCGGCATCCATTACATCTATCACCGGGTTGCTGGGTAGCCACACATTGGGCAACACATACGGGAATGTGGCATTCATGCGCATCGCAGTGAGGATGCGCAGGTTCATGGGTTGTTGATACTTAAACATCGCGGCAAAATCTACTGCATCGGGTGATAAGCTGCTGTCATTCTGAAAAAAGGCAGGCTTCATCATAAAGCTCAACGGCTGTGTTCCTATCAGTATCTTTCTGGCATCTGCTTTTACCACCGAATTAAAAATGATCATAGGAACATTAGCTTCTTTTTCATCTTTGGCAATATCTTTTAACTGAATGTTGAGCAAGCCCCGGGTATTATCACTCAATTTTTTTTCAAATGCATAACCCCTGTCTTTTACATAACGGTTATTGTCGACCGCAAATCTTTGAATTGGAGCAAAAATATCCCGGGCCATCATCGAGGTAAATACCGGGTTTAATAAATCCTTGCTGATGTATTCACCATATTTTTTGTCATAAATATTTAAAGATGGGTTGCTTCGTTTGTAACGATACAGTTCCCGGTAATAAGTAGCTGCCAACATACCTCCGCTGGCCCCGCTGATCAAAAAGGTTTGTTTCATGAGGTTGCCGTTGCTCGAACTGTCGAGCTGTTGCAATGTATTCATTACAAATGCTGCACTACGCAATCCACCCCCACTTACATTGATGAATACCATCAAAGGTTTTTGGGAAGATTGTTTTTGTTTCCATTTATCCAATATGCCGAGCATATTTTTTTTATCGGCGGCTACTTGTTCGGGTGTACAAAGCGCTTGTAAACTTTCTTTACTGTATGCAGGCCTTCTGTCTTTGTTGACGTAATTGAGTCCGTAAGCTTTGTTTCTGGGATCAATAATTTCTTTTTCGTATAAAAAATTGATAACAATCACTATTAGAATGGCAACGGGCAAGCTCCAGCTTTGCATGAAATAACTGAGCGAACCGATGAAGGCGATCATCACCGCAAAAAAAACAAGCATACTGGCAGCAGCAGGCATTTCAAAAAGTCGGTTTTCCAGAAAGAACCCTACTAAAATTAAAAATACAAAAGCTAACAACATACAAACAATGGCAGCAAGGTGATGCCTTTTAAACATCGCATCTAAAAAGTCTTGCCGGTAATGGCTTACCTGCCTTACTGTTCTTAGTTTAAAGGATCCGGATAAATAGCTGTTGACTTTTAACCCAAATTCATCTGATACAGCAATTCTGCTTTGAAAGGTTTTTTTAAATAACCCGGGGTTGGCTATGATGGGCGCCATGTTTTTGCTAATACTTTTTCCAGCGCCAAAAAAATAGGCGAAGGAAATGGCCAGTAAAAAAATAATACCCATTAATATACCGCCTATGATGCTGAAAATTTCACCGTTGTTCATGAGCTCCTTGTATTCATCAAACCGATAGAGCTTGATAAAATAGAAAGTGAGCAGTATTACGGGAAGTAAACTATTGTTGATACAGTATTTTAGAAATGGATTGCTGGTAGCCGCTAAAAATTTGAACCGCTTACTGTGAAGGATAAACGTAGTGATGTTCCAGCTCATGAAAAACACACCCCAGGCCACGCCTGTAAAAAAAGCCCCGAGTGCGTTAACCGTTCCCAAGTATTCGGGCGCAAAAAACAAGGCATCTGCTCCAAAGTTTTTCATGAATTGGCTACTGAAAGTGCTGGCCAGTACGTACCAAAAAATAAGGAGTACCTGGTATTTTCTAAAGTGCAGCAAAAAAAGTTGCACCGGAAAAAAGCGATAAATATTTTTAAGCATTGCTTTCATATAAGTCAGTGCTTAAAAATAAGACAATTATAGATGCCAGAAAATTAAGAGTAGCAAGCTGTACTGCTTCCTATACTTTTGATTATAGACTCCTTCGGGATTGCAACAACAATGCAGTGGTTTGTGTAATGGCCGCCGCTGCTAAAAAAAGGTGTGCAGGTTGCGCCCATGCAGGCATATGGGCGTAATATAAAATGATGCCCACCGTCATGTTGAGTAAAAGTGTTGCGCCCAGGCACTTAAACTGAAAGGACAAAGCAGTGTTGGTTCGGTTGCTCCATACTACCCAAATTCCTCCTAAAAGCAACGCCCAAGAAAAACTTCGGTGAATTAAAAACGAAATAGGAAGCGACTCTAACCAAGCGGATCTCTGTGTATAGTTAAGTAATTTAGACACATCATCTACATGCATCCTCACCATGGTGCCTAATACGCTGTGAAATACCAACAATGCCAGAAAAAAGAGTAATTGATTTTTTGAGGTGGCGGAAACAGGGATGTATTTAAATCGTTGCCGAAGTATCAACAGCAAGGCCAATTGTATTTGGACCAATAGAATGGCAAAAAACAAATGTACAGAAATGCTCAGGTGTGCGAGGTTGTACTTTACTACAATAGCACCAAAGAGCCCGGTTAAAATAACGGCCACTAAAAACGCAATCGCTGTTCTGAAAGCCCATTGGTTATTTTTTCTATGTGGGATCATCAGGGCCACCTGAATCAATGCAAAAAGACCCAGCAACACCCCCAATAATCTGTTTACGTATTCGATCCAGGTATGCCAGGCATTAAAGGTATGGTCAATGTCTTGTTTGCCTAAGTATTTTTCAAAATCTGCCGGTAATTCTGCGGCATTGGTAGGCGGAATCCATTTTCCAAAACATTTTGGCCAGTCTGGACAGCCCATGCCACTTTGTGTAGTTCTTACCACTCCGCCTGCAATAATCACCGCGAAACACAACAGAAAGGTGGCCAATGCCCATTTTTTAATAACGCTCATGCTTTTTCAGATCTTGTTACAAATTTACACTCTAATGCTGTCTTTAACAGATATTTGCTGAAGATGTTACAGCCTTTTTTAAATAATACAGGAGCAGAAGCCGGCGTAGATGAAGCCGGCAGGGGTTGTTATGCTGGTCCAGTATTTGCTGCTGCGGTAATATTGCCCCTTCATTTTTTTCATCCTTTACTCAACGACAGTAAACAATTGAATGAAAAAACCCGCGATATCCTCCGTCCGATCATCGAAAAAGAAAGCATCAGTTTTGCAGTGGGTGTGGTGAGTAACGAAGAGATTGATAGGATAAATATTTTGCAAGCATCTTTCAAAGCCATGCACCTGGCCATCGACGCATTACAGGCGAAGCCCGATCGGTTGCTCATCGATGGCAATCGATTCAAAACATACGGGCAAATTCCTCATCGGTGTATAGTGAAAGGCGATGCGATTTTTGCATCTATTGCAGCGGCCAGCATATTGGCCAAAACTTACCGGGACGCCTACATGCAAACCGCACATAAAAATTTTCCACAATATGGCTGGAATCAAAACAAAGGGTATGGCACTGCACAGCATCGCAAGGCCATTGAAGATCATGGCTTGTGTGATTTGCATCGCAAGAGTTTTAATATTTTATCCCCGCAGGTTCAACTGTTTTAATGTTGATCGCTGGTGGAGTTTGTATATGCGAAGCCCTTTTCTAATTAAAACCTCGGCGGCACCAACCACCAATTTAACTCGCCGTTTTCCATCACTGTATTGGGAGTTTGCTGGCCGCCTGTGAGTTCGGTTACTCTTTTTTGCAAGTATTGCTTTAAATCCCGATAATGAATTTGATCATAGCTCGATTCCTTTCTAGCAGCAAAATTCCACCCGTTGATGAGCGCATAAGTAAATACGCCGTTGTTCCATTTTTCGCCTTCCAATGCATACTCAGTGCCAGATGAGGCAGCAATCAAATTGATGCCAGTATTTGACAATTGATCTGTAAAAATCAGCTGCATCGATTTCAATAAAAGACTAGCAGATGCATTGTTTTCTTTTTTTCGGTTGATAACGATATTGCCTTTCACCGTACTTTTTTCTTCAGTTACTGCTGCTATGATTTCTGTTTTGGTAGGCGTTGTAAAACCTGCTACCACATCGCCGCTGTGACAAGCATCGAGTGTAATCATCCGATATCTTGCTGGAATATCTTCCAACAAACCGGTGATCGCGTTCATGGAAAAACCATTTTGAGCGGGCTCATTAAAATTGATATCGTGCGTAGCAAACCAAAACTTTTTATCTTCATCTAACAAGCCATGTCCGCTAAAGGAAACCAATACCTTATCATCTGGTTGCGTACTTTTTAAACGTTGTTTCAATGCCTGTATATTAGCAGCAGTAACGTTTTCATTAAATAAGGTATCTATGAAAATGCCCGGATATTCCCGAGCTAAAAATTTTGCAATATCTCGGATGTCTTTGTCGGCATATTTCAAGTTTTGACTTGAATCCTTATACTGCGAAACGCCGATGCCTACAAAATACCACTTACCGCTATCGGCAAATTCGCCCGTTGCTTTAAACTCTATAAAATTACTTCGATACCCTTTTTCGTCTTCTGCCCATGCGTAAATGCTGTTAGGGCCTGCATTTAGTGGTATGTCAATCGTTTGATTGAATGATTTTTTGTCTGCAGCTAATTTAATGTTCACAACTAACGGGCATCCGTTTACTAGCACCTGAAGTGAAGCAAGAGGTAAAGTATGTTGGGCAGTAGCTTTTATGATGAGACTGTTTCCACTGATATTGCTGTTTGCCTTTAATTGCGGGGCTATTTGATTGGCAGCCAGATTATAGGATGTCGTTTTGTATTTCTGTAATCTTATATCGTGCAATTGTTTGTAAAAATCAATTTCAGATTTGGGGCCGTTGAGGTACTCTAACACTTTATCGGGACGATTGTATAACAAATCGCCTTGCTTTAAAGGGATGGTACGGTTGTTTTGTACAAAGTGAATGTTACCTTCTACGCCAGGTGTAGCCATGTAATAATTTTCTTTGGTAAGCCAAATGTATTTTCGTTGCGCAAAACTTGCATCGGGAAAAGTGTATAACCGTAGGTCTGTTTGCAGTGTCTGTTTATTGATGAAGTAGTAGTTGTCTAAAGCGTCTACGCTTAGTAAATATTGATCATTGCTTCCAACAAAAGCTTTTATCTCTGTGTTGGTTTTGATACAATCTACAAACTGCTTATTTTTTATTTTTACGATTCCACCGTCATCATAACCAACGTATAAAGTTTCGCTAGTGTTATCATACTCAAATGTTGGCCCTACATTCAAGGAAGTGGATAGGTATCTATACTTCACTTCTTCTTTGGTATTGTATAGGAGGTTTCTAAAAACCACTGCATTGTTTTCAGCATACACAATATGATGCTCGTCTACAATATTAATATTGTACATAGAGTCGCTTGCGAACACCACATTGTGTTTAATTTTTTTAAAGGAATTGTTTTCAATCTTATACGCTTGTAGTTGTTTGGTTTGTTGGTTCAACAAATAAAATAAGAATGGGCCACCTGTAGGCATTTGTTTGGTTTGTACTATTTTGCCCGATAGTATTTCTGGATATTTTCCTGTAGACAAATTAAGTAAAAGCAGCTTGTCTTCGGGGCTCGTAAGCGGGTCGTTGTCCATAAACTTGTACTCACTTTTAACAATTAATGCCACATCCTGCCCTTGAATGGGATACATTTTTAATTCGTTTAAAGATTCATCTTTGAATGGAAGTTCGTACACATTTTTTAAACGCCGGTCAGTAATATTGCTGGTAGCTAACAATATTTTATCGAAAGAATCTTTCCAGGTGTCAATGTTTTTACTCTTGCCTATAGACGGCACAAACAGTTGCTCGTGTTTTTTTAGCTCATGAGTTGTTTTGCCTTCGTCCCAAAATGACTTATAATCTAATATGTCATTTACAATGATGGTGCTCAATAAAGTACTGTCGTTTACGATGGCTTTTCTGTCAATATCTGCTTCTTTTAAAAAGCCAGTATTGAGGTCCCAAATACGCCCGTCGCTTACGAGGTATTTTTGGTGGAGTTGTGTGTGCTTTACAAAATTTTTTACTTTTTCAACGCTGTACAATTGGTGTAAACTATCCCCATTAAATTGCCAGGTATTGATCTTCTCAGAAGCAGTGAACAAGAATTTTTCATCGGGACTTACTACATAACTATAATCGGTATTTGACTTTATATGAAGTGGTTGTAATTCGCCTGTAAGTAAATTTATTCTGAACGGCATACTGGTCTTTTCCTCTGTGCAGTAAAGATTGGTACTAACTAGTTGTTGCACTCTATAATTTGCTGGTAGGCTGCCCTTGTGTATTTTTTTTCCATCTGTGCCAAACCAATGTAACTGCTTGCCGGTTGGGGTTGTTTCCATCAATAAAACCCCTTTCTGATTGATAAATTCTTTACACTCAAGTGGAGTGGCATAAATTTCTACAGAAGTAGAAAGCAGGCTGTTTTCTATGGTATAGCTGGCAGTGGAACCTTCGTTTAATGTTTTTGTTTTAAAAAGATAATTGTCGCTTTTGGGAAGTCGCCATTTGTCATATAAACCCCTTTTAGTTTTATAAACGTAAGGCAGTGAATTGGTTGCTTGCAGTGTACTATCCAACGACATTGTTATAACTTTTTCTTCCGGATATTTCAGGCTTGATTGAATAGTGAATGTAGGTTGTTGCAAATGGTTCCAATAAAATTGGGTAACTCTTTCCCAGCTTTTTTCGGATAAAATCATTTTTTTTCGAACGATTTTCCCAGTATTGATATTCACCAAACTCATTTGAAGGGTATCATCTATTTCGGTTGAAATACCCACCTTCACCATCCATTCAAAAATGGAGTTCCCATCTGGAGAAAGATGGGCGGTGTTGCTTGGCGAAAATCTACTCTTTGCATTCAGGTCGAGGTTGATAGAGGGAAACGTAGTAATCATGTTTCCATTCTCCATATTATACAATAAAAATTCATCTCCTTCAACGGGAAGTAATGCGAGGCCATTGTTTGACAGCGTTACTTCAGCTTTTATTCCATAAGCGGATGCTGGAAGTCTATTGATAGAGGTTTGCAATCCATCTTCGTATAATTGATTGGAGTCTTTTCTGTTTTTTGGAATCACTACTCTCACAAGAGCAGCAGAATCGGTTTCTAGTCGGAATAAGAAATTTTCAATACTCTTATCCGATTTTTCTTTGCTACCAGTAAGGTACAAAAATCCATCTTCTTCATTATAGTAGCTGCGATGAACGGTTTTAATACCTTGCTGTTCAAGTGGCCTAAAGAAATTAAAAATTACGGTGGCTGTGAGCAGGTCAAATAAAAGCAGTGAACGTATGCCATCTAACACGTATAATTGGTCCTTGTTGAAATCGAAAGAAAAGCTGGCATTATTAATCGCCCTCATGCCGAAACTGGCTGCTTTTATGTGTTTTACAAACACGGGTTTTCCACTGCTGTAATTGTACAAACTTATGCTGGCTATAGACGCATCCCAAGAAGAACCTTCAGACACCCAGACCTGTTTTTTATTTTCATCAATGTAAAATGCTTTTACCTCTTCTTTTTCTTCTTGTGGGGTGACTTTTGTAAATTCATCAGGATGATCAGTAGGAATAAAATACCAGCCATTCTCCTGGCTGCCAACAAATGCCACATCTCCTGCTTTATCGAGTGATGCAGCAGTAAGTTTGTACTTTGTGAATATGCTATGCAAACTGTCTTTTCCATTTACTTTTTTTTCGATGCCAATGGTGCCGTTGTTGCAAATAATAGAAGAATCTTTACCCCAAAAAAAACAGTTATTCGCTGTCCAGCAATACACATCTCCATTTTTGGCAGAGCTACTCATTTTAAATTCAACAGAAGGAGTCAGTCGATTAATTTTTTTCAAACTATCGCCCATCACATACACTTTTGAAGAGTCGAGAAAATGAGACCTGTATTCAAAACCATAGGGTGGTGATTTAGTATCGAAATGCCTACTAAAAAAATTGTAGTTGGGTAACCTGTCTAGGGTAAACTGGTAATGAGGATAACTGTTGAAGAGTTGTGCGGCATCTAAAAAATTATTCCACACTTTAAAAACGTTGTAACCGCTAGACAATATCCATTCTTTTTTTTCAGGATAATAAGAAATATGCCTCGCCTGAAGTTTACCCAAATTGCTTATTTCTTTTACCAGAAACTGGGCTTTACTTTGCTGTTGAATAAAGAACAAAAATATAAGTATAGGCAATCTTGCGGCAAGACTCATGAAACAACTTTTAAATATTAAAAAAAAAAGAAAAGTTTTATTGGGCAAAACGGACTGCTGTTTTTTTAGCATAGTTCTATTCTTCCCAAACGCCCAATCCTTCTCTGATAACTTCGTACTCACTGCCGGTGCAATCAACAATTGTACTGGGTATCATACCACCAACGCCACCATCAATTACAAAATCTACGTCTTTCATCATTCGCTCGTAAATTATTTCAGGATCGGTGTAATCCTCCACCATTTCACCTGGAAGAGAAGCACTGAGTAAAGGGTGCCCCAACGCATCAAGAATATGCCTGCAAACTTCGTTGTCGGGCACCCGCAATCCGATGGTGCTTTTTTTATTTTGTAAAATTTTGGGCACCTGTTTGCTGGCAGGCAAAATGAACGTGAAGGGCCCTGGCAGGTAATGTTTTAACAAGCGGTACAAAGGCGTACCAATACTTTTGGCATAATCGCTGAGGTGGCTAAGGTCGCGGCAAATGAAAGTAAGTTGTGCTTTGGCTGGATCTACGCCCTTTATTTTGCAAATTTTTTCTACTGCTTTGGGTTGAAAGATATCGCAGCCCAGTCCATAAATGGTATCTGTTGGGTAAGCGATCACGCCCCCATCCAACAAACATTCAACTACTTGTTTGATGAGCCTCGGCTGTGGGTTTTCGGGGTGTATCTGAATCAACATGCTGCAAAAATACGTGCTTTTATCAGCATAGGCGTCAGTTGGAAGCGCCTTGGCCGTTGCAGGGCCTTTGTTTACTGCTACTTTTCCGCTACTTTTGCAGCGCAAAAAATCATACAACAAAACTCAAACATTTATGTCTCTTATCACTGTTGGCACCATGGCCTTTGATGCTATTGAAACACCTTTTGGCAAGGTTGACCAAATCGTAGGTGGTTCCGCCACCTATGTAGCCTATGCTGCCAGCAATTTTATTAAACCCATTCAGCAGATCTCGATTGTGGGATACGATTTTCCTGCCGCTGAAATGGAGGAGTTAAAAAGTCGTGGAGTAGAAGTGGATGGAGTAGAAGTGGTGGCAGACAAAAAATCATTTTTCTGGAGCGGGAAGTACCATATTGATATGAATAGCCGCGACACGCTGGTAACAGACCTGAATGTGCTGGAAGATTTTAACCCGATAGTACCCGAATCTTACCAGGGTGCAGAGTTTTTGATGCTGGGTAACCTGATGCCAAAATTGCAATTAAGTGTGATCAACCAGATGAGGGTGCGTCCAAAACTCATTGTAATGGATACCATGAATTTTTGGATGGACATTGCCTTGGATGATTTGAAAGAAGTGTTGAAAAAAATAGATGTTTTATTGGTGAACGACGGCGAGGCCCGTCAACTCAGTGGTGAAGTTTCTTTGGTAAAAGCTGCCCGTAAGATCATGGAGATGGGACCTCATTTCCTGATCATCAAAAAAGGAGAGCATGGGGCTTTGCTGTTTCATAAAAACCATGTGTTTTTTGCGCCGGCATTGCCTTTAGAAGAAGTGTTTGATCCCACAGGTGCTGGCGATACCTTCGCGGGTGGGTTCATAGGTTATCTGGCAAAAACAAAAGACATCAGTTTCGAAAATATGAAAACTGCCATTATCGTTGGAAGTGCGATGGCTAGTTTCTGTGTAGAAAAATTTGGTCCGGAACGCATGAAAGAAATCACCAAACAAGATATAGATACCAGACTGAGCGAGTTTGTACAATTGGTGAATTTTGATATTGACCTGGTTTAAAAGATAGCTTTTTTATATGATTTTAAAAGGTTGGTAACATACTGGTGTTGCCAACCTTTTTTGATTGCACATCCCTTCATTTATCAGATATTTATTACATGATTGAAATCATCGTTTTGTTTTTTTTAGCCAGGCATATCAGCAAGATAGCAACACAAAAAGGATTGCCACCCAATAGATGGATATTATACACGGTATTGGGATGGATAGCTGCTGAGTTTGCGGGCTTGATACTCGGTATAGTTCTTTTTGGCACAGAAAATTTAGTTGGACTGATGATGTTCGCCATCGCTTGCGCTTTTGGCGGCTATTTGTTGGTAAAAAGAAACCTCGAAAACACACCTGATGCGGAGGAATAACATATTCATTGTAGATGGATGTAACACTCAAAATAATTTTTATCAGCTTGTAATTTCTGGAATGTACTGGTTACTAATAATTAAAAAAAAGTAACACAATGACCAATTCTACCACTTCAAAACCTGCTGCAAAAAACTGGAACAAACCAGG
>Ga0105049_10007863_pt1 | contig 12361 bp, 9 predicted proteins | sample MAT06_FD_78087 | JGI IMG/M metagenome (GOLD analysis project Ga0105049, IMG submission 78087) | Freshwater microbial communities from Lake Fryxell liftoff mats and glacier meltwater in Antarctica - MAT-06 | ecosystem: Environmental > Aquatic > Freshwater > Ice > Liftoff microbial mat | place...
ATCCGTGAGCGCAAGAATGGCACCCAGGCGCATCCAATCAGCAACTGCCTTGCCGCCATGGGCTGCTCGGCGCAGGCCGTGGACGATGCTGATATAACGGGTGGTGGGATTGGTCATGGCTGCATCCTCGACAGGGAATCGACAAAAAAGGAGGGCCAGGTTCATGCACTCTCAATACTCGAACATCCGATTGAGGATGGCGGGGTCCAGGACCGAATGGCGGCGTGGCGTACCCATGCGTGCCACACGGGCACCTTCGGCGTTTTGTTCATCCCTCCCTGGGGTGCGTGCGCTCGTGGCGACACCCCCCATCCCCAGATTCACCTCCATTTCATTGACCCCCGGCGTCTACCGACCATGAGCTTTCCACCCTGCGGCAGACGGTGGAATGGGACAGGGCTGAGAACGATGGGGAAAAGGCGTATGCCCCCTTGTTCAAGTCCACTGTTTACCATTTTTCATTATTCACATTCCACCGAGTCGCCGCGACCTGCGTTTGGCAAAGACAGATAACAACAATTCATGCAGGCCCTTTGAAATCCATGTCATGATTTCTCCGGAGATCGTACCATGATGGCCCCCGCAGCTGCAGTTCCATCCCCTGCCGGAAACCACAGTCAGGGCCTGACCCATGAAGAAGCGCAACGTCGCTTGCAACAGGACGGTCCCAATGAATTACCAAGCCAAGGCAAGCGGGGACTCGGCGTCATCGCCTGGGAGGTGATGAAAGAGCCGATGTTCCTGCTCTTGCTGGCGGCAGGCGTCATCTACCTGCTGATGGGCGAGCCCCTGGACGCTTCGATGTTGCTCGGTTTCGTAATTATAGTGATGGCTACCACCATCATCCAGCAGCGGCGTACAGAACGTGCGCTCGATGCCCTGCGTGATTTATCGAGCCCGCGTGCCTTGGTCCTGCGCGATGGTCAGCGCCAGCGTATGGCGGCCCGCGAATTGGTGCGGGGTGATATATTGGTGCTGGCCGAAGGCGACCGTGTACCGGCCGACGCCCTGCTGCGCACAGGCGATAATCTGAGCGTCGACGAATCGCTGCTGACTGGCGAATCAGTGCCTGTCCGCAAGGCACCGTCGGCGAATGCCGTTGATCTTGGCGAACCGGGTGGCGATGACCGATCTGGACTTTTCTCGGGGAGCTTGATCACTGCCGGCCAGGGATTGGCCGACGTCGTGGCCACCGGCCCGCGAACGGGACTGGGCCGAATTGGCCAGGCTTTGCAGGACGTGAAAAGCGAACCGACTTCGCTGCAACAGGAAATCGGACGCTTGGTACGCATCCTCGCCATGGTTGGCATGTCATTATGTGTCGTGGTCGTGATTGCCTATGGCTTGACGCGCGGCGGCAGCGCCGCGGCCTGGAAAGAGGGCCTGCTCGCCGGGATCGCAATGGCGATGGCGATGCTGCCCGAAGAATTCCCCGTTATCCTCACCATTTTTCTCGCCCTTGGGGCTTGGCGCATTTCGCGTTCGCACGTCCTGACCCGACGGATGCCAGCCATCGAAATGCTGGGCGCTGCTACCGTATTGTGCACCGACAAAACCGGCACCCTCACCCTCAACCAAATGTCTGTGAGCGCGGTGGTCGTCGATGGACAACGCTCCGCAGTATCCGCCGGCAAGGCAATGCCCACCAACGTCCAGCAAGTGGTCCATACCGCGGCACTTTCGTGCAAGGCGGAACCGTTTGATCCGATGGAATTGGCCATTCATGCGGCTGCTTCAGCTGTGGCTTCAGCGCAGGAATCGGGATGGACCCTGGTGCGCGAGTTCCCCCTTTCGCAGCAGCTGCTGGCAGTAAGTCGGGCGTGGAATAAAGGAAACGGACAACCGTTCTTAATTGCATCCAAGGGCGCTCCTGAGGCTATTGTCGGATTGTGCCGCAAGCTGTCACCTCCAGAGCGACAGGCGATATTAGAACAAGCCTCATCGTTGGCCGCCGATGGGCTGCGTGTACTTGGTGTGGCCGAAGGCCACTTGGCTGCTGATCACCTGTCCACCGAGCACAAAGATCTCGAGCTAGAATTTATTGGCTTGATCGCCCTCGCCGACCCCCTGCGCCCGACGGTGCCAGCAGCAGTAGCCGAATGCCAAAGCGCTGGCATCCGCGTGGTAATGATTACCGGCGATTATCCCGCGACGGCGCAGAGCATCGCGCGCCAAGCCTGCATCGCCAATTTTAACGAATGCATCACTGGTCCAGAACTTGGCCAGATGTCCGACCACGAATTGGCGCAGCGCATCCGTACGGTCGCCATTTTTGCACGGGTTATTCCCGAACAAAAATTGCGCATTGTCCAGGCGCTTAAAGATGACGACCAGGTCGTGGCGATGACCGGTGACGGAGTCAACGATGCGCCGGCGCTGAAGGCCGCCCACATCGGTATTGCGATGGGCGGACGCGGCACCGATGTCGCCCGTGAATCCGCTTCATTGGTCTTGCTGGATGACGATTTTGCCTCCATCGTCGCGGCGGTGAAACTGGGCCGTCGTATTTTCGACAATATCAAAAAGGCGATATCGTTCACCCTCGCCGTTCATGTGCCGATCGCCGGGTTGTCGATACTGCCGGTATTCATGCCTAGCTGGCAATTGCTGCTCTTGCCGGTGCATATCGCCTTTTTGGAATTAATCATCAATCCAGCCTGCTCGCTGATATTCGAGGCCGAAGTTGCCGAGCAGGACATCATGCAGCGACCACCACGCCATCCAACTGAGCGCCTATTTTCGCTGATGAATGTCGGTCTAAGCTTGCTGCAAGGCGTCAGTGTCCTCGTGATCTGCATTGGCGTGTACCTGCTTGCTCGCGTCGATCACGGCCCTGACGCTGCCCGGGCCCTGACCTTTACCGCCCTGGTGTGCGCAATCTTGGCGATCATCGTCACCAATCGCTCGCGGAGGAGCTCCATCTTCCAGATCCTTCGCATCCCTAACCCGGCACAGTGGTGGGTGATCGCTGGCGCTGCCGGATTCCTTGCATTATTGCTGCTCCTCCCTGCAGCGCAGCGGCTGTGCCATTTTGCGCCACTCCATGGACCGGACGTTGTCCTTGCGGTCGCGGCTGGCTTAGTCTGCATCGCCTGGTTCGAAGTCGTCAAGGCGTTTCGTCGTCACCGAATATAATTCCCGATCCGGGATCGATGCCGCGACAACATCGCCACTGCTTGCAAAAGAATGCCTTACCAGATCTTGAGCCAGCCTAATCCTGATCACCCTGGCCCTCCTGCCCAAATGTCGCGACCAATCCCTTTGCAAACGCATCCCTTTGAGCAGTAGTCATTGCGGCATCGCCGTGCAACAATAGGTAGTCACTCGGAGGCATGTTACCCTTGGTCACTTCTTCCCCGGCTTCATCGGCATCACCCATATTGGCCATCGATATGTTAAAGTGTTCGCGGCCCTCCGTAACGTTGTTCCACATCAGAAAAGCCGATGGACCAATATAGGAATACCAAGGCCATTTGGTTTCATGGCTATGACAATCAACGCATGACGTCCTGAATTGTGCCTGAGTTGCCGGCGAGTCCCATGCCGCCGTATTTTCAATGGGGGGATTGCTTCTCGGGACGAACAGCCCTGACAACAAGGTGAGCACCAGTACAGATGCCGTGATCCAGAGTAATTTTTTCTTCATTGGTTTATCATCGTTTCATTGGTTGACGTACAGAGACCCGAATCGCCGTGACCGAACAACGTCCGACCGCAGCACTCGATCGCACTCTTGCCGAGCACGTTCACTCCTGCCATCACGAGCCAACTCACCAGCGCCTACAGGATTGCAAGATGCCGGTGCAAGCTCCACGGTCGCAGCTCGAAAGCGGCCATGAAGCCTCCTAGCCTTTTGTGCCTCACAAGTGTGGATTCTCACATTTGTGAGGCTTCGTGGATATCGCACCAGGGATCCCTGGGGAATATAAGCGTGGCTGCATCGGCATGAATTATCAGATGTGCCCATTGAGCTAAGAGGCCCTGGTGACCTGTGGATCTAGGTGCACGGTGCCAGTTAACGATTTTACGATCAAACAAACGGCCTCTGTTTTTTCGAGCGCAGCAATGGCCACGGCCTCGTTCGCTTGCTCTGAAATCTTAACCTGCGCATGGATGGTATATTCAGTAAATTTTGTCACGCCATCTTTGCGTTCAAGCTTGCCAGTGACGTCGCATGAAACGGTTAACCATTCTAATTTTGCTGCCGCGGCAATGGAGCGAAAGGTCAGGATGTAACAGTCGGCAATCGCCGCGACTAACAAGCTTTCTGGCGACCATCGATTACCCGGTCCGCCAAATTCAGCCGGCGGCGCGGTGATAATGGTTTCCACATTCGCGGACGATACGCTAACCTCCCCCTTTGGCTCTCCAGTGGCGGTGGCTTGATAGGAGTGTGGTAATGGTTGCATGAGATTCCTTCGTGTTAGAAGTGTTTAAAAGAATGCGGTCCAGATATCGAGAGCAAAATAACTGACGCGTATGGCCACGCGCACCACCGTGAACAGTCTAACCTGGTACGCTGCACTGCCAGGAATTTCTATTTTTCCCGCTCGCGATCACGGACTCTGCTGAGCAGGGATATGGGGATCCCTGTACATCGGGGCTGTGCGGCGTTTCGCGAAGCTACTTCAGCCACGCTTCTCCTTTTTCCGATCGGGCACCGACCCCGAATGCACCAGGTGGCTATCGACAACCACCGCCGATGTACGCATGACCCCATGCTTGAGCATGACTTCGGGATTGGTTTGCTTGACGACGTGGACAGGAATGCCGCACTCATCGGCAACTTTTGGGATAAGCCCAGCGGTCAAAACGCATTGTGCACACCCACTGCCACGCACTTCGAATTGTTTCATGATACCTCCTTATAGGATATAGATGATGTTTATTATCCACCCGACAAGGGTGAATGAGATGAGTAAGGAACCGAAAATGATAGCGAGTAACTTTTAAGACCAGGAGGGCAAATATCTTGGTGGTGTCTTCCATAAAGAAGCGGAACGACCATCCAAGTTTTGATCCTGGCGCTAAACCGAACACCACGTAAGCAAGCCAATCGCCTAGTGTTCCGAAAATAGATAGCATACAACCTTTCTTCTTTTATGGCCTATTTCGACCAAGGCAGCCAAGGTGCCCATGCTCATTTCGCGTCGTCAATCATTCGTATGGTTTTTTCCTCGACCTCGTGAGCGATCTGAACTAACGTCGGGTCTTGAGAAAGTGCGGAAAGCATTTGGGCCGGCTTAATGAGACCAATTTTTGTTATCCCCTTCTCTGTAAACACAGAGATACGGCATGGCAGTGCCATATTCAGGCGCATATCGACTGACAATACTTTTGCCGCCTGTACCGGATTGCAGACTTCAAATACCTTACATTGCTCACCGAAAGGAAGACCTTTATTGCGGAGCGTTGTGCCCAAATCGTGGACATGCAGCACTCCGAAACCGTGCTGTGTAACGGCTGATTCAAGATCTTTCGACGCCTGTTCAAATGGTTTGTTGGTTTCGACTATATAATACATGAATCACCTCGCGTGTTGTGTGGAATATTCTGGATTGTACTGGTCATTGCGGCCAGATAGACAGCGTTCATGGCAACCACTTGCGCTGCAGCACATAGAGGAGCGGCACCAACACCGGGGCGGTGAGCAGACTGGCCAAGGATCCTGCCATCAGGGCCAAGGCCAGACCCTGAAATATCGGGTCAGCCAGAATAATGCCGGCGCCAACTACCACGGCGAGTGCGGTGAGCAGCATGGGACGGAAACGCACGATGCCGGACTCGATGGCGGCTTCTTCCAAGGTCATGCCATTCGCCATTTCTGCCTCAATAAATTCCACCAGGATCACCGAGTTGCGTACCACAATGCCAGCTCCGGCCATGAAACCGATCATGGACGTCGCGGTAAAGAATGCACCCCAAACAGCGTGCGCTGGGAGGACCCCAAGGAGCGAAAAAGGAATAACAATCATCACCACCAACGGCGTAATGAAGGAATGAAACCAGCCGACCATCAGCAGATATATCAGCACAATACAACCAGCGAAGGCCAACCCCATGTCGCGGAAGACTTCGATGGTGATGTGCCACTCGCCATCCCATTTTATGGCCGGCGCAAGGTCATTCGTCGGCAGAGTCGAATTGAGCACGGTCAGCGTGGCGCTGCCACCGCCAAAACGGGTAGCGTCCAGTTTGGCGAGGGCTGCATTCATTTCGAAAATTGCGTAGGCCGGGCTCTCCACCGCACCCGCAACGTCGGCAACCACGTAGGTGACCGGTAACAGATTCTTGTGGTGAATACTGGGCTCCAAAGCACTCCGCTCGATACGGCCGAGTTCACGCAGCGGCACCAAACCTCCTGGGCCGCGCACGCGCAGACTCAGCAGGTCTTCCGCCTGATGGATGGTTTCGCCCGGCAGACCGACAACGATCGGCAGGTCTTCCTTTTCTCGCGCCAGGTGCGCGAGTCCGACTGGCATTCCAACCATGGCCAGGCGAACGGTGTCGGTGATCGCGGCGGTGGAAATCCCCGACAAGGCGGCTTTTTCTTTATCAACGACGAAGCGAATGCGTGGCTGGGCGGCTTCGACATACCAATCGATATCGACCACACCGGCGGTTTTGCGAAATATCCGCTTTACCGCATCGGCGAGACGCAGGCGGTCCTCTGCGCTGGGCGCATACACTTCAGCGACCAGCGTTTGCAGAACCGGTGGGCCGGGCGGCACTTCGGCGACGGTTATTCGACCCCCTGCCCGTGCCGCTATTTCAGCCAGGCGTGGGCGAACGCGCTTGGCAATGTCATGCGATTGCGCGGCTCGTTCCTCTTTAGGCAGCAGGTTGACCTGAAGATCAGCGACGTGGTCGCCACTGCGATTAAAATAATGCCGCACCAAGCCATTGAAATTAAAGGGCGAAGCAGTGCCGACGTAGACTTGATAGTTGGCGACTTCGGGTTCGTCCTTGAGTGCGAAGGCCAGGTCGCGCGCCACGGCAGCGGTGTGCTCCAGCGCGGTGCCTTCTGGCATATTCAAGATGACTTGGAATTCTGATTTATTGTCGAAAGGCAGCATTTTCACTTTCACCAAACCGGTCGGAACCAGCGCCAGGGCAACCAACAGCGCGATCACCACGCCACCGATCATGCCCCACCGCCACCAGCCAGAGACCAGCAACCGGTGCATAAACCAACGGTAACCGCGGGTCAACCTGCCCTCGCGGGCATGTTCGAGGTGTGCCTGCGGTTTGAGAATGCGCACTGCGGCCCACGGCGTGACGATGAAGGCAACCAACAGCGAAAAAATCATCGCCGCACTGGCACCAACCGGAATCGGCCGCATGTAGGGACCCATCAGTCCGCCAACCATCGCCATCGGCAAAATGGCCGCGATCACCGCGATGGTGGCAAGGATGGTCGGATTGCCGACTTCGGCCACCGCCTCAACCGCGATATCCGTCAAGGACTTATCCTTGGAGTCTTTGAGTCTTACCCGGCGATAGATATTTTCGACCACCACGATCGCGTCGTCCACCAGAATACCGATCGAAAAAATCAGCGCAAACAAGGTAATGCGGTTGAGGGTATAGCCCAACAAATACAACACGAGCAAGGTCAGCGCTAAGGTCGCCGGGATGGCGATGGCGACGACCAGCGCCGCACGCCAGCCCAATAAGACCATAATTAACAGCGATACTGACACCACCGCGATACCCATATGCAGCAACAGTTCGTTTGATTTATCAGCAGCCGTCTGGCCGTAGTCACGGGTCACCGTCACGGTCAGGTCGGCTGGAATAATCGTACCCTTGAGGGCCTCAACTTCCTTCAAGACAGCTTGACTGACATCGATGGCGTTTGCACCTGGGCGCTTAGCGATCGACACCGTGACTGACGGTTCTTCGCCAGCCTGCGTACCAAAAAAAGTATAGGTGGTCGGATCCGCGGTACTGTCCGTCACCGCTGCGACATCGCGCACATAAATCGGCTTACCACCTTGCGCACCCACCACGACGCTGGCGACATCGCGCTCGTCACGCAGGAAATCACCCGTCTCGACCAGTACCGCGCTGTTGGCATCGATGAGTCGACCAGCCTGGTCGGCACTGTTGGCGGCACTCAGCGCACCGACAATATCTTGGGCGCCCAAGTTGCGCGCTGCCAACCGTTGCGGATCAAGCTGGACGCGGATCTGGCGATGTGCGCCACCGATGAGCCGGGTCTCGGCCACCTGCGGCACGCGTTTCACCACCGTCTCGATCTCAGTGGCCACCCGGCGTAAAGTCAGGTGATCATAGCGCCCTGAGTGTAAGGTCAGAGCTAGGATTGGGACGTCATCAATCGAACGCGGCTTGATCAACGGCTGCGTCACGCCAGCCGGAATGCGATCGAAATTCGCCTGTAGTTTTTGGTTGAGCCGCACCAAGCTGGTCTCGACATCTTCGCCGACTTTAAAGCGGACGATGGTCATCGCCCGACCGGACATCGCCGTGGAATACACATATTCAACGCCCTGAATTTCCCACAGCAGTTGCTCCATCGGTCGGACCACGCGCGCTTCGACCTCCTGGGCCGTGGCGCCGGGCATGCCAACCATGACATCGACCATCGGTACTTTTATTTGCGGCTCTTCTTCGCGTGGGAACAGCAGGATTGCCATCCCCCCGAGCAGGATGCTGGCGATGACTAATAACGGCGTCAGTTTGGAATTGACGAATGATTTGGCGATACCGCCGCTGAGACCCAAATGCATGGCGTACTTTGTGTAAACGTGGATTCAGTGAATCAGCGGACAGTGACGGGCTGGCCGTCGATCACGATGTCAACCTCGCTGGTCACGACGGTCTCGCCGGCAACCACACCAGCCCGCAGCGTGGTAAATTCACCTTGGCTACCGCCAAGGCGAACCAGGCGCAAACGCGCGATGCCATCCTGAACGACATAGACCGCATCGAGTTGACCACGCTGGATTAATGCGGCGGTCGGCACTGCCAGCATCTGTCCACCAGCGGTGGCGATGGACGCGCGGCCAAACTGACCGGAGCGCAATCCGGGCGTAGCGCTCGGCAAGGTCAATTTCACCAAGACGCTTCGACTCACCGGGTCAGCGGCCGGTGACACTTCGACTACTGGAGCTTCAATATCGAGTCCCGCAGCGTCAATCTGCACGCGCAACGTGGAGCCCATGGCCACCGTTCCGGCCAGAGATTCGGGAACTTCCACTTCCAGACGAAGTGACGACGGATCTTCCAAGTCAATGACCGGCCGACCTGGGGCGAGGAGATCGCCGATCTCAACATATTTGCGGACAACGACGCCGGCGAAGGGAGCGGTCATCTGCGTATAGCCGACCATGATTTCGGCCGCTGCCGCTGCCGCTGCCGAGCCCGCGGCCCGGGCTTGGGTGGCATCAAACTCGGCCTTGGTCAGGACCTGCTTTTTGAACAATATTTGGGCGCGCTCAAAGTCGGCGGCTGCCTGAACGGCGACGGCCGTGGCTTGGTCGCGCTGGGCGGCGATTTCCAGGGCTTCAAGTTCGACCAACACCGCACCAGCGGCGACCACTGCTCCGGGAGTCGCAGTGACGTGCGAAATCACGCCCGGCACGCGGGCCTGCAAGGTGACGTGCCGCTCGGCGCGTACGGTGCCTGGCAGCTGTTCAAAAGCCCCACGCTCGACGAGCGAGGCGATCGCCGTGGTCACGGCAATCGCTGGTCCCGGTTTGTCTGCCGTGACCTGCGGGTCAGCACCGCAACCAGTCAAAATGGCGAGGCCGATGACCGCAGCACACGCGGCAATGGAGTTCAGGCGCGACATGGGTGATCTCACAATCTATTTGGAAAGGCTAGCTAGATAAACTATTTGGAAGGGTATTTTTAAAGGCTATTTTGAAAGACTATTTGAAATAATAGGCAGACCATATTGCCAGCGCATATCGGCGATGGTCATGGCCAACCCCGCTTGGGCATCGGCCACCGTCGCGCGGGCCTGCGCGAGCGTTGCCTCAGCGCCAACGAGGTCGGTTGCAGTCGCTGCCTCTGCCGCAAAACGTTCGGCCTGAAGTCGTTCTGCTTCTTCGGCGGCAAATACCTGCGCCTGAGCCGCAGCCAATTGTTCGGTGATGGTACTGAAACGAGTGCGAGCAGCGGCGCGCCCCTGTTCAATCTGCAACGCGATGCGCAACAGCTCAGCACGAGCGGCAGCACGTTTGGCAGTAGCTTCTTCAATGCCGCCCTGAATTCCTCCGCCGGCGAAAAGAGTCCACTCGACGCCGATGCCGACATGCCAGCTCTGTCCATCGCTCGCCTGCCTGAAGCCTCGGTCGTAGTCGTAGCCGCCGAACGCGCCCAGCGAGGGCAGATGCATGGCGCGGGCTTGCTCAAGACCAGCATCGCTGGCGGCGACTTGCTCGCGAGCAGCGGTTTGTTCCGGCTTGTCTCCTGAGGGCACCTCCGTGGGCACGACCAGATCGGGTAGTGCGGCCACCAAGATAATACTGCCGCTGCGGCCCAGCGCGGACGCCAAAGCCTGGCCAGCCAATTCCAGCCCACCCTTTGTTGCAGCAATGTGGCTACGAGCGCCAGCCAGCTGCGCCTGCTGGCCCAGCAGATCCGCTTTCGACAGGGTGCCCGCATCATGACGGGTGCGCGCCGTGGCGAGATTGGCCTCTGTCGCGGCCAAAGTGGATTGCGCGGCGCTGACATGGGCCAAAGCCCGGTGCACGCCGATAAACGCTTGGACGGTCGTCATGGTCAGCGCCTCGCGCGCCACCTCTTGCGCGGCGTGGGCCGCAGCCGCGCCATGCGTGGCAGCAGCGCGTCCTGACCACGTTCCGGGCGAGTAGAGTGGCACCTGAATAGTGGCGCCCAGGTTTAAGTTGTCGACAATCGGTGGTTCGTTGGCGTTGATGGCCGGCGAATACGCACCGTGATTAATGAGCCCCATGAAGGCCATGGCAGGCTGATCGGTGATGGTGTAGCTCGATCCAATCGAGACCCGAGGCGACAACGCAGCATTGGCCTGACGCAATCGCGCCTGGGCCGCCGCGATGCGAGCTTGGGCGACCGCAGCATCAGGATGTTCAGCCACGCTGATGGCTATGGCCTCAGGCAAGGTCAGCGGCGTGGGCGTCAATTCTTCAGCACCCGTGAGCATGCCCAGAATGCCGAACATCATCAGTGTGCGAATAATCACCATGGGGGCTCCGACGTCGTCAGCATGTACCACATCCGGAACCACCCAGTGATCCCGTGGTGAGAAATCACCGTCCTGAACACCCAAGTGGGGTATACGGAAATCGGTGAGAGAAGGCCCTGCCATAATCAGCCATCACGAAGGCTGCTTGGCGCTGATAGCTGATAACCGTTGAGGACCAGTTAGCTGCAGCAGGAGTGCGAGCGAGTCCCTTTATGTTGTGTCGTAGCCAATGCCGCATTGGCCTTGCTGGACTCTTCTGGCGATCCGTGCGCAATAACCACAAACTTGCCCGCTTTTATGTGTGTTTCGTATTCGAGAATGCTGTCTTTTGGGATGCCGATGCTGTACAAACCAGCGCCAAGGGCACTCAAGCCACCCACCACTGCCGCACCTTCAAGGGCTCCCACGATCCAGCCCACCAGTGGACCCGCGACCAGCAAGGGCCCGAAACCCGGAACGAGGAAAAACGCCGACCCAAACAGCATCCCCCACAGCCCGCCCCAGAAGGCTCCGGTTTTACCCCACGATTTCATGCGGTCTCCTGTGGTATAATAGCCGACCACGTCTTGTTCCGTTTGGTAATCCTTGCCGACGATCGAGAGAGTCCGCATATCGACCCCCGATTTTTGCAGAGCACGAACGGCCTCTTCTGCCGCTTCGTGGGTATCGTAAACGGAAACGATCGCATTCTTTGCGATCATGACCGGTTCCATGGCAGGTGTCGCGGACATTGTATTCAGCGGCGTGGTCATAGGTCGTCCAAGTGTCGTCCAAGTGAGTGGCAAAGAGCTAGGACCATGAGCATCATGCATGCCAGCGCATCGGTCACCTCGACAAGCCCGACACGAGGTCGCCAACTCCGTGTATTTGGGAGGCTCATACATTCATATCGTCTATATTCACCATATCAAGACCAGTTTATCTGATTTATATGATTTATGGATCATCAACTCCTGATTCGCGAAATACTGCAAAGCGATGTATCCGCTCCCCTAGCAGCGGTGCATAATGCATGGCGAGAGACCTGGCGATTGGTTGGCAGCGCCCTCTGAATATTTCAGAAAACCCCGATTGGGTGCTCAGACCTCTCCGCAGACAGGTGTCCGCTCAGGCTCTCTCATTGGCGGCCACTGCGCTCGCAAACATCGTATTGGTGCAGACCAA
>Ga0105049_10007864_pt1 | contig 12361 bp, 13 predicted proteins | sample MAT06_FD_78087 | JGI IMG/M metagenome (GOLD analysis project Ga0105049, IMG submission 78087) | Freshwater microbial communities from Lake Fryxell liftoff mats and glacier meltwater in Antarctica - MAT-06 | ecosystem: Environmental > Aquatic > Freshwater > Ice > Liftoff microbial mat | place...
AACCAGCACCAATGCGTTTATTTTAGTCATTCGACCGGGTTAGTTTAGGAATATTGTTTTCGGGCTTTCCCTCGAACCACATCCAGTTTTTGACTGGGGCAACCAGCTCGGCTATTTTGTCGAGGAGTCCGTCGGGTATGTTGAGGTTCAGTACACGCACATTCTGCTCCACATGGCGCTGTTCAGACATGCCAATGATGGTGGTCGAAATAGCCGGATGATCGAGGGCGAAACGCAGGGCTACATCGCTCAATGCTACCCCATGTTCGCGGCAAAGCTGAACCAGCACAGGTTGCAAGTCTTTAACGGGCTGTGGCGAACTTTGCCAGACCGGCACCGGAGCATCCGACAGAATCCGTTGCATCAGCGGGGCGGCATTCATCAGGCCAAACCCTTTTTGGGAGGAGAGCGGCACCAATTCGTCGTTGATTTCATCATCGAGCAAGGTGTAGTGTCCCCACGACAAGACCGTATCTACCTCAACTTGCCGGGCAATCTGTGCCAGATACCGAACGGGCAGACCCGAAAAGCCCACGTATCGGGCTTTGCCTTGCTCTTTGGCTTTCAGCGCAGCCGGAATAGCCTCGTTGAGCACCTGCTCGCGGTCACCGAATTCAATATCATGTACCTGTAGCAGGTCTACATAGTCGGTTTGCAGGCGTTTCAGCGATTCGTCGATACTGGTTAAAACCCGCTGGTACGAGAAATCGAATACCCCATTGCCATACCGGCAGCATTTGGTGGCTAAAAAAATGTCGTTTCGCTTCGTAAGAAGGGCGTTACCAAGGCGTCTTTCGGCAAGGGTATCTCCATAAAAAGGGGCAACATCAAATAAGTTTATGCCGTGATCAATCGCTGAATGGACCGCCCGGAAGCCTTCCTTCTCATCGGTCACATCAAAAACGTCGCCTAAGGGTGAGGCCCCGAAACCAATCACCGAGACGTTCATGTCCGTTTTGCCCAGCCGTCTATAGTCCATACGTTGCGTTTGTTTTTATAAAAGGAATTGGGTCAGGATTTACTCTGCCACAACCCGAATGGCCCCCTGCACCTGCGCTACTTTTTGGCGTAGCGTTTCCAGGTCAGCATCCATTACGGTAATGTGGCCCATTTTGCGAAAGGGCTTTGTGATGGCTTTGCCGTACAAAAACGGAAACACACCGGGCATAGCCAGCAAGTCGGTCAAGCCTTCGTATTTGGCAGGGCCGGTATGGCCATCTTCGCCCAGTAGGTTTACCATGGCGGCTGGCTGGTATTCTGTTGTGTCGCCGAGTGGCAGGTTCAGAATGGCTCGCCAATGCTGCTCAAATTGCGAAGTTACATTGGCCCGAATCGTGTGATGACCGCTGTTGTGCGGGCGTGGCGCTACTTCGTTGATGAGTACTTCTCCGTTTTTGGTCAGAAACAACTCAACGGCCAGCACTCCCACAATACCGAAAGCCTCGGCCGTTTGGCGGGCAATAGCCTGCGCCTGCTGATCAATGTCAGCCGGAATCTGAGCCGGAGCAAACAGATAATCCACCAGGTTCAGTTCGGGGTGAAAAACCATCTCGACCGTTGGGAAGGTTTGTAGCTGTCCCTGCTCATTGCGGGCTACGATAACGGCTAGTTCTTTCTCGAAATCAACGGCTTTTTCCAGTACGCCCAGCGCATCAAATGCTTTTGAAAGGTCAGCTGTGGAACCGATGCGCTGAACACCACGCCCGTCGTATCCATCACGCCCAAGTTTATGAAAAGCGGGTAGGAGGGAGGGTTTTTTTGATACTAAAGTGGCGACTTCATCGCGGTTTGTAGTCAGTACAAAGTCGGCAGTAGGGAGGTTGTGATCGCGGAAAAACTGTTTTTGCAGGCGTTTATCCTGGATAATACGGATTACGGAAGGTTGCGGAAAAACTCGTTTTCCTTCTCGTTCCAGGGTTTCCAGGGCCTCTACGTTCACTTTTTCGATCTCAATTGTCAGCACATCGACCCCCTGCCCAAATTGATAAACGGTATCATAGTCGGTGAGGGAACCGTGCGAAAACTGGCGGCACAGATGGCGGCAGGGCGCTTCCGCATCGGGGTCGAGAATATGAACGTGGAGATTCCAGTCGATGCTGGCTTGCAGGAGCATGAGGCCGAGCTGGCCCCCGCCAAGGATTCCGATAGTTGGGTTCACGGGTAATAAAAAACGGTTGCCCGGCAAAAGTAGCAGATACCGGGCAACCGCACTATGAACCGGAACTCATGCCGGTGATGATTCATTAATTCCTACGCGAAATATCGCCCCCGCCCGACTCACTTTTGGATACCAGCCGGGCCGAGCCACTGTACGAAATATCGCCCCCACCCGAAGCTTTCAAGGTAATTTCGCGGTTGGCATTCACACTTATGTCAGCCCCTCCGTGGGCATAAGCGGTACAGGTTTCAGCGACCAGTTGGCCGGCATCCAGATCAGCCCCGCCCGAACCCTCAACGTTGAAAATTCGTACACTGCCCTGAAGATCGACATCGGCCCCACCCGACAGTTCAAGGTTGATCTGATCGGCTTTAAGGGATAGTTTTACATCGGCCCCACCAGATACCGACATATTCAGGTTGTTGAACCACAGGCTGTTTTGGCTCTCAATGTCGGCACCGCCCGATGCCTGAATGTTTTTTAACTGCTTGAAGGTCAGATACGCTTTTATCGACGTATTGCGCCAGCTCATATTCCAGTTACCCGTGCGCTCAACCGCTAATGTCAGTACACCATTTTTGACGGTTGATTTTACATCATTTTCGTCGATGCCTTTCACCTCAAGGGTTAGTTTTTCGCTATTTCCCTGGATCAGAATCACGTCGATTCCATGGCTCACCTGTAGGCTGGTAATACCCGACACTGGGCGGTCTTTTTTCCATTCCTGTGCCGTGGCAGCGAGAGCAAAGACCAAAAGTGAAAGAGAAAGTAGGGTCGTTTTCATTAATTTATGGCGTTTGTTGAAAGATGTAAGTAGAGAACAACTGGTTGCATGGTTGATACAGTGAACCTCGGCATTTTTAGCATACAACCCACTTTTTTTTCGATTAACGGTTTGTTTGGGTACGATAACGGGCAAATAGGTAACGTTACGGAATCCGCTATTGATCGCCAATATCAACTTTCCGGCGATTGGCTTTGATCGCACCCCGTTGCCGTTTTTCGGTGTGTCGTTCTTCAACTGCGGCTTTTGATGGGCGAGTAGCCCGGCGGGGTTTTTGGCGCTCAAACGCCTTTTCAATTAATCGCAGGAACTTCTTCGTTACCTTTTCTTTATTGGCTAATTGAGTACGCTCGGTCTGATGCGTCAGTACCAGTTCGCCTTCAGTAGTGAGTTTATTGGCCAATTTATCCAGTAAAGTAGCGCGTTCGTCGTCGGTAAGCGAAAGAGAATCGCGCACCGAGAATCGAAGCTCAGCTTTGGTTGCCACTTTATTCACGTTTTGCCCACCTGCGCCACCGCTGCGGGCAAACTGATAACTTACTTCGGGAAGGAGTTGGGTTGGGTCCATCTACAAAAGTACGCCATCTGCCTGGCTTTTGGTAGTTAGAAACCCATTCGGAGCTTGGCTCCCGGCTCAAAAATTAACGTTCCACCACTGGTGTAACGGAGCTGCTGGCTCGCGGCCGTATTGTACGCCGGAATGGTTATGCGGTGCCGAATCTCCGTTGTGTCGCTACTGGTTGGGATGCGATTGCAGGACCACCGGGTATAATCGATCCAATTACCAGCGCCAACAGTAAACATGGCCGTGCAACGTGGCTGGGTTGTAAATGGAACATAACTGGTAAAAGCCGACGAAACAGCGTCCGTACACACGACCCGTATCCGGTATTCGTAGGCAGTTCCGGCACTTAATCCATTGATCAAAAACTGCGTTCCCAATGTCGTAAGAGAAACCGGTGCTGCCAGACTACCCTGCTGGCGGTACTCAAGTTGGTAACGTGTACCCGGCAGAAGCGGTTGCCAATAAATAGCTGCCGTTTGATCGGAGGTGTAGCTGACCGAAGCCATAGTCGGCGAATAGCAGGCAGTTATGAACGTACGTGGAGCCGAATAATTTGTGCTTGCATCAGAACAATACATCCCGACTTGCCACTGATAGCCTGTTCCAGGAGCAAGTCCTGTCAGGCTGTAGTTGCCCGTTAGTCCTGTGATACTAGTCCAGGGCGTTGTGCTGGTAAGTCTCCATTGCAAGGTGTATTGTTTGTCTCCAACAAGGAGCCAGTTAAGACTAACTGAAGTAGCTGTCAAAGCCGTTTCGGTCAGGTTGGTTGGCATGGTGCAAGGAATCACTACCGATAGGACAGCTATGCCATTTGTTGAGCCAATCCCACAAGTATTGCTCACGCGACTTATTGTGTAAGTCGTGGATACAGTAGGAGAAACCGTAAACACAAACGGCGATGCGGTGATGTTACTGAATGTTTGTCCCGTGTTGAGCGTCAGATTCCAGGGGCTGGTGCCTGTCAAAGCCACCGATAATGGAAGGGTCTGACCGGGGATGCTGGTTTGTGAGCCTGTCAGGGTAGCCGTGGCCGCTATGCAGGGAGTCGACACTAATATGGTAGCTGCTCCACTGGTTGAGCCCGTGCCGCACGCATTGCTCACCCGATCTAAGGTATATCTGGTAGTTGCCGTGGGACCTACCGTAAATGTAAACGGTGAGGTGGTGATATTGGTAAAGACCTGCCCAGTGTTCACGGTAACGTTCCAAGGACTGGTCCCGGTTAAAACCACCGAAAGCATCACCGTTTGTCCGGGCGAACTAGCTTGAGACCCTGAGAGCGTGGCCACGGCTGGCGCACAGGGTGTGATTACAGTGATTACTGCTGAACCACTTACCGTACCATTACCACAAGCATTGCTCACTCTGGAAATAGTGAAAGTGGTGGATAGCGTAGGGGCCACCGTAAACACAAAGGGCGACGCGGTGATATTGGTAAAGACCTGCCCTGTGTTGAGTGTCAGGTTCCAAGGGCTTGACCCTGTTAAAGCCACCGAGAGCGAAACGGTTTGTCCGGGTATGTTCGTCTGAGAACCACTGAGCGTAGCCACTGCTGGCGAACAAGGCGTTATGGTAGCTGTTCCGTTCCCTGTGCCGATGCCACATGAGTTGCTTACTCGGGCAATAGTGTAAGTAGTGGCGGTCGTGGGGGCCACCGTAAATGCAAAGGGCGACGCGGTGATATTGGTAAAGACCTGCCCTGTGTTGAGTGTCAGGTTCCAAGGGCTTGACCCTGTCAGGGCCACGGTAAGTGAAACGGTTTGGCCGGGCGTGCTTGTCTGAGAACCACTGAGCGTAGCCGAGGCTGCTGTGCAGGTTGTGGCTGATATAACAGTAATGCCATAATCCTCAGCCATGCCAGACCCGAACGGAGAAAACCCCGGTAGTGAACAAGCGGTCAAGTCAAGAGTTGGGTCAAGCATGACTCTCATCCGTAGTTTGGTGTTCGTTAAGGTGCCATTCGGAATGGTGACTGTACCCGTAAATGAACTATTGTAGCCACTGCTGCTGAACACCTGTTCGTTAGCATCCGAGAAACTACCGTTGTTATTATAATCAATGTATATTTTAGCTCCTAACGTATTGCCGTAGAGTGAGGTAAGCGAAAATGAATAAGGGATTCCTGTTTGCACGTTTGTTTGAACCAGGCAGGTTCTGTCGGAATAGTTTGTCCCGTTATCGCTTGTTGATCCGCCACCACCCACCGAAATCGTGTTAAAGGTGAATGTCTCAATGCCAAAATAGGGATTTGTACCGCTTGGAGCAGAAACCACGCAAGCCACTGTCGGAGAAATTTCGCCCACTACGGGTGGTGTTTTTCCAAATGAATTAATTAAACCCGGTCGGTAATATTGTAAAGCGTAGCGCATTCGCTCCACCTGTTTGGGAGTAAATCGGTTTAGACAACCGGAATAACTCATCATGTTTTGTAGTAAGCTGCCGAAGGCTAAGCCCGTACAGATATTGGTGGAAGATGCCGAATAGGCGGAACAATTGTCGCCTTGTTTATGTGGATCAGTATCTCTAACACGATCTCCATCTATATCTGGATTGATATTGACTGGACATTTCGTATTGGCATTATCGCCCTCGAAGGTGTGATAGAGATTAAAGGAGTGACCCATTTCGTGCCCCCACAAAGTAGGATAATTACCATTGGTGTATTGAGCGGGTAAAAATAAATCGTCTAAGAACCAGGTGAAACCAGCTGCATCGGGCATTTTATGGACGATGCGAATATTTATATAAGAACCTGTTGGCCAAGAGCTTAGTGTGCGAAGGTTTGCTTGCGTAGTGTAATCGCCTGAGCTACAGCCATTGGCCTGATAGCCCGAGATAGTCCGGGCGTCTACCCGAACAATACCATTCGTTGTCTGGCAATCCGGGGTTCGGGCGGCCAGCACAAATTGAATTTTTACGTCCTGACCAGCACTAAAAGCTCCCTGTGCTCTGAACGTCTGATTAAGTGCGTCGATAGCTGCCTGAACCGAGGCTGTAGACACATTGGAACCCACTCCGATTGCCTCACCAAGATGATACACGTGAACGACTACCGGAATGGTGTAAACCGTAGTCAAATCGAAAGCCGCTTTGTTTAGTGTATGGGTGAGGTAACTCAGATTGAATTGAGCCAGTAGTTTACGAGTGGCCGAATCTCCCCGCAGCACCTTGTCGGCCCCGCAATTGAGCGGTGCTTGATTTTGCGATCGCACTGTGCGTATACCACCTAAGCAAAGCGCAATAAATAAAAACAGTGGTAAGGCTATTTTCATACGTGTGCAGTGGTGTCAAGGTTATTGTAACAGGCTAACTACTAGGTGCTTGAGGTTGTAGTCAGTAGGGTAGCATCGAAGTAGATCAACCACCCTAGATTAGCCTGGAGCTCTTTGTAAAACTAGTACGGATAATAGAGTAGAGTAACAGGTCCAGTACAAATATTAGAGGTGTGGCGGGCGAGACTAGAGGAAAGTAGAACGGTGATACTGATTTTTTGAAATGCAAAGTAAAGATATTTTATAACATATGAAAAGAATAATATATAAAAATTCGTTTGCGAAGCACGGACAGAAGCCTTTATCCCGCTTAACCAATTTCTGTCCAAAACACAAACATTGTGGGGGTAGTAGAGTTTTGAACGGTATGTAGGACAATAAAGCAACAGAAAAGTGAAACGACTCGACAGATATGATTTCGCAAAATAAACAGATAACGGCGCTCATCGAGCAAACGGCGACCACCTTCGATGGGAACATTCAATCGGCAACGGATGGATTATCGATGATTGACAGTTGGATTGACGCGCTTGATGAAAATGGCGACGACCAGGGCCACCGACAGCCCTAACCCATACTCTAAAAAGACCTAATTACGGTGGGAACGAATATACTTGAACAACGAATGCTGGAAGACACCCTGGAAACGTTTCAAGCAGATGCTTATTCGTCGGTGACGCCTGCGCAGGGTGTGATGCTGATCGACGGTTGGCTACAGGCGTTGGAAAACGATCCAAATGTCGAAGCGGTGCAACAAGCATTGGCTGAATTGCGAGAGCAACTGAACCGGCCAACTCCTGACCGTAAAGAGGTTAAAAGCTTACTGATTCTGTTGTCCGATCAGGTGAAAGAGATTGCTCAAGGACCGTCGGCCGAGGGTCAATGGACAGGTAGCTTACAAAGTATGGGCGTTATTTTACGTGATTTCAGCAACCAGTTATGACAGAAAATCCAAACATACACGCCGAATCGACTGACCTTCTCGACTCAACAATGAGCGTTCTGGAAGGCGACATTAGCGGCATGACTCCCCAAACAGGCAAGGGAATAATTGACCAATGGGTTGAACAACTACGCCATGCCGGTAATACGGCTGAGTTAGCCAACTTGCTTGAGCAACTCAAGAACCAGCTGGAGGGCGGTAAGCCCGATCCTCAGGAGTTAGCCAATCTGTTGAAAACCATGTCGGAGCAGGCCCGCGAAATTGGCACTACGTTGGGTGCCGAGGGGGATATGGCAACCCGAATTGAAGGCTTGTCGGCAGCGTTGAGAACGGCCTCCGGCGAGTTTGGAAAAAAATAAGTTTGAAGGGGTCGTTTATAAGCTCAGCAGGGCTATAAACGACCCCTTCAATTTACATGCTGCGTTGCTTTGTTTTGATTGATCTAAAAATGACTAAGTTGACACATCAGGATATTGGTCAGATGGATATGTACGTTCGGATATACGAAGACCTGCACAAACAACCCTACTATTGGTTTGATTCTTTGCACCAAGAAAAATGAGACGATAGTAAAATGTCCCGTTTTGAACGGTAGCCAACAACTGTTTGCATCAAAATACAAGCTATTTTTACCAACCGAAGAGGAGTTAAAAGCTGAAATTGAACGGGACAGATTTTTGATTGAGCAAAGCTATCCTACTAAATGACTCTACTCCGCGCCCTTTATTTCTCGGTTCGCATCTGGCTAATTTTGCTCGGCTTCGCGCTGGCGTTTGTGCTGTCCTACGCGTTTCCGGTGCTTTTTCCTATTGTGCAGGTCGCTTTAGCTGTATTCGGTCTGCTGCTGCTGATTGATGGCTGGCTGTTGTTTCGCACCGGGCCGAACGTATTTTTTGCCCGTCGTGAAGTCCCCGACCGACTCAGCAACGGCGACGACAACCCCATTACCCTCTTTCTGGAAAGCCGCTACGGGTTTCAAACGCCCGTTGAAGTAATCGACGAGATTCCGGTGCAGTTCCAACGGCGCGATGTGCTGTTTAAGGCCTTGCTCGCTCCGCATGAGTCGCAGCTGATTCGGTATAAACTCCGCCCCACGCGCCGGGGCGAGTACCAGTTCGGTGCGTTGAACGTGCTGGTGATGACCCCCTTACAATTGCTCAAACGTCGATTTCGTTTCGATGCCGATCATACGGTTCCGGTATATCCGTCGTTTCTGCAAATGCGTCAGTACGAACTGCTGGCGGCCACTAATCGACTGAATGAAATTGGAATCAAACGTATCCGGCGAATTGGACACAGCATGGAATTTGAGCAGGTGCGCCCGTACACGCCCGGCGACGACATCCGCACCATTAACCACAAAGCTACCGCCCGACGAAGTGCCGGCACCGATACGGCCCTGATGGTGAACGCCTACCAGGACGAACGTTCACAACCGGTGTACTGCCTGATCGACAAAGGGCGGGTGATGCGCTCACCGTTTGAAGGCCTAACTTTGCTCGACTACGCCATTAATGCCGCACTCGTGTTGAGTAACATTGCTTTGCTAAAACAGGACCGGGCGGGCATTCTGACGTTTTCCAATGAGGTAAATCAGATGCTGCCCGCCGAACGGAAACCGGGGCAGCTCCAAAAGATTCTGGAACTGCTTTATCGGCAACGGACCCAATTTTTGGAGACCGATTACGAGTCGCTTACGGCTACGGTTCGCACCACCATACGGCAGCGGAGCCTGCTGTTGCTATTCACCAATTTCGATACGGCCAACGCCCTGAATCGCCAGTTGCCCTTTCTGCGTCGTATAGCCAAAGACCATTTGTTGCTGGTGGTTTTTTTTGAAAATACCGAACTCCGAAGCTTGCTCGATAAACCCGCTCAAACGACTGAAGAGATTTATATGAAAACGATTGGCGAAAAATTCAGCTTCGAGAAACGGCAAATTGTGAAGCAATTGCAACAATACGGTATCCAGACCATTCTGACCGCTCCCCAAAACTTAACGGCTAACACGGTTAATAAATACTTAGAACTGAAAGCACGGGGGATGATTTGATCGTACCGGGGGACATACTAATTGTCAATCCGATTTATTGAATGCAATCAAACTCACCTATATTACCCACTACTTTGGTAGAACAAGCTTGTCCTGAAAAAGTAGGGAACAGATTAGTACGGATGCCCACTGCTCCCACTGCTCCCACTGCTCCCACTGCTCCCACTGCTCCCAGGGTTAGCATGGTCATTCCGGTCAGTACGCATTTTATAGTTAACGCTCAACAATCAATACGATGGCCCTGCAACTGTTACTTGCCGATGACGACGAAGACGATTGCCTCTTTTTTAAACAAGCTCTGGCAGAGTTGACGATAGCCTCGCACCTGACAACCGTAGAGGACGGGGAGCAACTTATGCACTGGCTCGCAACCAACACCGGGCCACTGCCCGATGCCCTGTTTCTCGACCTGAATATGCCCCGCGAAGGCGGCTACGACTGTTTGGTAGAAATAAAAGCCGACCAACGGCTCCGGCAGCTTCCTGTCATCATTCTGTCGACCTCCTTTGAAAAAGAGATGGCCGACCTGCTTCACAAAAAAGGCGCACACAGTTGCGTGATCAAACCGGCTGATTTTTCGCAACTCAAGCAGGTCATTCAGCAGGCACTTTCGTTACTAACCCCTGGGAATGGTGGAGAGTTGGTAACAGAGGCCGTTGTTCGTAACGGGTAACCTAACCCTACTATCATCATGAAAGCAGACGAAAAAATCCTGTCCAAAAACCTGTTTCCGGTTGTGGGTATTGGCGCATCAGCGGGCGGGCTGGACGCGTTTCGGAAATTGCTCAAGGCCATTCCCGAAAAATCAGGCATGGCTTATGTGCTGGTGCAGCACCTGGCCCCCACCCACGAAAGTATATTACCCGAACTGCTGCAAAAAGTTACGCCTATTCCGGTGCTGGAAATACAGGACGACGTTAAAATAGAGCCTGACCATATTTATGTCTTACCCAGTAATAAAATGCTGGTTGCCAACGATGGCGTTTTACAGTTAAGCCCACGCAACACCAAAAAAAATGAACTCAACCTGCCCATCGACCTTTTTTTTACCTCGCTGGCCGAAATTCATCAGAGCCATGCCATTGGCGTGGTCTTATCGGGTACAGCCAGTGACGGCACCCAGGGCTTAAAAGCTATTAAAGATAGTGGTGGTCTCACCTTTGCCCAGGATGAGGCCTCTGCCGCCTACGATGGGATGCCCAAAAGTGCGGTGCAGGCGGGGGTGGTTGACTTTGTGTTGCCACCCGAAGAAATCCCCCAAAAGCTTTTAGATATCACCCGCATTCTGAGCGAAAACGGCGCGGACGATCCCACCGCACCGGAGCTGGAAAAGGACGTGTTTACCCAAATTCTGTCGGTGCTGCGCGTTCGGAAGGGGACCGATTTTACCTACTACAAACAAACCACCATTCGCCGGCGAATCCTGCGCCGAATGGCGATTAACAAAACCGAGAAGCCTGCGGACTACCTTACCTATTTACGGGATTCCAAACCTGAGCAGGATGCTTTATACCAGGACCTGCTGATTCCCGTCACGTCATTTTTTCGGGACCAGCCCGTATTTGATCACTTATGTGAAACGGTTTTTCCGCTCCTCCTGAAAAATAAACCCGCCGGAGAACCCATTCGGATTTGGGTGGCGGGGTGCAGCACGAGCCAGGAAGCCTACTCCATTGCGATATGCCTGAAAGAAGTCCTGGGCGACAACCCCGAACGGGTACAACTCTTTGCGAGCGATTTAAGCGAACCCGCCATTGCCAAAGCCCGCACCGGTATTTATGCAAAAAATGAAGTCGCGGAGGTATCCCCCCAACGGCTGCAGGAATTTTTCACGAAGAGCAATGGCAGCTACCAGGTCAATAAATCCATCCGGGATATGTGCGTGTTTGCCGTACACGATTTTCTGAAAGACCCGCCCTTTAGCAAACTGGATTTTATCAGTTGCCGCAACGTGCTGATTTATCTGGAACCCTACCTGCAAAAAAAGGTCTTTACCACGTTTCATTATGCCTTAAACCCAACCGGCTTTTTACTGCTGGGCAAATCAGAAACCATCGGCAATGTGCCTGGCCTTTTCGCGCTTACCGCTAAGACCAGTAAATTATTCACCCGCAAGGAGGGGCCGGGCCAGTTTGCATCCATGCCTGCTCCCCGAAGCGAGCCAACCATCAGCCGGGCCACGCCCATCACCGAAATCTTGAGTACGGACTTTCAAAAAATAGCCGATGAGTTGATTCTCAGCCACTACACACCAGCCGGTGTAGTGGTCAATGAGGCCCATGACATTGTGCATTTTCGCGGCATCACCACGCCCTATTTAGCCCAGGCATCCGGCAAGCCCACCCATAATGTGTTACAGATGGCAAAACACGGGCTGGCCTTTGAACTGCGTAACCTATTGCATAAGGTTAAAAAAGAGCAGGCAGCGGTTATCAAAGAAACTATTTCCCTGGAGGTCAACGGCAGCCTACAGACCATTTCCATCGAAGCCCGGGCCCTGCCCAATATGGTTGAGCCGCATTATCTGATTCTTTTTCACCCGGCAACTGTAACCACTACCACCCCATCGGCCATTGATGCGAAAGA
>Ga0105049_10007866_pt1 | contig 12359 bp, 9 predicted proteins | sample MAT06_FD_78087 | JGI IMG/M metagenome (GOLD analysis project Ga0105049, IMG submission 78087) | Freshwater microbial communities from Lake Fryxell liftoff mats and glacier meltwater in Antarctica - MAT-06 | ecosystem: Environmental > Aquatic > Freshwater > Ice > Liftoff microbial mat | place...
ACGTTTTGCTTGTCGGGGACGGGCACCCTTTGCACAGTGATGTTGCCTCGAAAATCCGACACGCGGAGTTCATGGCATGAAGCTCAAGGTCGTCGTCCACGAGGCGGAGGAAGGTGGTTTCTGGGCGGAAGTGCCTGCCATCCCAGGATGCGCCACGCAGGGGGACACGTTCGGGGAACTGCTCGCGAATTTGTATGAGGCGGTGGAGGGTGCTTATCCGTTGAAGCAGAGCCACCCCGACGTTCCGGAACCGAGCGCGTCATCGAGATCGCAGTGTGAGCAGCACATCCGGCAAGGACTTGATTCGCGCAATCGAACGGCGCGGATGGGTGCTGCGCCGGGTAAATGGGAGCCATCATATTCTCGCCAAAGATGGTGAACCCGTCCGCTTGCCTATTCCAGCACACGGCAATACACCCCTGAAGAAGGGTCTGCTCAGGCACCTACTCCGCCAAGCTGGTATCGCGGAAGATGATGTATTCGAGTAGTTTTCGCGTATAGCCGGACGGCCTAATCATTGCGCGTGGCACGCTCGCTGGCGCCTTCGCGAGCGGTGGTTTCGCTTCCCGCAGTAGCATACCGAATCCATCGCTCACGGAGTCCCCCCCATGCCCCCCATCGTCGAAATCGAGTACTGCCGCCAGTGCCGTTGGATGTTGCGGGCGGCTTGGTTGGCTCAGGAATTGTTGACGACGTTCGAGGAGGAGTTGGGCGGGGTGGCGCTGGTGCCGGGGACGGGTGGGGTGTTTGAGGTGCGGGTGGGGGAGCGGGTGATCTGGTCGCGGGCGGCGGAGGGTGGGTTTCCGCAGCCGAAGGAGCTCAAGCAGCGGTTGCGCGATGTGGTGGCGCCGGGGCGAGACCTGGGGCACGCCGACCGGTAGCGGTCAGGGACTGCTACCCGCGCCGAGGATCGATTCCAGGCGCGCGGCGTCCTTCTTGCGCAGTCCATCGAGGAGCGGGGCAAAGGGGGAGTCCTTGAGGCGGGGCTTGTAGCCGCCGTCCATGGCCTGGTGCAGGAATCGGAAGGCGTGTTCGGCGTCGCCTTGGGCGGCATAGGCCATGGCGACGGCGAAGAGGAGCGGCGGCTCGTTCTCTCGCGCGATGTCGATGGCCTGGGCGGCGCCCTGCTCCAGCGCGGGAAGGGAGAACGCGCGGAACAGAATGGGGATCGCCTCCTTGCCGCGATCGAGAAGGACGAGGGTCTTGCCGAGGCGTTCGCTGCTGGTGAAGTAGTCGCGCAGGTGATCCATGTTGCCGGGGTTGGCCTCGACCAGGATGGCGGCCATGGAGAGGACGTGGTTGTAGGCTTCTTCTGCGCCGACATAGTCATCCGCGTCCAGAAGCAGGTCGCCCAGTTCAAGGCTTCCGCCGAAGAGTTCGTTGAATTCCGTCTGCCAGCGGACGTTGCGGCGGTCCTGGAGGAGGAGGGCGCTGGCGATGGGGAACGCCTTGCCGAAGTACTCGCGGGCCTCGGCGATTTCCCCAAGGCTGGTCAGCACTTGGGCGAGCTTGCCATAGCGCTTGGAAAGCTCGAACCGGGTGGTGGCGTTGTCGCGGTCGCGGGCGAGAATCATTTCGGAAAGGGCGATGGACTCGCGCAGGTGGCCGGCGGCCTCGCGCGGCAGTTCCTTGTCGATCAGAACATCGGCGATGGCGGCGTGCGATCCCGCGAGCGACACGGGCCAGAACACGTTGCCCGGATCCTTGGTCATCTGCTCGTCGGCCTGGGTCAGGGCGCTCTCGTAGTTGCGCAGGGCGGCGTCGGCGTATCCCTCGCGGCGATAGACTTCGCCCATGGCGAGATAGGCGGATATCAGGAGCCGGCGCGGTCCGGCCTCGCCCGGAAGCATCTCGACGGAGCGTTCCCGGAGCGCGACCGACTTGCGGCCGGCCTCCCGCGCGCGGGCGAAATCGCCGTTGTCCAGGAAGATACGCGACATCATCTCGTATCCCACGGAGAGGTCCAGCCCCCAGCGCGGGTCCTGCTGATTCCACGCATTAACCTTGTCGAGGATGGCGAGGGATTCGCCCAACTGGGCCCCATCGCCGGGGATCATCCCACGGGCAAAGGCGGCGGCAACCTCGCCGGATGTGGCACTGTCGGGGAACTGGCGGCTGAACTCGGGGTTGAGCGCGAGCGCCTGGACGACGACACCGATGGCCTTGGCAACGCCCTCGACCCGGGCGTTGGGATCTCCGCGCTCCGCCTTGACGTCGCCGATGGAGGCATAGATGGCCGCGACATCGCGGGCGATCTCGTCGTCGGCGGGGTTCTCCGCCAGAAGCGGCTCCGCGATGTCCAGCGCCTGCTGAAACTGCTTCAAGGCGCTTTCGGAGTCTCCGCTTTCCACATTGATCTGGGCGAGCGACGCGAGCGCGAGGCTCTGTTGCAGGCGTCCGTCGGCGGAGAGTTCCTCCTCGGGGACGTTGTCATAGTATTCCTTCACACGCTCGGCCAGATTCTTGAGCGGACCGAGCTGGCCAAGGGGCTGGAGGGACACGACCAAATCGCCGAGCATATAGCTGACGAGGGTCTGGGCGTCGTTTCGCGCGGAAAGGGCGCGCTCCTTTTCCAGCATCGCGAGGTCGCGCTGGTAGGAGAGGCGATTGATGAAGAAGCTGGAGCCGGCGACCACGAGGAGGAGAAGCGCGGCGACGCCGACGAGGGCGATGCGGCGCTGGCGCTCGCGCAGGATGGAGCGGCACTGCGCGCGGTCGATCTCCGCGATGGTGGACTTCTTTTGGTCGCTCTCCGGAAGGAGCTGGGCCTGGAGGCGGGCGAGGATGAGGTCGCCATTGCGCAGGGCGGCGCGGGCAAACTGGCGGTGGGCGCGCTCGGCAAGCTCATCCACAACGGGATTCCCATCCCACAGCGTGTCCGCGCGGGAGATGCGCCCGAGGGCCTCGGCGAAGACGGGATATTCGCCCTTGCAGTTGTCGAGCTGATGGCGCGCCGCGTCGGTCAGCGCCACCGATTCACGCCGCCTGGTCGCGCCGGATAGGTGGTCCTGAAGCCCGGCAAGGAACTCGCGCGCGGTCTGCATTCGCTCGCGGATCAGCGGCCGCATTGCGCCGGCGGCGAGCTCGATCAGGTCCTGGGGAATATCGCGATCGGGGGCAGCCACTTCGGCGGGGATGACTTCCCCGAGGCGGGCGCGCATGAAGATTTCCTTGGACGATTCACCCTGGTGGGGAAGCCGCCCGGTAAGCAGGTAATAGAGAGTTCCGCCCAGGAGAAACACGTCGGTCGCGGGACAGATATAATTGGCCGTCTTGTTGGTTTGCTCCGGCGCCATGAAGGCGAGGGTGCCCGCCGGGTTGGAGGCGGATTCGGGGGTGGGAAGGAACCTGCGCCGCCCCCCGCGCGAGCGACGCCGACTGCTGGCGATCAGCGATTCGGGGTTCATGACCACGGCCAAGCCCCAGTCCATCAGCATCACCTCGCCGAACTCGCCCACCATCACCTGCGATGGCTTAAGATCGCGATGCACCACGCCGCGCGAGTGGGCAAATGCCACGGCCTGAGTCACGTCCACCAGGATGGGGATGTGCTTGGCCAGGAATTCCGCGGGCGACATCGCCGGGAATTCCTCCATGATCATGTCGCTCCACGGCTTGCCGCGGACGTACTTCATCGCCAGCAGCGGAGAGCCGTTTTCATCCTCGCCCAGATCGTGGACGGGCACGATGTTGGGGTGGTCCAGGTTGGCGGTGGTCAGCGCCTCCTGGCGGAAATTCTCCCTCATGGCGAAGGTATCGGCTGTCGATTCCGTCTCGCCCTTTTCAAGGTCGTCGCGCAGGCGCTTGACCGCCACCACGCGGTCCAGCGTCCCCTGAACGGCCTCCCAGACCTCGCCGAAGCCACCCCGCCCGACGACGCGGATGAGCTGATAGGAGCCCGACTCCTCTTCCTCGACCGCGTCCTCCTCGATCTCGAAGTCGGTGCGGAATTCGCGCTCGGTAGGGTCGGCAACCGAGACCGACCACCGGGCGGCAACGCGCAAGTCGCCGCCATCGCCACCGGGTGTTCCAGGGGGGCGATTGGCAAACGAACGGCCCGGGTTGTAGGACACGAGCGAGTCCGCCGGTAAGTCCGGTGGCGGAGTCACTGCCTCGTCCGAAGGTTGATTTGTGGGATGCGCCAAGTGGTTCTAGTCCTTACCTTCCTTATCTTCTATCCCAGCGATCGCGGTCCAGACAAAGAGAATCCCATGCCAGCGGGTGGGGTATTTGAGAAACCCCTTGCCTGAATGGGCAGCCACTTTCCAGTTTCGAACAGGAAAATGACCCATCAGGAGGCTCCGATCATGGCCGTAATCAGCATTCCAGCCGAAAACCGCACCCTTCGCGAGTTCCCCGAAGTTGCCGACTATCTGGAGGGGATCGGGATCGACTATGAACGGTGGGAACCCAGCCACCCGATCCAGCCCGGCGCCAGCGCGGCGGACATTTTGGACGCCTACAAGGCCGAAATTGACCGCCTGAAGCTGGAGGGCGGCTATGTAACCGCCGACGTGATCGACGTCACCGCGGAGACGCCCAATCTGGATGCCATGCTCAACAAGTTCAACAAGGAGCACTGGCACGACGAGGACGAGGTGCGCTTCATCATCGAGGGCCGCGGGGTCTTTCACATCCACCCCAAGGACGGTGCCCCCGTGATCGCCATCGAGGTTGGACCGGGCGACCTGCTGCGCGTCCCGCTGGGGACGTGGCACTGGTTTGACCTCTGCACGGATAAGCGCATCCGAGCGATCCGCCTCTTTCAGGACACCGCCGGCTGGACGCCGCGCTACACCGATAGCGGCGTGGACAAGGGGTTCCAGCCGTTGTGCATGGGGCCGATGTATGTGGCGCCGAAGGCATGAGGGATGAACTGCTGGTTTTTGGCGATGCGTCTGATTGGGCCCATCCATCTGGCGGAGCTGATCGGTGACCGACACCCGAGCCGTATTGCTGGACATCGAGGGCACCACGACGCCGATCGATTTTGTATATACAACGCTCTTTCCCTTCGCGCGGGGAAGGATAGCTGATTTCCTGGCGGGATGCGACGCTGGGTTGCTGGAGGCGCTCCAGCGCGAGCATTCCGCCGACGCGAATAGTCCGCCCGCGTGGGGGGGCGACGATCGCGAGGGCGCGACGGCATACGCGACGTGGCTCATGGACCGCGATGTGAAGTCCACGGCGCTGAAGACGGCGCAGGGCCTGATCTGGGAGGAGGGCTACGCCAGCGGAGAACTGCGCGGCGCGGTCTATCGCGATGTGGCCCCGGCGCTGCGCCGGTGGGAATCCGATGGCGTGATGGCGGCGATTTTCTCCTCCGGCAGCGTACTCGCCCAGAAGCTCCTCTTCCGCCATTCCACCGAGGGCGACCTGACGCCGCTCCTGAGCGGCTACTTCGACACCACCACGGGCCCCAAGCGCGAGGCCGACAGCTATCGCTGCATTGCGGGGCACCTGCGCGTAGGGCCCGGGGCGGTGCTCTTCCTTTCTGACGTGGCGGCGGAACTCGACGCCGCACGCGAGGCGGGCATGGCCACGCGCCTTGTCGTCAGACCCGGCACGGCGGAACTGGCGGAGCCGGGGCACGACGTGATTCGGGATTTTGACGGCGTGCTGGCGGGAGCGTGAGATGGAAAAGACGCTCAGGATACTCAACGAGCTTGAAAGGGCAGTGTTGTAGAGACGCTACGCCATTGGCGGCGCGATTGCGGCGCTCTTTTATCTGGCGCCATTCGAGACGGAAGATCTGGACGTCTTCATCCTCATCGACCAGGCCGCACATCCTTGTGGAGGGATTGCCCGTTCAGTTTCTGCCAGCATATAATTCGCTCGTGGAGGAAGCAATTGAGCAGGCCGTGGAGACCCCCTATCGTTCCGAGGCGACCAGGGTCCCGCGGCCCGAGCATCTCGCGGCGATCATGGTCCAGACAGGGCGCGACAAGGATCGCGCGAGATTGGAATCGTTGATGGAGCAGGTTCAGATCGACAGGGAGTTCCTTGGGGAGCTCCTTGTGCGGCATGGGCTGGCGGAAAGGTTCGATAAATGGATCGACCGGACTTCACGATAGACGACATCGCGCGCGCACAGGCCGCGTGGCGCCGGGAACGGGCGAAGCTCCCCTTTCCCGAAAAGATCCGCATTGTCGTCGAGATGCGGAAGCGCCGCGCTCCGATCCTGGAGGCGCGTGGATTAAAGCAGCGCGTTTGGCAGATCGAGGAAGATGACCCCGCCCCGAATGCCCAGCCCTGACCCCCGTGAAGTCGCGCAGCGGCTGATCCAGCGCCTCGGCCTCCTCCGCCATCCCGAGGGCGGCTGGTACCGCGAGACCTGGCGTTCCGCGATTCCCGTGGCGCATCCGGCATCCGGCGCCGAACGCGCGGCGTGTACCTGCATCCACTTCCTGCTGGAGGCCGGCGATTTTTCCGCATGGCATCGCGTCGCGTCGGACGAGGTGTGGCTCTGGCAGGGCGGCGGCGCGCTGGAGCTGCACCTCCTCGCGCCCGATACCGGCGAGCATCGCGTCGTCGCGCTGGGCCCCGACGCCGAGCTGCAAGCCGCCGTCCCCGCGGGCTGGCTCCAGGCCGCGCGACCCGCGCCGGGCTCCGCTTACGCCCTCGCGGGCTGCGTGGTGGCGCCGGGATTCGACTTCGCCGATTTCGAAATGCCGGGGCGGGAGGAGTTGCTGCGGGAGTATCCCCGGCACGCGCGGGTGGTGGAGGAGATGACGCGGTAGGGGTGTATATACGGCGGCATCGGCTGGACAGATGAGACGAATAGGACCGATGGGACGGATGGGGTGGAGCCCTGTTGCCGTTCATCACTCATCCCTTCGACCTCGTCCCCGCCGTTTCCATCCCTCTTGCCCCACTCGCCTATCCCGCCCTGTGATCCTTCGCATCCCATTCGGATCGGAAACACATGGCCCGCATTCGCTCCACCGAAGCCCCGCGCCATCGCACGAAGATCGTTGCGACGCTTGGACCCTCGTCCTCCACAAAGGAAGTCATTCAGCATTTGGTACATGCGGGGGCCGATGTGTTCCGGCTGAACTTCAGCCACGGGACCCATGCGGAGCACCTGAATCGGATTCACATCATCCGGGAGATCGGGCAGGAGATGAGCCGTCCGCTGGCGATTCTCGGCGACTTGTCGGGGCCCAAGCTGCGCATTGCGGGGATGGCGGCGGAGGCGGTGCTGCTGGAGGACAACGAGCAGATCGTCCTTACATCCGCGGAGGCCGACGGCACTCACAAGCGATTCCAAGTGAGCTTCGCCGGCTTCCACGAGGTGGCGCGCCCGGGCGAGAAAATCCTGCTGGACGATGGGCACATCGCGCTGATGGTGGACGCGGTGGAGGGTCAGGAAGTCCTCTGCACGGTGATCGACGGCGGAATCCTCAAGCCGCGCAAGGGCGTCAACCTTCCCGATACGCGGCTGCCGATCCCGGCGCTGACGGAGAAGGACCGCGCGGACATGAAGTTTGCGCTGGCGGCGGGGGTGGATCTGCTGGCGCTGAGTTTCGTGCGCTCCCCGATCGACATCCAGACGGCCCGCGAGGCGATGCGCGAGTGCGGGCGAGAGGTCCCGATCCTCGCGAAGATCGAGAAGAAGGAGGCCGTGGACAACTTGGTCGACATCCTAAAGACCGCCGACGGCGCGATGGTGGCGCGCGGCGACCTGGGCATCGAGATTCCGATGGAGCAGGTTCCCGCGGTTCAGAAGCAGATCATTCGCCTCTCCAACCGGCTCTCGCATCCCGTCATCACGGCGACGCAGATGCTGGAGTCGATGATCGAGAGCCCGCGCCCCACGCGCGCCGAAGTGACCGATGTCTATAACGCCATTCTCGACGGCACCGACGCGATCATGCTCTCCGGCGAAACCGCCGCGGGGAAGTATCCCGTGCAGGCGGTGGAGATGATGCGCACGGTGGCGCTGGAGGCGGAGCGCGCGCTGGGCGAGGCGGCTCGCGCTTCCGGCCTGCTGGATCTTGGCGATCATCCCTCCGTGACGCAGACCATTTGCCAGTCGGCGGTGCGCATCGCGGAACTGCTGCGCCTCGACCTGATCATCGTGCCGACGGAGTCGGGCTATTCGGCCTTTCACGTGGCGCGGTTCAAGCCCTCGGTGCCGATCTTCGCCTGCTCGGTGAATACCGACGCGGTGAACCGGCTCTGCCTGGCGTGGGGCGTCACCTCGCGGACAATGTCAAATCTCGACGCCGGCGAAGTGGAACGCAGCGAGACCGACGCGCTCATCAACGAGGTCATCCGCACGGCCAAGTACCACGGCATCGCGCGCCCCGGCCACCGCGCCGTGGTGCTCGGCGGCGTGCCGCTGGGGAAGACGCGGCACACGAATTACCTGCATGTGATCGAGATAAAGTAACGGCGCCAATCAGGTGATCGGCGTACCCAGGGGGCGCGCCAGAACCGCCATGCCGCGGGCGGGGACATAGACGAAATCGCGCAGGCGCATCAGCGGGGCGGTCTCGCCGTGGAGGGCGCCCTGCTGGTGGAGTTCCCACTCGCCGGGGGGGAGCTTGAACTCCAGGTCCTCGCGGTCGGGGTTGATGTGGACGATGACTTCGGCCCACTTCTCTGCGCGGACTCCCGCGCCGTTGAGGTGAAGCGAGATTCCATTGCCCGGAGGCGAGAGGTCGTCGCGGAGCTTCACGCGGTTTTCGACCGCCTCCCGCGTGGCCAGGCGGAAGACGGGGTGGGCACGGCGCAGGGCGATGGCGTGGCGCACGTAGTCGAAGAGATCGCGGTGCGCGGCCTTGCGTTTCCACATAAACTGATTCACGGCGTCCGGCGCGTCGTAGCTGTTGTGGTGGCCGCCCTTGGTGCGCGCGAATTCGACGCCGCCGTGGAGAAACATGACCCCCTGGCTGACGGCCAGGATTCCCACGGTCAGCATCTGGATCTTCAGGCGCTCTTCCTCGGACTCGGCGGGGGCCGACTTCTCGATCTTGTCCCACAGCGTCAGGTTGTCGTGGCAGTCGGCATACTGGATCGATTCGGCGGGGTGCTCGGCCCAGTCGTGGATAGCGCCAAGCAGGCCGCGCGCCACGCCATCTCGCTGGCTGGCGTTCTGCACATATCCCGGCCCGTCGCCGTCGGGAGAGCCCTTCAGGTCGTTGCGGAAGTGGTCGTTGAAGCATCCGATGCCGGAGCCACGGGCGACGTCCTTGTAGGTCATGCGCCCGATTCCGGCGCCGTCGGGACCGGTAGCGGCCCAGGGCTCTCCGTATAGCAAGATAGATGGATATACAGCGCGCAGCTCGTCGCGGAGAGCATTCAGCGTGTCCATGTCCATGAGGCCCATCAGGTCGAAGCGGAATCCATCCACTCCGTATTCCTCCACCCAGTAGCGGCAGGAATCGAGGATCAGCTTGCGGCCCATGGGCGCCTCGCTGCGGAACTCGTTCCCCGTGCCGGAGCCATTCCAGAAGGTGCCGTCGTTCTTCATGCGGTGGTAGTAGCCGGGGGCGATCTTCTCGAAGGTCGCATCGACCCCCGTGTGGTTGTACACCACGTCCATCACGACGCCGATGCCCGCGTCGTGGAGGGCCTTCACCAGTTCCTTGAATTCGCGGATGCGCTCGGGTCCCCGCGGATTGGTGGAGAACCATCCCTCGGGAGAGAAGAAGTTCGACGTCATGTAGCCCCAGTTGTACTCGTTGCCATCCTCGTCGTTGTCGAAGTCCTGCACGGGAAGGAGCTGCACGTGGGTCACGCCAAGCTCCACGAGGTGGTCGATCCCCGTGTGGGCTCCGCCGGGGGCCTTGGTGCCGCGCCGCGCCGCTCCCAGATAGGTGCCGCGCAGTGCCGCGGGAACTCCGGAATCAAGGGAGATGGTGAAATCGCGGATATGCATTTCGTATATCACCGCGTCGCAGGGCGAAGCCAGCGGGGGCGGACGACGAATCGGGCGGAACCCGGGCGGGTCCAGGCGGCGCGGGTCCACGATCATCGCGCGCCCGCCACGGCCCGTGGTGCAGCGCGCATAGAAGTCCACCGCCTCCGCCTCGGACTGGCCGTTGAAGCGCGGCGCCACCATGTAGAACTTGCCGTGCAGGTGTCCCCACTCGGTCGCCTCCCACAGGCCCATGCCGCGTGGCTCCAGGCAGACCTCGTGGTGGGGGCCATCGCCCGCCCTGGCATCGTGGACGATGATGGAAACGGCGCGCGCGCGTGGAGAAAACACGCGAAAGATCGTGTGGTCGCGGGCACAGATCGCGCCCAGCTCCGCGTCGCTGTGAAAGGCGTCCTGGTCCATGGAGAGGTGGCGCGGCACTACCTCGGCGGGGCGGTATCCATTGGCCAGGACGATCACTTCGTGGCGCAGGTCCAGCGGCCCCTCGAGCGTCACGACGACCGAACGGGCGAGCCCGCCCCGCGAGTCGATGGAGCGCACGGACTTGATGCGCGGGAGCGCGCCGCCGCCGGCGCTGCGAACCTGAAAGAGGGCGGGGACAAGTCGCCCGAGCGCCACCGCATGGCTCAGCTTCAGGGCGATCTCGTTGGGCCCGTCCAGGTAGGCCGCGTCGATGCGGGGCGCGATGTTGGGGCGGTCGAAGCAGGCGTGGGGCTCGCCACTGACGAGCCAAAGCTCCTGCGGTTCGCCGGCCTTCCAGAACCGGTCGCCGCCGTCCTTGCGGCTCCAGTCGCGGCCCACGCGCGGGATGAACCCGATCAACGCGGCTCCGGGCGGGATCGCGATCCGGAAGATCCGTCCAAAGTCGTCGCTCTCCGCCGACAATACCTCGCGCGCCGTCGCCGCCTCGTCCCCGGGAATCCAAGTCCAAAGCCCCACGTCGTCGTATTCGCCGTCGAGCCGGTGATAGTGAATCCTGAGCATGGCGGGGGAGCGGGTGCCCTTGGTTGCGTTGCGCGTCGAGGAGATTTCCTAGAGGTGGCGGGGGTATGGCGCAAGGGGTTGGTTGGCTCCATCGCGCGGGCAATGTGGTTGCGCTGGGAAGTGGAGGGATGCAACCTTCGCGAGGTTTCACAGACGCAAGAGGTCTCGCGCCCCATTGCCCGAATCGCTCGAGGAAATAACTGCGCGCCTACTGCCACGCTTTCCCAATTCGTTTGGAGTTCTCGCCCCCGAGGACTCAGGCGAATTGGAGCCGATTGTGGACGGGTCCGGCCCTTGGGATTGAGTCGTCCCCGGGCTGAAGTCCGGGGCTACGATTGTGGCGCCGCTACCGCGTCTCGTCTGGCCGCAACTCGCATCGACCGATTGCATACTGTGGCAATCGCTGGACCTAAATCATGCCCCGCCCCCATCCCACACTCCTCAACTCCCTCGGTCGCCACTGGAGCGAGTCGCCGACCACGCTGCTGGACCGCGAGGTGGCGCGTCGCCGCGCATCCGGCGAGTCCTTTGTGGACCTGACCGGGGGCGGTGCGGTCGAGCTGGGTCTCGGGATCGCGCCGGATGCGATGCGCGGGATCGTCGAGTCGGCGCTCGGGGTGCCGACGGTGCTTCGCGCCTATCGGCCCGATCCCATGGGGAGCGCGGCGGCGCGCGAGGCCATCGCGGGGTACTATGCGCGTCGTGGTGAGCCCGCCGACCCCGCGCGCATTGTGATGACGCCGGGGACGAGTCTCGCGTACCTCTATGCGCTGCGCCTGCTTACGGAGCCCGGCGACGAGATTCTGGTTCCGCATCCCGGGTATCCGCTCTTCGACGATCTGGCGGCGGTGTGCGGCGTCAGGCTGCGGCGCTATCACCTCTCGGAAACCAAGGCTGGGTGGGGCCTCGATCCGGAGGAGGTGCTCTTCCAGATTACCCCGCGCACGCGTTTGCTGATGTTGGTCTCCCCGCACAATCCCACGGGGATGGTGATCGGCGATGGAGTGCTGGCGCGGCTGGCGGAAATCTGCACGGAGAACCGGCTCCCGGTCGTCTTCGACGAGGTGTTCCGCGAATCCGCCGCTCCGGCTCCGTTTCCAACCCCGGCGCGGCATCCGTTCCCGCTCGTGCTGACGCTGAACGGCTTCTCCAAGATGTTCACCCTGCCGGGGTGGAAGGTGGCGTGGATCAAGGCCGACGGCGACGTTGCCCATGTGGAGCCGTTTATCCGCGCGGCGGAGCACCTATCGGATACCTTCCTGCCGGTGGGTGAGCTGCAACAAGCCACGGTGCCGGGGATTTTTCGGGTGGGTGACCCTGGGGTCCTGGCGGCGGCCTCCGCATGGATCGCGTCGGCGCGGCGGAATGCGTTGGATCGCCTGCCGGGCGCTCCGATACCGGCGGCAGGGGTCTATCTATGCAGTCGGCTCCCGCCGGGGGCGGACGAGGAGGCCTTTGCCTTGAGGCTTTTGGGCGAAGACGGGGTCCT
>Ga0105049_10007868_pt1 | contig 12359 bp, 21 predicted proteins | sample MAT06_FD_78087 | JGI IMG/M metagenome (GOLD analysis project Ga0105049, IMG submission 78087) | Freshwater microbial communities from Lake Fryxell liftoff mats and glacier meltwater in Antarctica - MAT-06 | ecosystem: Environmental > Aquatic > Freshwater > Ice > Liftoff microbial mat | place...
GGACCTTATCCGCGGCAAGGCGGCGGGCGATGCGCTCATCATCTTGCAGTTCACCCAGCGCCCCTCCGCGGTGCCCTATGTGACGCGCGCCCTGAAGGCCGCGATCGCGAGCGCCAAGGAAGTGCATCCGGAGCCGGAAACCCTTCTCGTCTCGGAGGCCATCGTTGACGAGGCCCCCATGATGAAGCGCACCCGCCCTGCCTCGATGGGACGCGCCGTCCGCGTCCGCAAGCGTCAGAGCCACATCTTCCTCGCCCTCGCCGAATCCTGATCGCGCGCAAGGCCTGAATCCGTCAAGGAGACTGAATCTTGGGACAGAAAGTACACCCCTACGGCTTCCGCCTGGGCGTCATCAAGGACTGGCTGTCGCGCAGCTATCCGCGCGCCGCCTACAAGGAACTGCTCCACGAGGACCTCGCGATCCGCAAGGTCATCAAGACCAAGTTCAGCCACGCGAACATCGCGATGGTGGAGATCGAACGCGCCACCAAGCGCGCCAAGGTCATCATCCACACCGCGCGCCCCGGCATCGTGATCGGCAAGAAGGGCGAGTCGATCGAACTGCTCCGCAAGGAGCTCGAGAAGATGACGGGCAAGCAGATCGTCATCAACATCGAGGAGATCAAGCGCCCCGACCTCACCGCCCAGCTCGTGGCCGAGAACATCGCCGGCCAGCTCCTTCGCCGCATCAGCTTCCGCCGCGCCATGAAGAAGACCGTCCAGAGCTGCATGAAGGCCGGCGCCCTGGGAATCAAGATCCAGTGCTCGGGCCGCCTTGGCGGCGCCGAAATGAGCAGGACGGAGTGGTATCGCGAGGGCCGCGTTCCCCTTCACACGCTGCGCGCGGACATCGACTACGGCTTCGCCGAGGCCAAGACGAAGTACGGCATCATCGGCGTCAAGACGTGGATCTTCCGCGGCGAAGTCTTCGAGAAGCCCGCCGTCAAGACCTCGGCCTAACCGACCACCTAGAGGATATATCCGACCATGATGCTTCCCAAGAAGCCAAAACACCGCAAGGTGCAGAAGGGCCGCCGCCGCGGGAAAGCCTACCGCGGCTCGACGCTGGCCTTCGGCTCCTTCGGGATCAAGGCCCTGGAGTGCGGCTGGGTGACCAACCGCCAGATCGAGGCCTCCCGTATCGCCATCACCCGCACGATCAAGCGCGGCGGCAAGCTCTGGATCCGCATCTTTCCGGACAAGCCGCTGACGGTCAAGCCGGCGGAAACGCGAATGGGCAAGGGCAAGGGCAACCCGGAGCACTGGGTCGCCGTGGTCAAGCCCGGCCGCATCCTCTTCGAACTCGAGGGCGTGACCGAGGAGTTGGCCCGCGAGGCCATGACCCGCGCCATCTACAAGCTGCCGATCCGCGCCAAGTTCATCAAGCGCGAGGAGCCGTTGGCCCACGTTGCCGCCGCGGAACCCGCAGCACTCGCGGCACCCGCCGCCACGGAAGGATGAACCTGACAATGCCTAGCGAATTCGCCAAGCTGGTCGAACTGGACATCGCGGAGTTGACGCTCCGCGCCGCCGAGCTGCGCAAGGAGATGTACGACCTGCGCCTCAAGCTCACCACCAAGGAGCAGTCCAACACGGCCCGTCTCCGCGACGGCCGTCGGGACTACGCCCGGGTGCTGACCGCCATCCGCCGCAAGCAGCTCGCGGCAAAGTAGCCAACCCAGGAATCCCCCCGGGGCAACCCGGCGCCGCACCGACTTACCGACCACAGAGGAGTCTGGCCCCATGGCCGAAGCGACCGCGCAGGCAACGGATAAGAAGGACCTCAAGCCCTACCCCAAGAAGAAGGTGGGCAAGGTCGTCAGCAACAAGATGGACAAGACGGTTGTCGTCACCATCGACCGGCTGGTGAAGCACCCGCTTTACAAGAAGTACATCCAGCGCCGCAAGAAGCTGTACGTCCACGACGAGCAGAACCAAGCCCAGACTGGAGACACCGTCGAGGTGGCCGAGATGACCCGCCCCCTGAGCAAGCTGAAGCGCTGGCGCCTTGTCCGCGTCATCGAGCGCGCCAAGTAACCCCACCCGCCACACCGCCCGAAGAGGACTAAGATGATTCAGGAATACACCGTACTGACCGTGGCCGACAACAGCGGCGCCAAGCGCGTGCGCTGCTTCAAGGTGCTCGGCGGCTCCAAGCGCCGTTACGCCTCCATTGGCGATGTCATCGTCTGCTCCGTCCGCGACGCCGACCCCCATGGCACCGTCAAGAAGGGCACCGTGGTCAAGGCAGTCATCGTGCGCACGCGCAAGGAACTGCGCCGCGACGACGGCAGCTACATCCGCTTCGACGACAACGCGGCGGTGCTGATCAACAACCAGAACGAGCCCGTGGGCACGCGTATCTTCGGGGCCGTGGGCCGCGAGCTCCGCGCCCGCAAGTTCATGAAGATCATCTCACTCGCGCCCGAAGTCATCTAACCACACCGCGCGGCGAATCGGCCAGATAGGACACCTACGATGAAATTGAAGATCCGCAAGGACGACATGGTGGAAGTGATCACCGGAAACGACAAGGGCAAGCGTGGCCGCATCCTCCAGGTGGACCGCGAGCGTGGCTACGTGACGGTGGAGGGCGTGAACCTGCGCAAGCACCACGAGCCCGTCCGCCAGACCAAGGAAGGCGCCCGAACAGGCGGCATCGAGGAGCGCGAGGGCCACATTCACGCGAGCAACGTGATGATCGTGGATCCCAAGAGCAACTCGCCGGCCCGCATCGGCATCAAGATTCAGGACGGCAAGCGCGTCCGCATCACCAAGGGCAAGAACGCCTCGGGAACCGCCCTCGACTGACGTAGAGTCGGGTGCGCGATACCTCGGGAGCATACCAGGAAAGCAGGCTGAAGATCATGGCATCACCAGAAAACATCGGCGGGGGAGCGGCAGCGGCGGCAGATCCGTTTGCGTCTCCCAGGCTGCTGCGCCTCTACCGCGAGAAGGCCGTCCCGGCCCTCATGGAGAAGTTCGGCTACAAGAACATCATGGAAGTCCCCCGCGTCCTCAAGGTCACGCTCAACATGGGCGTTGGCGAGGCGGCCAAGGACATCAAGGAACTGGACGCGGCGATCAAGGAGCTGACGATCATCGCGGGCCAGAAGCCGATGCAGACGCGCGCCCGCGTCTCGGTCTCGCAGTTCAAGATTCGCGCTGGAATGCCGGTCGGCGCCTTCGTCACGCTGCGCAACGCGCGCATGTGGGAGTTCATGGAGCGCCTGATCCACGTCGCCCTTCCCCGCGTGCGCGACTTCCGCGGCCTTCCCGGGAAGAGCTTCGACGGCCGCGGCAACTATTCCATGGGTCTCAAGGAGCACATGATCTTTGTGGAGCTTGACTACAACGACATCTCCAAGACCCGGGGCATGAACATCACTTTCGTCACCAACGCCAAGAGCGACGCCGAGGCAAAAGAGCTTCTTCGTCTTCTCGGCATGCCCTTCCGGAACTGAGAACGGAGCCAAAGACACCATGCATTCCGATCCCGTAGCAGACATGCTGACCCGCATCCGCAACGCCAACACCTCGGGGCTCGACCACGTCGATATCCCCAACTCGAAGATCAAGGTGGCGATCGCGCGGATCCTCAAGGACGAGGGCTTCATCAAGTACTACAAGGTGATGCGCAACAACAAGCAGGGGACCATCCGCGTCTTCCTGAAATACGGCCCCGCCAAGGAGCGCGCCCTCGCCGGTCTCGACCGCGTCAGCAAGCCCAGCCTGCGCCGCTACATGAAGTCCGCCGAGATCCCCCACGTCCGCGGTGGCCTTGGCATCACGATCCTTTCCACGTCCCACGGCATCATGACGGGACGCGAGTGCCGCCAGAAGCAGCTTGGCGGGGAAGTTCTCTGCACCGTCTGGTAATCCCACCCGGGATTGCCGACCACCCCGGGCCGCCCATGCGGGGCCCAAGACTTCTTCGGAGGCAACGGCCGTGAGCCGAATTGGCAAGCTACTCATTCCGGTCCCCAGTGGCGTCAGCGTCACGATCAAGGACACGGAAGTCCGCGTGAAGGGCCCCAAGGGCGAACTTTCCGTGGCCCATCTCGGCCGCGTCTCCGTCAAGCAGCAGGACGGGAACCTCCATGTGGAGCGCCCCGACGACGCCCAGGAGAGCCGCATGTTCCACGGCCTCTATCAGCGCCTGATCCAGAACTGCGTGACGGGCGTGACCGCCGGATTCAAGAAGGAACTGGAGATTCAGGGCGTCGGCTATCGCGCCGCGCTGCAGGGCAAGAACCTCCAACTCCTCCTCGGCTACTCGCACCCCGTTGTGCTTGAGCCCCCCACGGGAATCGCCTTCACCGTCCCCAAGCCCACCTCGATCATTATCGAGGGAATCGACAAGCAGTCCGTCGGCCAGATCGCCGCCGTGATCCGCGCCAAGCGCCCGGTGGAGCCCTACAAGGGCAAGGGCGTGCGCTACGTCGGCGAGCACGTTATCCGCAAGGCCGGCAAGTCGGCCAAGAAGTAACCTCAACCCGAGACAATCGCCTGGCGGCTGCCACGCAAGCGTAGCCACCCGAAAGGCAAAGGAAACCAATGAAGCTCACCCGCAAGGAAAAACTCGAGAGGCGCCACCTGCGCGTCCGCAAGAAGGTCAACGGCACCGCCGAGCGTCCGCGCCTCAGCGTCCGCAAGACCCTCAAGCATCTCTATGCCCAGGTCGTGGACGATTCGCCCTCCGGCGGCGCCCGCACCATCGCGATCTATGCCACCGCAAGCCGCGCCAACGCCGGCAAGCACATGAGCAACGTGTCCAACGGCGCGGACCTCGGCAAGAGCATCGGCGCGGACCTGAAGTCGCGTGGCATCGACAAGATCGTCTTCGACCGCGGCGGCTATCGCTACCACGGCTGCGTGAAGGCCATCGCCGATGCGATCCGCGAAACGGGAATCCAGTTCTAACCTTCACGACAACCCCTCCCCCGCGAGAAAAGGAACGAGTGCCTTGAGCGACGAAATCGACATCAAAGACAGCGACCTCACCGCCGACGACGCCAGCCATGGCGAAGGCGGCGAGGACAGCCGCTACGACTCGCTGTCCCAGGCCCTGAAGGCCCACGGCGAGCCCATCAACCCCGCCAAGCTCGACCTCCGCGAGGAGGTCGTGTCCCTGAATCGCGTGGCCAAGGTCGTCAAGGGCGGTCGCCGCTTCAGCTTCGCGGCTCTCGTCGTCGTCGGCGACGGCGCCGGCCACGTGGGCGTTGGGTTCGGCAAGGCCAACGAAGTCCCCGATGCCATCTCCAAGGCCGTTGACTCGGCCCGCAAGACCCTGATCCGCGTTCCGCTCGTCGGGCGCACGATCCCCTTCGATGTCATCGGTGAGTTCGGCGCCGGGCGCGTGCTTCTCCGCCCCGCCTCCGAGGGTACCGGCCTCATCGCCGGCCCCGCCGCCCGCGCCGTCCTCCAGCTCGCCGGCGTTCACGACGTGCTGTCCAAGGTGCTTGGCTCCGGCAACCAGCTCAACGTCGTCCACGCCACCTTCGCCGGCCTCAAGAACCTCGAGATGGCGGAGTCCGTGGCGCTGCGCCGCGGCAAGAGCCTGGAAGAGGTGCTTGGCAACAAGGCAAGCGAGCGCTACCGCAAGGGCCGCGAGGAAGTCCTCTCGGGCTTCCACGTTCAGAAGTTGCATGAGCAGGACCGCAAGGACAAGGGCCGCCTTGGCACGTATAGCGCCGGCGGACGCGACGAGGATGCTTCCGGTCGCCGTGGCCGCGCCGCCGCAGATGGCGACGCCCCCGCCGCACCGGGCACCGCCCCCAGGAGCCGATAGACAATGAGCAAGAAGATCCGCATCACCCAGATCAAGAGCGTGATCGGCTGCAAGCAGCCCCACCGCCGCACCATCCAGGTGCTTGGACTCCGCCGCATGAACGACACCGTCGAGAAGGAAGCAACGCCTTCCATCCTCGGCATGGTCGCCAGCGTCTCCTACCTCGTGAAAGTTGAGGAAGTCGGCTCATGAAGATTCACAACCTCCCGGGCGATCCGGGCCGCAAGCAGGGGCGCAAGCGCCTTGGCCGCGGCCACGGCAGCGGCCACGGCAAGACCGCCGGCATGGGTCACAAGGGCCAGCAGGCCCGCTCCGGCGCGCCCAAGGCGGGCGCGTTCGAGGGTGGCCAGATGCCCCTTACTCGTCGCCTCCCCAAGGGCGGCTTCAAGAACCCCTTCCGCGTCGAGTACGAGGTCGTCAACCTCGCCTCCCTCGAGAAGATGTTCGAGGCCGGCGCCACGGTGGACCCCGAGTCCCTCGCCAAGCTCCGCCTGGTGCAGAGCCGCAAGCCGGTGAAGATTCTCGCGACGGGAACGCTGACCAAGGCGCTCACGATCAAGGCCCACAAGGCCAGCGAGGCGGCGATCGCGCGCATCAAGGAATCGGGCGGCACTTTCGAGGCAATCAACGGCTAATGCGGTCGGGCGGCCCTCCGGGGCCGCCCGCGCCGTCGTCAGAGAGTCATTACGAGTAGCCCCTCCGGGCACCAGGACGACATGATTCAGATCATCAAAAACATCTTCGCCGCCAAGGACCTGCGGGAGCGCGTGATCTTCACCCTGGTGATGATCGCGATCTTCCGTTTGGGCTCCTTCATTCCGTGCCCGTTCATCAGCTCCTCCCACATGCAGGCGTCGATGTCCGGCGGCGGGTTGACGGGCGGGGTCTTCGGCGTGGCCGACATGTTCACGGGCGGGGCGTTCTCCAAGCTCACGATCATGGCGCTGGGCATCATGCCCTACATCTCAGCGTCGATCATCCTGCAGATGATGATGCTGGTGATCCCTCGGCTGGAGAAGATCGCCAAGGAAGGCGAGTCCGGCCGTCGCAAAATCACCGAACTCACCCGCCGGGGCACCGTTCTCCTCGCCGCTGTCCAAGGTTTCGGCTTGGGGCTCTTCATCCTTTCCGATCCCGAGATGATCACCGCGTCGATGCGCGAGCACAAGGCGCTCTTCGTGATGACCACGATGATCAGCGTCACCACGGGAACGGTGTTCCTGATGTGGATCGGCGAGCGCATCAGCGAACGCGGGATCGGCAACGGCGTCTCGCTGCTGATCGCGCTGGGCATCATCGCCAGCTATCCGACCAACCTGCGCCTTGCCTTCCAGGCAGTCCGCCTGGAATCGATGGCGCCGATCTGGCTCCTCATCGTCGGCGCCATGTGCGTCGCCACCACCGTCGCGATCATCCTCATTCAGGAGGGGGCCCGCAAGATCCCCATCCAGCACGCCAAGCAGATGGTTGGTCGCAAGATGACCAACGCCCAGACGAACTACCTGCCGTTGAAGATCAACACCGCGGGCGTCATGCCGGTGATTTTCTCCTCCGCGATTCTCATGCTTCCCTCCTACCTCTTTGGCTGGATCGGCGCCAACCCGGGCCAGGGCATGGGCTTTTTCGGCGAACTCTTCAGCATGCAGTCGCGCTACAACCTGTACGACGCGTTCGGCCTCAGCAAGGGCGCGATCTTCCTCGTGCTGAAGGCCGCGAACCTGTACACGTTCACCTTCGTGATGCTCACTGCGTTCTTCTGCTTCTTCTACACCGCGATCGTCTTCAACCCGCAGGATGTCGCCGACAACCTTCGCCGCGTCGGCGCGTTTGTCCCGGGGTATCGCCCCGGCAAGCCCACGGCGGAGTATATCGACCGCGTGATGTCGCGCATTACGCTGGTCGGCGCGGTGTTCCTGTGCAGCGTCGCCATCATCCCCGAGGTCATGTTCGTCTCCTTCAACATCCCCTACGCCGTGGCGCAGTTCGCCGGCGGAACGGGACTCATCATCGTGGTCGCTGTGATCCTGGACACGATGAAGCAGGTTGAATCGCGGCTGCTCATGCGCCACTACGAGGGCTTCAAGTCGCGCCGCCAGGTATCGGGTGGCGGGCGGCGCTGGGCCCGGGAAAAGCAGGGCTAGAGAATGAGGGGCGGCAAGCCGCGGGTTGCGCGGAACCGCCGTGAATCCGGAGGGCGCCGCCGATGAACCTCGTCCTCTTTGGCCCACCGGGCTCCGGCAAGGGCACCCAGTCAGAACGTATCTGCAAGAAGTACTCGATGACCCACATTTCGACGGGGGACGCCTTGCGCGCCGCGATTCGCAACAAGACAGAGGTCGGACAGCGCGCCCAGGCATTGATTGAGCGCGGCGAACTCGTGGGCGACGATGTCGTCACCGATTTGCTGCGCACGATCATCGCCCCGCTCCGCTCCCAGACCGAAAGCTTCCTGTTCGACGGCTATCCGCGCACGGTGGGCCAGGTCTCGATCCTCGATGACATCTGCGAGGAATTCCGCCTTTCGCACCCCGTGGTGATCAACCTCACCGTGCCCGAGGAAACGCTGATGCTCCGGCTGACCGGTCGGCGCATCTGCGCGGAATGCCGCGCCACGTTCAATATCTACTTCAAGCCCACGCGCCAAGCCGGCGTCTGCGATCACTGCTCGGGGCCCTTGACAAAGCGCATCGACGACAGCCCGGAGACCACGCGCGAGCGCCTGCGCGTCTATCACGATCAGACGGCCCCCGTCCTCTCCATGTATCAGGAGAGCGGCATGCTCTACACGATCGACGCCACCGGCGACACGGAAGAGGTCTTCCGCAAGGTGGACCGCATCATCGAGGAAAACTACTGATGATGACCGCGGCGGGATTCTTCCGGCAGCGCCGGCACGAGCGTGGCTCCAACGAGGTCTATCTCAAGAGCGCCGCCGAGATCGCCATCATGCGGCGCGCCGGGCGCCTGCTGCGCGGGATCATTCGCGAGGTGACCGAGGCCGCCGTCGAGGGTGTCACGACGCTCGAACTCGACCGCCTCGCGTATATGCGCATCAAGGAAGCACGCGCGATCCCCGGCTTCCTGGGCCTGTACGATTTCCCCAACACGCTGTGCATCTCCGTCAACGAAGCCGTCGTTCACGGGATTCCCACCAAGCGCCGCCTTGTCGAGGGAGACCTCGTCTCCATCGACTGCGGGCTGATCCTCGAGGGGTACTTCGCGGACACGGCCTACACAGTGCCGGTGGGGCGCATTTCGCCGGTGGCGGAGCGGTTGCTGCGCACGACGCGGGAGTCGCTGGACGCCGGCATCGCGGCGGCCCGCGTCGGCGGCCGCGTGGGCGACATCGGCGCGGCGGTGGAGCACATGGTCCATGCCGCGGGGTTTCACTGCGTGGAGGGCTACTGCGGCCACGGGGTGGGACGTTCCTGCCACGAGGAGCCACAGGTGTACAACACCAGCCAGGAACGCGGAAAGCGTATCGCCAGCGGCCTGACGATCGCCATCGAGCCGATGGTGAACGTGGGAACATCGGAGACGCGCGAGCTGGAGGATGGCTGGACGGTGGTGACAGCGGATGGCTCGCTGTCGGCGCATTTCGAGCACACGGTGGCAATTACCGATGCCGGCGTGGAAATCCTGACCTTGGACCCCGTGCTGGACGGCGTGGAAGCACTCAGCGAAGGGAGATCGGTTTCGGCTTGACGGCTGAGTCCGCGGGAAGAGAGCATTCGAAATTGCGCCCTAGCGGTCAGGGGCGCGCCCCCGCCACCGGAAACCCGAAGCGAAAGAGGATATGGCAAAGGAAAAAGGCATCGAAGTCGAGGGAGTGGTAACGGAAAAGCTCCCGAACGCCATGTTTCGCGTCGAGTTGCAGAACGGCCTGGAAGTCATGGCCCACATATCGGGAAAGATGAGAATGCACTTCATTCGCATCCTTCCCGGCGACAAGGTGACGGTTGAACTCTCCCCCTACGACCTGACAAAGGGGCGGATAACATACCGCAACAAGAATTGACCCACCCCGGTGAGTCACCCGCAGCAAGCCCGGTTGGCGGCCCCGCCGCCCCCCGCGTGAGGAAGAGAAAGCCGAAAGAAGGACGACTGACATGAAGGTCCGCGCCTCCGTAAAGAAAATCTGCAACAAGTGCCGCGTGATCCGCCGCAAGGGCGTCATCCGCGTGATTTGCGAAAACCCCCGCCATAAGCAGCGCCAAGGCTAAGAGAAGGAGTATTCCCCGTGGCTCGTATTGCCGGTATCGATCTTCCCCGCGAAAAGAAAATCGCCTATGCCCTCCCGTATCTGTTCGGCATTGGCCCCACCACGGCCCGCCGCATCCTGACCGCCGCGCGGGTGAACTTCGACACGCGCACCAAGGACCTTACGGACGACGAGGTGACGCGCATCTCGCAGATCGTCGCCAACGAGTACAAGGTCGAGGGTGACCTGCGCCGCGAAATCGGGCAGAACATCAAGCGCCTGATGGACATCGGATGCTATCGCGGCATTCGTCACCGCAAGGGCCTGCCGATGCGTGGCCAGCGCACCCGTACAAACGCCCGCACCCGCAAAGGCGCCAAGAAGACCGTCGCCGCCAAGAAGGCCGCGAAGTAACCCCCGCCAGACCGCACCACCTCAAGGAGTCCCGCCAGCATGGCAAAGAAGCCTGCCGCCGCATCGAAGGCCCCCGCGAAGAAGAAAGCCCGCAAGAACATCGCCCATGCGGTGGTCCACGTGCACGCGACCTTCAACAACACGATCGTTACCTTCTCGGACCGCGCCGGGAATACCCTGAGCTGGGCGTCCGCAGGGTCGGCGGGCTTCAAGGGCTCGCGCAAGTCCACCCCCTTCGCCGCGGGCCAGGCAGCCGACAAGGCCGCCGCCGGCGCGCGCGACCACGGCGTCCAGTCCGTTGACGTGTTCGTGAAGGGCCCCGGCCCGGGCCGCGAGAGCGCCATCCGCGCCCTCCAGTCCGCCGGTATCAAGATCGCGCTCATCCGCGATGTCACCCCGCTTCCCCACAACGGCTGCCGCCCGCCCAAGCGCCGCCGCGTCTGACCGAACTTTCAGGAGGATTTCCCCAGTGGCTCGTTACATAGGCCCAACCAGCAGGCTCGAGCGCCGTCTCGGCAAGAAGCTTCACCTCAAGGGTGAGCGCGACATCAATGGCAAGTCCGCCCTTGAGCGCCGCAACTTCCCCCCGGGGCAGCACGGTCAGCGCCGCACCAAGCTGTCCACCTACGGCGTCCAGCTTCGCGAGAAGCAGACTCTCAAGATCATCTACGGCGTTCTCGAGCGCCAGTTCCGCAAGTACTATGCGACCGCCGTCCGCTACAAGGGCGTCACGGGCACGGTGCTTCTCCAGCTTCTGGAGTCGCGGCTGGACAACCTGGTGTACCGCGCCGGCTTTGCCGCCACGCGCCGCCAGGCCCGCCAGCTCGTCCGCCACAAGCATGTGCTCGTCAACGGCAAGGGGATCAACATTCCCTCCGCCAACGTCAAGCCCGGCTCTGTCCTCTCGCTGACCGAGAAGGCCAAGGCTCTGCGCGTGGTCGAGGATGCTCTCTCGATGATCGAGCGCCGCGCCGCCCGCAAGGGCTTCATCGAGTTCAACGCCGACACCAAGGAGGCCAAGTACCTCCATGTCCCGTCGCGCGAGGACCTCGACGATATCGACGTGCGCGAGCAGATGGTCATCGAACTGTACTCGCGCTAATTAGCCGTTGTGGAACCGGTCCTGCCTCTCCCTCGCGGAGCGGCGTGGCTCGACACCTTCCCAATTCTTTCAGGAGCCTCTCCTATCCATGGAGCTTGAACTCAAACCGCTGATTCGCCCAACCCGCCTGGTTCCCGATGGCGTGACGCTGTCGGATACGTTCGGCCGCTTCACCGCGGAGCCCTTCGAGCGCGGCTTCGGCAACACGATCGGCAACTCGCTGCGCCGCATTCTGCTGTCCTCCATCCAGGGGGCCGCCGCCACCAGCGTCCGCTTCGAGGGAATCCGCCATGAGTTCAGCGGCATCCCGGGCGCCAAGGAAGACGTCAACGACGTCGTCCTGAACCTGAAGCAGGTCGTCTTCAAGATGGACGGCGTGCATGGCAAGGCGACCATCTTCCTGGACAAGAAGGGTCCCGGCCTTGTTCGCGCCGGCGACTTCGAAATCCCCGACCACGTTCAGATCCTCAACCCCGAGCAGCCCGTCTGCACGCTCTCCGAGACCGGCCACCTCCGCATGGAAGTGCTCGTCGCCCAGGGCCGCGGCTACCAGCCGGCGATCTATGGCGTGATGGAGGACGAGGACGATATCGGCATCATCCCGATCGACGCCGTGTTCTCTCCCGTCCGCCAGGTTTCCTACAAGGTTTCCGACGCGCGCGTGGGCCAGAGCATGGACTACGACCGCCTCCAGATCGAAGTCTCCACCAATGGCGCCGTCCGTCCCGAGGAAGCCGTCAGCTACGCCGCCAAGATCCTCCGCGATCACCTCGACCTGTTCATCCGCGCCGGGGACCACGACACGGTTTCCGTTTCCGGTGGCGATTCCGAAGGCGGGATCGGCATTGGCA
>Ga0105049_10007871_pt1 | contig 12354 bp, 11 predicted proteins | sample MAT06_FD_78087 | JGI IMG/M metagenome (GOLD analysis project Ga0105049, IMG submission 78087) | Freshwater microbial communities from Lake Fryxell liftoff mats and glacier meltwater in Antarctica - MAT-06 | ecosystem: Environmental > Aquatic > Freshwater > Ice > Liftoff microbial mat | place...
GGTGTGCTGTCTATACGGGCATCGACTAAAACCTCCAGACGCTATGTAAGTCCGATGTTTTGCTTGCAAGATAGAGGCGATGGCGATTGAAACTGGAAGCCCCGTCCGCTTGTCGGCGGGGTACTTCACATACTCAGCCTGAGATCTTCACAAACTCTAGTCGATAGCGATAAAGCGCCACCGGACGGGGCACCAGATTGTCGAGAGTTTTGAAATAATCTGGGTCTTGGGGCGATAGATAAATCGCAGTCACCTGATCAGCCACGATCGCCAGATTCTCTCCAACTTGCCGTTGGTAAGCGGTGGTGTTCTCTACCTGATTAAAGTAAAGCTGACTGACGCTCCGAAACTCTTGCTGAAAGACTTCTGAAGTGATGAATTGATTAGGCTCAGCCGATTCTATGGCGCGGGTAGTGACCGTAGAAACGAGTTCGCGTTCATCTCTCAATAAAGTAATTTGGCGGTTAGGGTTGGTTGGATCGACCTTGACGGCAAGGACGGGGCGATCGCCCAAATAAGCCTTCGCCAAACTCATGCCATTAAAGGCGCGATCAGAAATAATCCCTCGCTTTCCCCAAGGCAATAGCCCCCGTTTCTCCTCTACAAACCGCACCGGGAAAAGAATGGGTTGATCGATAAATTGCCGATTACTTTCAAATCCAGGCGTCACCACATCTGGCGCAAAGGGCGCAACCATTTTAGTCAGTGTCGTCGTGACTTGCCAACGACCCGCGAACCAATCTGGGTAAATCAAATCGCCCTGAGAAACTTGCGTAGGCGGTTTGCCCTGCCAGTCGGGAAATGAAGCGAGGCGATCGGCAAGGGAACTCGCCTGTGCCGTGCCGCTGCATAGCAACCACAGCAGCACTAACCCAGTCAACCAAAAAAATCGCCATTTCCACTTCATAAAATCGATCGCCCGAATCAAAACCTCATAGACTTTACATTACTAGCTAAATCCGACGAATGCATTCTATGCCCCCGAATGTTTCAGGTCTAGAGTTATGGCATTGGCGAACCACCGCCAAACAACTGGCGATCGCCGCTGCTGTTCCCCCCTCCGAAGTTGATTGGCTGCTGCAAGAAGTTGCGGGACTCGATCGCCTCTCTCTCCGCCTAGAGTCTTTCAAAAACAAAGCTGAGTTAACGCTCAAGTTTCCCCTCGCCGAGCTGACCCAACTTTGGCAACAGCGTTTAGAGGAGCGCTTGCCCGTTCAATACATTGTGGGTAGCACAACTTGGCGACAGTTCTCGTTGATCGTTTCGCCGGCGGTGCTGATTCCGCGACCCGAAACTGAGGAGCTGATTGATTGGGCGATCGCCGCTGTCAAAACTAATCCCGAACTAGGACAAGGCGCTTGGGTTGACTTAGGAACCGGGAGCGGCGCGATCGCTCTTGCCCTTGCCGATGCCTTTCCTCAAGCGACAATTCATGCGGTAGATGTGAGTGAGCAGGCTTTGGCGATCGCGCAGCAAAATGCCCAACGTTTGAACTTAAGCGATCGCATCCAATTTCATCAGGGCGAATGGTTTGAGCCGATCGCATCTTGGCGGCACCGACTCAGCGGCATGGTTTCCAACCCGCCCTATATTCCTCGCGCCATTATTCCTAACTTACAGCCCGAAGTCGCTCAGCACGAGCCACATCTAGCGTTAGATGGTGGGGAAGATGGGCTAGATTGCATTCGCCACTTGGTCGATGTTGCCCCAAATTATTTGCGATCGGGTGGGATGTGGTTGATTGAAATGATGGCGGGGCAAGCGGAGGCAGTGACTCGGCTATTAGAGGAGCAGGGCAGTTATCGGGCGATCGCGATTCATGTAGATCTCAATGGAATTGAGCGTTTTGTATCGGCGTTCCGAATTTAGCCTCAGAACTAGAGATAATCGAAGGCGCGTGCTTGCTTTTACCCTATCCCAATTTTGAACTTCTTGGAGTTAACCATGTCGCAAGGAAATAATAAAGATACAGGAGCACTGATCTTCTCTCTGCTCATTACATTGGGATTAATTGGCGGCGGTCTATGGTTTTTTGGTCGGCAGTTCTTTTCAGGAAAAGGACAATCCTCGGTTGACTCGTCTCCCGTCGGGCAATCTATGGGGCAGTCCACACCGCCTAACCCAGACCTAAGCGTTTCACAGATAGAGACATCCCAGGCTGATCCACAGGTGTTGACGATTGATGGCAGCGTCACATTGGTAGCACTGATTAAGCAATTTCAGCTGGCATATTCTCAGGTTAACCCTGCCCTGCCGACAACCTATGGGGTGCCTGATGGTAAACCCAACGGCAGCAACCAGGGCATTCAAAACTTGCTTAAGAATGAAGTAGTGATGGCAGTCAGTTCTCGCCCCATCAGTGGCAGTGAACTGCAAGCAGGGTTACACGCCGTGCCGTTTGCGCGGGATGCGATCGCTGTGGTAGTGGGCATCAATAATCCGTTTCAAGGCAGCTTAACGTTGGCACAGCTCAAGCAAATTTATCAAGGAGAAATTACCAACTGGTCGCAGGTCGGCGGCACTGATTTACCGATTAAAGTGATCAACCGCTCCACCACCAGCGGTACAAGTAGCTTCTTTAAAGATGCAGTGCTGTTAGGCGAAGCCTTTGCCCCCGATAGCGCCGACTTTGTCACACTCCCGCGCGACGAAACCACACCCATGTTAAAAGCATTAGAAAACAATGGCATTGGCTATACCACAGTGGCACAAGCTGTTAATCAGCAGACAGTGCGCTTAATTCCAATTGAAGGGGTTTCGCCTACCGATGAAACGGCAGTTAAAGCAGGGAAATATCCCCTGAGTCGTGTGGTGTATCTGGTTGTGCCCCAAAAAACCAGTCCCGCCGTCAAGCAGTTTATTGATTTAGTATTATCGGCGCAGGGACAACAAACAGTTCAACGGGTTGGATTCTTGCCGCTGAAATAATCTAAAGCAATGCATTTTCCAAGGTTTCTCTCAAACAATGTTCTCAGTTATTCCGACTGATTTCATCTCTTTTCTGATACTCATACAGCGTAAATACATCGCTCAAACTAGTTCTACATTCAATCGATCTAGAGTTCTCCTCGGAACTTTTTTCATTCAGCCGTGTCTAATCAGATATAAGCGAAACTAACTCACCCCACGCGCAAGGCAAAGTTAGTCTGCCAATTACTCATTACTGAAAGAATCCAGAGGGCATTTTTCATGGCTAAATTTCATCTGATGCAGTCGAGCACTGCTTTGTTCACTGCGCTAACCTTAATTTCGGGAGCCGCAACGCCCCTAGTGATGCAGGTTTCAGCTCAAGCTCAAACCGTATCTGCCACGACCTTTAGTGATGTTGCTTCGGGCTACTGGGCAAAGGGCTATATTCAAGAATTGGCAAACCGCAATATTTTAACGGGCTTTCCCGATGGTAGTTTTCGTCCTGACGAGCCTGTAACCCGCGCTCAATTTGCCGCCATGTTGCGTACTGCGTTCAAGGGTAACCCCGTTCGTAATAACGTTAACTTTAAAGATGTTCCCAACGACTACTGGGCATCAGCCGCCATTCGTGACGCCTACGCCAAAGGGTTCATGAGTGGTTATCCCGAAAATGATTTCCGTCCGGGTGAAAATATTCCCCGTGCTCAAGTCTTGGTTGCCCTCACCAGTGGCTTGAGCTATGCTCCTAGCGGTGCAGTGGGCACAACGCTACAGTCTTTCAGCGATGCTAGCTTCATTCCTGATTGGGCACGCAACAGCATTGCTGCCGCCACTGAAAAGAAAATTGTCGTCAACTATCCCAACGCCCAGTATCTCAACCCCACTCGTCCTGCCACCCGCGCAGAAGTGGCAGCATTTATCTATCAAGCAATGGCGAGTGCGGGCGATGTGGCAGTCGTGATGTCGCCTTATGTTGTGGGTCAATCATCCGTTCAAATCCCTATCGGTACAACCATTCCTACCCGTTACGACAAAGCCGACAAGATTCTTCTGTCGATGGAAGAGCCTGAGCCAGTGCCCGTGTCGCTAACCATCAATCGCAACATTACTTCGGCTGCGGGCAAGGTGCTAATTCCTGCTGATAGCGAAGTGGTCGGCGAGTTGCGCGTTGTAAAAGATAAAGGCGCTCGGTTCTTTGCCCAGAAATTAGTGACTCCTGATGGTACCGAGATGCCGATGAGCGCTACGTCTCAGCTCATTACTCAGACCGAAGTAGTGCGTCGGGGTGCCAACGTGCTAGAGCTTCTGGCAGGTGCAGCGCTGGGTGCGGGTGCAGCCGCAGGGGTTGCCGCAGTAACGGGCGATCGCGCTGTTGCCACTGAAGAAGTGCTAGGCGGTGGCGCAGTGGGCACACTGCTTGCTACCTTCCTGGGGCGCAACCGCGTCACGTTGATTACCATTGACTCCAACACAGATTTGGATCTAGCATTAGATTCCCCTCTAGCACTGCTGTAAAAGGGTAAGGAAAATCTGAAGATAGGGCGATTAGTCTATTAACTTTACTCCGCCCTGCCGCAAAATCTGCCATCCCTTCCCTGTCCATTTTGCGACCGTGGAAGGGATGGCAGTTTTAATAGGAATGTGACCAAATGGGGCTAAGATGCCCTGTAGCTCGGTTAGTTCGGCAGGCAACAAGGTCGAAACTTCGGGAAACTGAGTGTTGATATCGGTGAGGGTTTCTAAGGGTGGTTTGCCAGAACGGTTAACGCTGGTCGTTGCCATTGGGCTAGTCAGCGTGAGAATGTAGCGGGCAACCCCACTGTGAGGCACCCGGATGCCAATCGTTGTTGGATCGATTGGATTCATGGCGATCGGCAAGCGATCGCTGGCAGGCAACACCAACGTCAGCGCTCCCGGAAAATATTGGGCGGCAACACTTTGCCAAACTTCCATTTCAGCGGCACTGCCCTGCACGTATGCCCAGAGATCTGTTGCATCTGCCCCCATCAAAATCAACGGTTTATCTAGACTGCGCTGCTTTGCCTCAAAAATTAAAGCAGCCCGATCGGGTCGAATGGCTAAGGCGGGCAAGGTATCGGTCGGGAAACTGATCAGGCGATCGCCAGAACGAGCCGCAGCAATCAATTGGGTCAAAGAAACAGAGGGCATAGGAAGTGGGTTAAACATCAGCAATCCAATATTTAGCCTACACCTTTCTTCGACCATCAGATATGTGATACTAAGGAAGCTCAAAAATCAGCCCTGATATGAATCGCAGCTTTTGGATCGTCGCTTTAATTGCCTTCGCCAACTCACTCAGTTTCACGATTCTCATTCCTATTCTCTATTTGTATGGTCGGCAATTTGGGCTCAATGACTTCCAAACAAGCTTATTGTTTTCGACCTATGCGATCGCCCAATTCTTTGCTACCCCCGTCATCGGCAAATTATCCGATCGCTTTGGGCGCAAGCCTCTACTAATCATTAGCTTAGCCGGAACCGTGATCGCCAACTTCTTCGCCGGAACCGCCACCACCGTTGTCATTCTGTTCTTGGCACGTTTTTTGGATGGCATCACCGGGGGCAATTCATCGGTGGCGCAAGCCGTCATTTCAGATGTAACAACCCCAGAGACACGAGCAAAGGGATTTGGCATTTATGGCGCCACCTTTGGTTTGGGGTTCGTTTTAGGGCCTGCCATTAGCTTATTGGCGCAGCAGATTTCTTTAGGAGCTGGATTTTTAGTCTCATCGGCGATCGCCTTCATTGCCCTCATCATCACCATCTTTTTTCTGCCCGAAACCCTCCCCACTAAGGCAGAAAAATCCCACAATATCTTTGACTTAGGCTTGAGCAGTTTAATCACCGGATTGGCCATTCCCAAAGTCGGTATCCTGCTGATCATCAATTTTTTGATTGGCACTACTTTTACTATCTTCACCTTTGCATTCCAACCCTATTTCCTTGAAGTATTAGGACAAAGTAATAAAGAGTTAACCTTGATGTTCTTTACATTTGGTGTGCTGGGAGTATTGATGCAGCTTCAGGGTATTAAATTTTTGATTCGCAAGTTTAGTTTGATCAGCATTTTACTGTTTTCTGTGTTTGTTCGGAGTGTGTCGTTTACCTTAATGCCTATCTTTCCAAACGTTGTCTATTTTGTCTGCGTTAGCATTGTCTTTTCATTGTTCAATTCTTTGGTACAACCGATGATCACGACCTTGATCTCGCTCAATGCTAAGCCGGAAATGCAAGGCACAGTGATTGGTTTAAATACCTCATATCTGAACGTTTCTAATGCTTTTGGTCCTTTAATTGCAGGGTTGTTGGTCAACCATAACAATCCTGCTACTTATAGCTATCCGTTCTATTTGGCTGGAGGCTTGACTTTTGCGGTGCTGTGGTTTGCGATCGCCACTCGTAAGCAATATATGCCCAACCACCAATAAAATCTCCATCCCTCGTTCCCAGATAGGGCATAGGAACGAGGGAAACGCTTATAGAAAATGTTCTGGTTAGAACTGATCTTAACAGGATAGATCAGGGGCGCGATCGCTCGTTGAATCTCTTACAATAAGACGTGTAAGATACAGACTTCTATGTCTCAATCATTTCTTTGTCCTTACCTCAAGACCTTTATTGAACTGACTGAAGAACGCTACCAACATATCCTCTCAACTCATCCCGGCACCCTCCCCGACTATCTTACCCAACTTGCAGATACACACTCAGCAAGTCAAAGGTCGGATAGCATTTGCAATAAAACAAGATATAAAACAGTTTCTCTGCCATTGTCCCTAAGGTTGCTTTACGCCCACCGCCTGGAGCGCGTCGACGCACTCTCCCCGGCTTCACCAGACTGTGCTGATAAGCTGCCGTAAAACTGGGCAACAGTACCTCAAACGCTTTGCGATTCAGACCTTTCATCGCTCGCATCAGGCGATCTTGGTGGAGAATGCGTTCTAGATCCAGCATGAGGAGGATACCTTGCAACTTCCCAATATTACCCTCTATTTCCCAGCAGGTCTAATAGCCCAGAATTACATTCGAGAGAGAGCCACAATCTTCGCTATCTTATTACTCTGCAATCCGCTTAGTTCATCAATAGTGAGCCAGCCTTCTTTAACCAGACCCGCAAAAACGAACATAAGCGCTGAATATCTGTAATCATATTTGCCATCAATATCATATCTTTTTGCACTTAACAAATCATGCAAACGCCATAGATCATCGGGTTTTTCAATTTGATTTGAGCCTTCCCGAACTGCTTGCATTAAACCGCTCAGTTCTCGTTCATAGGCTTTATTAAAAGCTGTTTGAGCCACGTTCTTTTCTATATCAGTCCAATCAGTATCAGGTGCTTGCATTGTTAAAGTTAAATCTATGAATGTTATAGTATTGTAACGAATTTCTAATAGATTTTAAACCTAAATAGCTCAGTACAGGACAAAACTTGCAAAGAAGGAACAAAAGAGGGTTTCATGAGAATTACCACATTCCAAACATGAAACCCTATGAAGCAGATTACTTTAGGGATCTGCATTGAAATAAAGTCCCAATGGGATGCGTTAGCTTTCTAGCCCCCTAAATCCTCCAATTCTGGGGGACTTTGAAAGGCTCGGAAGTCCCCCAGAATTGGGGGATTTAGGGGGCGGATCGGGACGTTATTTCATTGCTATTCCCTTACGTGCTTAAAGATACTAGTTTGTTTGATCTCAAAGTAGAGTCAAAGAGGGTCACTCAAGTTTTCTTCAAGACTGTCTTGGATCAGGATAAAGCTGGGATTAATTTACCTGACCTGCACCACTAACTCACGCTGTCAGTGAATATTTAAGATTGCAGGTTCAGGATGTGTAGCTGTTCCTAGGCAAATGGGGCGCTTCACGCCTAGAACAAGAGGCTTAAGCTCCTTGTCTGCACTTTGCTGAATTGAGAATTGAATATGCTGACTATCTTTCAGAGGATGTCTGAAAAGTATCGCCCATCATCTGTAGGGGCGTGGCATTCGGTCTAAAAGTTCTCGGACACACCGAAAAATGGTCGCCCCAATGCCTCGCCCTGACTCTTGGCTGTCACATCTACGACTTTTCGGACACCCTCTCAGAATGCAAAGTATTCGACATCACCATTGGCGATCCTAGCCCAAGCGTCCACAATCATTTACGATCGCCCTATACTCTCTTAACCATGATTCTATGACTACCTCTGCCCCCTACGGCTCCTGGAAATCTCCGATCACGTCTGATCTAACTGTGGCAGGCAGCATTCGGCTGGGTGAAATTCGGCTGGAGGGTGAAACCGTCTACTGGAGCGAGGGCAGACCTACAGAAGGCGGTAGAAATGTAGTCGTCAGGCGTACCCCCGATGGGCAAACCACCGATCTAACGCCCGCTCCGTTGAACGTCCGAACTCGGGTGCATGAGTATGGTGGCGGCGCTTTTAATGTGTTTGATGGAACGCTCTATTTTTCTAACTTTGCTGATCAGCGGCTTTATTCTACGAAGGGCAAGCCAGAACCGATAACCCCCCCCGATGAGTTGCGTTACGCTGATGTGGTGAACGATCAGAATCGATCGCGCCTCATTTGTGTTTATGAAGATCAAACGGGCGGCAACGAGCCTGTTAATAAGATTGTAGCGATCGCTCCATCCGCCTCTCCATCCATCCAGGTTCTAGTTTCTGGCAATGATTTCTACGCCTCTCCCCGCCTTAGCCCTGACGGTTCTCAGTTAGCTTGGCTCACTTGGAACCACCCCAATATGCCTTGGGATGGCACGGAACTATGGGTGGCAGCAATGCAAGCCGATGGTTCGTTGGCAGAGGCGCAGCTTGTGGCGGGTGGACTAACGGAATCAATCTTTCAGCCAGAATGGTCGCCTGATGGGGTTTTGTACTTTATTAGCGATCGCACCGATTGGTGGAACCTTTACCGCTGGCAAAACGGAGCGATCGTGCCCCTTTGCCCCAAAGCCGCAGAATTTGGCTTGCCCCAATGGGTATTTGCCATGACCACCTACGGGTTTGAATCAGCCGAAAGCCTCATTTGTACCTACATAGAAGACGGCATTCAGCATTTAGCGCGGCTTCATACCCAAACGCTAGAACTCAGCGAAATTGAAACGTCATATTCCAACATTAGCGGCTTGCAGGTTGCGCCCGGATTTGCCGCATTTGCTGGCGGGTCGGCAACCGAGCCAGGGGCGATCGCTCTACTCAACCTAACCACTGGCAACATTGAAGAAATTCGTCGCTCTAGCAAGATTTCCGTTGATCCAGGCTATCTTTCCATTCCCCAAGTGCTGGAATTTCCGACTGAAAATGGGCTAACGGCATACGGTTTTTACTATCCACCCAAAAACCAGGACTTCATCGCACCTGCTGATGAACGTCCGCCGCTGCTTGTCAAAAGTCACGGAGGACCTACGGCATCAACCTCTAGCGCATTCAATCCAGGCATTCAATATTGGACAAGTCGAGGAATTGCCGTACTTGATGTTAATTATGGTGGCAGTACAGGCTACGGGAGAGCCTATCGTGAACGACTGAAGGGACAGTGGGGCATCGTGGATGTGAATGATTGTGTGAATGGTGCGAAGTACTTAGCTGCACAAGGATTAGTCGATGGCGATCGCCTCTGCATTGACGGCGGTAGTGCAGGTGGTTATACCACATTAGCAGCGCTAACATTCCGTGATGTGTTCAAGGCAGGCGCTAGTTATTACGGCGTCAGTGATCTAGCCGCATTAGCTACTGATACTCATAAGTTTGAGTCGCGCTATTTAGATGGGTTGATTGGGGCTTATCCAGAACAGGCAGAATTGTATAGAGCGCGATCGCCCATTTACGCCGTTGATCAACTCTCTTGCCCCGTCATCTTTTTCCAAGGCGATGAAGATAAAATTGTGCCGCCTAATCAGGCAGAAATGATGGTGGAGGCGTTGAAAGCAAAGGGTTTACCCGTGGCATATGTGCTGTATGAAGGGGAGCAGCACGGGTTTCGTAAAGCCGAGAACATTAAGCGAACGTTAGATGGAGAGCTTTATTTTTACGCGCAGGTGTTTGGGTTTGAGCTGGCAGATGAAGTGGAGAGGGTGGCGATCGAGAATTTGTAAAAATACTCGGTCTCAAAAGTCTTGCTTAGTCAGCCATGTAGTTTTTATGCGTTTGCTATGGATGTGGAGAGGGTTTGAAGGTTACCTGTAGATGTATGTGCTATAAATAAAGATTCAGAATTAACAGGATCACTACCAACATGGAATTATCTGTACTAGCTTTACAAGCGGTAAATATTGCGCTTTATGCGATCGATAAAGTTTCAGGTGGGGCTTTGGAAAAAGCTGGAGCAGATGTTCTAGGTTTTTTGTCAAAAAGATTTCAAGACAAACTTCAAATTGAAAAATCTCAATCGAAACTCTTGGAAGCTGCAATTTTGAGTGAAGCTGAATGGGATAAGAAGTTTCAAGAAGATCTCGAAATGCTAGTAACTCATTATCAGCAAGTTAAAAATACCTCCAAGGTTTCTCAGAATACTGAATCAGGTGTCAACATCAATGTTGATAAAAATTCAGGAACGGTTGTGGAGCAGATAGGAGACCGATTTTTTCGTTAGCCTATTTCTTGATCTCAAAAATTCAGATTTAGAACCTAATAGAAATCTACTTAAGAAGCTCCTTAACTATATTAAGGTAGCTGTTTTTTTGCTGTTCGCAGTGTTCTTCTGGGTTTTATTTGGCTGGCTAGCTGATTACTCATTTCCCTTTGGTCAGGCATTAGAGCTATTTCTTTCGTGTTTCACAGGTACTATTTCAGCAAAAGTCAATAGTTTACAACAGCAGTTACAGAAGACAGATATAATTTCTCAGCCACGTAATACAGAGCAAGTTCAAAAGCTGAATAACTTAGAGTCTCAAGCATGGCTATATAAAGGTATTTTGGAACGCCTTGGTGCAGATCCTTCCGCAAATCATGAAAAAATTGCTAAAACTCTGGAGGCGTTAGAGTATAAAAGAAGCGAAATCTTGCAAGAACTTGAGCCTCGAAGACCTCGAAATTATCGTATTTTAGCAGGAATACAGGATTCTGCTCGCGATTTCTTGGCAAGTCAGGCTGAGAAAGACTATGAGCAGCTTGAGAAAATTGTAACTAATTTAGTTCTCTTCGCTAGTAGTAGACAACCCTCTCAAGTCATTCTTTCAGAAGTAATTAGAAAATTAGCCGCTGAAATAGCACAAAATTCCGATCAAATAAGTCCATATCGTCTTCGTCTTGCTTACAAAATCGATGAATTAATGAAAGCCATATCAGCACGCCTAATCTTAGGCTCTGACGGTTCTAGAACTAACAGTGACTATCAATCCCTCATTAGTGAGTTGCGTTCTCGAATCAATCTTTTATCTACGCAATTCAATAGTTTACTTAGAGCTAGACAAGAAAGTGCGGCTGAAGTAAGCAGGCGTATACAGGAAATTCATAGCCTCACCCATAATATTTCTGATTTACATAGGGCTATATCCAATCGTGATGTTGATATAGCTGCTCTACGGAAGAATACCCACGAGTTAATGGAATTAACCCGTAGGAAACAGGAAAATATAAATAGCTTACAAGATTTAATCTCTGAATTGCAAAGAGATATTCAGAGTGCATTAGAAGTTGATCAAAGGAAACAATCTCAAATCAATTATCTACAAAGCCAGTTATCTCAACTAAACCAGGAGAAGAAAGACATCCAGAAGAGAATTCAAGATACAACTGACTATGCTCAGAGAAAAGAAGCGGAAGTTGCAGATTTACAGAGTGAGAAATCTCAGTTGGATCTTCAAAAATTAGAGTTACAACGGCAGTACCAATCGCTATACCAAGATTATCAGCAAAAGCAAAACGAGATAGCTAGTTTAAACAAAAAAATAGAAGACTTGTCCAAAACTAGTCAATCTAACTTCCAAGACCCTACATACACGACACTACAGCCATTCATCAAACCAGTTGCAACTAAACAAAAAATCTCAGTAGAAGAGTGGAAACAGATCTCCAATCAAAGTGAGTATGTATATGTAAAAGGGTATCGTAAACAAAACGGCACTTGGGTGAATAGATACTATAGAAGACCACCAAGAAGAAGAAAACGCTCAAATTAGTGAGTGTTCAGCAGCCCAACATAGTTTTTGAAACGGAGGAGCGATCGCCCAAGTTAAAATAAGTGGACACAATTGAAACGAGACCAAGCCCCTGACAGCCCGACAACCCCACTACAGCAAAGAGGAATTTGTCGGTGTGGCTGAAATTATGAGTCTTAGGTACGATCGCCACTCAAAACAGATAAGCATGGAAAGATTGGGGCGATCGCTCTCGAAACAGAGCCTTTGAAATTGATGCTGGTAAAATAGCAGCTTGCGATCGCCATAAAGTTAGATGCAATCTATCATAGAGACAATCAATGAGGTA
>Ga0105049_10007872_pt1 | contig 12353 bp, 13 predicted proteins | sample MAT06_FD_78087 | JGI IMG/M metagenome (GOLD analysis project Ga0105049, IMG submission 78087) | Freshwater microbial communities from Lake Fryxell liftoff mats and glacier meltwater in Antarctica - MAT-06 | ecosystem: Environmental > Aquatic > Freshwater > Ice > Liftoff microbial mat | place...
AATTCGACAAAATCGTTTCAGTCGAGATGCTTGAAGCTGTGGGGCATGAACATCTTCCTGCATTTTTCTCTATGTGCGAACGGGTACTCTCTCAAGAAGGGCTGGTCGTTCTGCAGGTCATTACCATGCCTGATCAGTATTATCATGAGTATCGGCAGCGCACCGACTTCATACAAAAGTATGTGTTTCCCGGGAGCCACCTGCCCTCACTCTCCGCGCTCAATCAGGCAATGACTGATCACTCGTGCCTTGTGGTTGAAAGTGTGGAGAATATAGGCCCGCACTACGCTCGGACACTTGCTGAGTGGCGCGGTAAGTTTGAGGCTGCCCGAGGAGAACTTGAGAAGCGCGGATACGACGAGCGATTTCAGCGCATTTGGCGCTACTATTTCTCGTCGTGCGAAGCAGAATTTTCCACCCGTTGGCTGGGCGTCCAGCAAATCGTACTTTCGCGGCCGAATAATTCCTTTCTGATCGGGAAGGACCTTTGCTATTAAGCCGCATCCTTCTTCGGACTGCGCACCGATCTCTCTTCTTGAATTCCACGAGCAAGTAATATTTTAACTAGGCTTTGATAGGGGATATCCTGCTTATTCGCCAATATCTTTAGCGCATCAATCATTCCTTCGGGGAGGCGGAGAGAAATAGACCTAAGAGTTGGGCGCAATTTAGGGAATGACCCCCGCTTGGCACTGGAAATATCAAAATAGTCCAGCGGCGAGTGCGTTGCCCAGAACTCTCGTTCTTCATCTTCGTTACGAAATTTAGGAAGTTTTTTCATGGCTTCTATAAAACTCCTTTTCACGCCTATTCATATCTCTAGCGGTAATCACACGAATCAAATTACCTCGTAGGGTAAAATTAACGATCAATTCCCTCCCTGCGTTTGCCCTTCCAAAAATAGCGCATCGTAATTCAGTGTGAGAATGTTTTGGATCGTCAATGACTACCAATGGCGAATTAAAGAAAACCTCCTCACACTCGCCGTCGGAAACTTTGTGCTTAAGCCTATTCTTGTCATGATTGCCCGAATCCCAATCGAACCCAACAAACTTCGGCAAATCCTTAGCCATCTAAATAGTGTATATCGTAACAATATACTGAGCAATCAGCTTTTCGGTTGGCGACGTAACAATTAAATCTATCATATTTTACGTATAGTTATGGCCAAGGTTGATTGGGAGTGCGGCGCGCACTTCCGCATGAACCTTGAAAGTGAGGAGCAGTGTTTCCGCTCCGAGAATACCCATAAACTAATTTCGGATGGAGTGGCAGGCCTACTGTAATATGTCGTGCGTGAGGTTCTTGATTGGCGGGCGGAGGTAGATGATGGTATTCGAGTTGTCGAAAGGGAAGGCAGGTGATCTATGATCGATCTTCAAAAGCTTGTTATTGGAATGGCCTCACAGGCCTTGGGCGGAGGCTTGCGATCATCGGGGCGCTCGTCGATGCGGAGGAGCTCTCGAACAAGGGGATCTTCTCTCAACCAGGGAAAGCTTCTTATGGGTCTGCTTGGTATGGCGGTTGCGGCCTATGAACACTACTCGCAGTCCTCTGCTCGGGCATCTCCTCCCCAGAGTCCAGGGATTCCCCCTGCACTACCCGCCCGCGGGACAAGTGTACCTCCGCCCCCTCCCCCAGGCAGGGCTGCAGCTGAAGCGCCTGGCATCGATCAAAATTCCTTGCTGCTGCTACGTGCGATGGTGGCCTCGGCCTATGCCGACCAAACGCTGGATGAGGGGGAGCGAAGCTCAATTGTTAAGCAGCTTGGGGGCCATGAACTCTCAGCAGAAGAGCGATCCTTTCTCGATCGTGAGCTCGCTAATCCGCAGTCGATAGAGACTCTGGCGTCTCAGGCAGGTTCCTTTGAACAGTCAAAGCAGCTCTATGCCGCAGCGGCTGTGGCAGTCCGAGTTGACTCAGACTCAGAGCGAGACTTTCTTACACGCTTTGCCAAAGCTTTGCAGCTAGATGAAAATAGCCGGCGCGAGATTGATAGCCAATTGGGACTTATCTAGATCGTTCTCTTGGAGAGTATTGATATGAGCCAGTGGTTTCTTAGCTATGACGGCAAGCAAATTGGTCCCTTCTCAGTATCTGAGGCGCGTACCCGGGTTGCAAGCAATAAGCAGGGATACGCCTGGCGGGAAGGCTTTCGTGAGTGGATTCCCATCGCTCAAGTCCAGGAACTTGTTGCCCCGTCTCCTTCGTTCGCAGCGCCTCCGCCGCCACTCGGCGCGCACAGCGACGAGTTAGAGTACCAGATTATCGGTAGCGAGATGCAGTTCGTCGAGATTGAACTTGATCCTAACGAGAGCTGTCTCGCTGAGGCGGGTGCCATGATGTACAAGGACCCTTCTATTGTGATGGAGGCAGTATTTGATACCGGTTCTCGTGGTACTGGTTTCGTAGATAAGCTTCTTGGAGCAGGAAAAAGAGTGCTCACTGGCGAGAGTCTCTTTATGACACAGTTTCAAAATCAGGCTTCGCGTAAAGCAAAGGCGGCCTTCGCCGCCCCGTATCCGGGCAACATTATTCCAGTGCACCTTTCCAACGTTGGTGGATCCCTGATTTGTCAGAAGGATAGCTTTCTGTGTGCAGCTCGCGGAATTTCAATTGGGATCTATTTCCAGAAGAAAATTCTTACTGGGCTCTTTGGAGGCGAAGGCTTCATCATGCAAAAGCTTGAGGGAGATGGGCTCGCGTTCATTCATGCGGGAGGAACTCTCGTGGAGCGAACTCTTCAAGCGGGTGAATCTTTGCATGTCGATACCGGCTGCATCGTTGCATTCCAGCCAACGGTAGCCATGGATATCCAGCAGGCCGGAAACATAAAGACGCTGCTGTTTGGCGGTGAAGGGGTTTTCTTTGCAACTCTTCAGGGCCCCGGAAAAGTCTGGCTGCAATCGTTGCCATTCTCTCGGCTCGCAGGACGTATGCTTGCTGCCTCGCTTGGTGGCAAGGAAGAGGGATCTGTTCTTGGACAACTCGGGTCGGTATTGCAGGGGGACCGGTAGTCTTTCTCCCTGGTATGCGCTTCTAGTCTCTAGGAGAAACTCGGAGGGAGGGGGAGGCTAATTTTCCGAATAGGCCCAACGAGAGCTCCAAGCATCTGACCTCGCTTCGTCTAAGATGTAGAGAAAATTCAGGCAAATACCCATCTAGAACCGATATGCACGAGGCTCTACCTTATTATTAGCTCCAATTGCGCTCAGGTACGGCTAAGCAGCCGATCTTAAAGAGGATGAGTAGAGCCAGGATGGCCCTACTCCGCTTGAGATGGAGCTCTCGTTTTGTCGATTTCGCTGCTTAAAAACATTTACGCCTTAAAGGCGCAGTCTGGTCTTGGCCGGGCAACGGACGCTCTTAGCCGAAGTCTTGAACGCCTATCCTCGGGATCCCGGATAACAAAAGCCTCGGATGACAGCGCGGGGCTAGCAGTCGCGCTGGGCCTCAATCGCGATGCGCGGGTATACGGGCGAGCAATTCAGAATCTCAACGACGGCATTAGCGCACTTTCAATTGCTGACTCAAGCCTTGGCCAACTTTCGGATGTAACCACTCGTCTTAAAGAGCTCGCAACCCAGTCTGCAAATGGTTCTTTAAGCCTGACCCAAAGGCAGTCTCTCGATACTGAAAGCGACAACCTCGTTGAGGAATTCAACCGTCTGGTTGCTACCACGCGCTTTAACGGAGTGGGTCTGCTTGATGGGTCAACAGAGAATATGCGCTTGCAGGGGGGCTATGGCGTCAATGGCAGCCTCACTTTCGGGCTTGTTGATAAACTATCTCGCACCAAGGGGTCGGGAAGCTTTAGCTCCGCAACTACGCACACCTCGACAAGCGGATATTGCGCAGTTCGATCTTAACACGGCATCGGGCGCTCGCTCAGCTCTATCGACGATTGATGAAATTCTAAACCGAATTAACAGTCAACGTGGATCCATTGGCGCCCATTTAAGCCGAACGGAGAGTGCTGTCTCAGTGCTTCATGCAATTCGAGATAACAATGTGGCGGCATCCTCTCGAATTACGGATGTTGATGTGGCAATGGAGAGCGCTGAACTGGCTAAGAATCAAATACTGCAACAAGTAAGTAGTGCTGTGCTTGCGCAGGCCAACCAGCTTCCTGCCTTGGTGCTGAGTCTCTTATCAAATAGGCCTCCAGCAGGGCGCGCCACTTTTTAATAGAGGTAGCCCCTTCTATGGAAAAGAGGAGGGCTCTAATAGTTTCAGGTAGTTGCCGGAAAGCCCGGTGCTTTCGGCTGTTTACAAGAGAGCTATTCCCTCTGGCCGTTCACATTGAGCATAACTAATTAAGAACGAAGGTTTTACGACGGTGAGCGCTGAGCTGTGAAGCACGGGCTCTGAAGGTTTGGTGAACATATGAATCCACAACTATTCCAATCTCTTCTTGGCTCAAGTTCATTAGACGGACTCCTCAATAATAATCTCGTATTCCCGGTCGGTGCTCTTCTGGCACTTTCCTTTGTACGCTCCCTCCTTAGAACCGGACGGGGGCTCCTCCCTCTCGCGGCGCTCGTTCTTCTCATGCTCGGAAAAGATGCAGGTGTTTCTGAAATACTTGGGGGACGCGGCGCTTCTTCGGGATCCTTGGGATTCAATCCCGCAGCGTTGCTCGAGAGGGACGGAATGCTATTGCCGGCCGTTGTTCTTGCGCTCGCTCTCTTCCTTGCCCGCGGCTACCTCTTCTCTGCTGTAAGTCTCCTTCCGCTTGCGGCGATTGGAATTCTTCTGATGCAGAAGGACTATAGAATTTCTGCTATTTCGTCAGACCCAGTACGGGGGCCGGTGCTTATTGTTGGAGCCGTCATTCTCATCCTGTATTTCGCTTTTCGATTCTTTAGACGGCGTTCCTACCCAATGGGGTATTTTCCCGCTATTCCATTCTCGGTTCGCCTTGCGCAGCAGATGAATGCTCTTAAGCCCTTTTTCCATTATGCAGCTGGCGGTCTGGCTGGGCTTCTTGCCCTTACCATGCTCATTAACCCAGATGTTATCGAGCAGCATGTTCCCGGCTGGAGACTTACGCTGGGACTCGGATTCCTGCTTATCGCACTATTTGGCTTTGCCCGTTCGCTTCCCGAGAGAATCCGCACGTATTTAGTGCCGGCGTATTGGGGGGCGGTGGTTATTCTGCTGGCGGTCAGTTTGTGGAGGGACCCGGCTGTTTCGGGTGCTGTAACGGCAGGCTCTGATGCCAACGCATCGCAGGCCGAGGTGGAAAGCTTTTAGGCTGCAAACCCTGACGCCGTGCCGCAGATTTAGCTCCTCAGGCTGCTACTTTAGCCGGAAGACGAGATCCCCAACCACAAGGTCTTCTAGCTCCCCCATGTTCTCCATGCAGAACGACCGTAGTCCCAATCGCTCCAAACGTGCAGCGGTACTCAGGATGATTATCTTTGAAGTGAGAGCTTCCCAGGTCGATCTGCTGTCGGCGTAGCTCTCTGCCTTGCCCGGCTACGTCATCCCAAATGATTTCTATGCGAACGCCCCGGCACAGCTGCTCGAGTGCAGAGCGTCCCAGAAGTTTGGTCTCGACTTGCCGAACCCCGCTTTCGGGGAGAAGAAACTTAGCCGAAACGGATATTAGATTTGAAGCGTCTGCACATGAGCGATCGTTTCCGATAGGAACTTGGACCTGGATGTTACCTACAGGGCAGGTAATCAAGATGGTCGTGCCATTGGGTTCGAACTTGAGGAGAGAGGCGCCTCCTTTAGGGGCACTGCCTAATTCGAGGCGGGGAGCCGGAACTTGGGTTGGAGCTTGCGGGCCAGAGCCGGCGGGAGCTGGGCCGGCGCGAGCTGGGCCGGAATACATGCTAGGTTCACGCAAGCCAAGTCTGAGCATACATCCTCATGTCGCTAAACTCCTTGTTGCCACGTGCCGTGTGCACGACCAACAAAGGTAAGAGCCTCAAGTAGCGCGTCTCTACTATCCCACCGTTTCTGCTTTCCTACCGTGAAGGTGACAGTGTGAAGAAGACACCACCTCCGTGCCCTAAAGGAAATCTTTAGAGCGAGAGAAAAACACTAGGATTTGAAAGGATCGTCCTTCGACAGCGATACACTATTTCAATCAATGGCGGCGTGGACGTACGGGAACACAGCTTCTTTTCTGTTGTCGGCTTCACGCTGAGAGAGCAAACTCTCTTCTCGCTTCGGATCGCCGCAACTCACGCCATTCGCTCTACTCCAGAGGAGGAAAGCGTCCGGCCCTGTATTGTATATGCACAAGGGGGAAAATTACAAATATTTAATGATATGTGATATTAAGTGCTTAGCTAGAATTGTTAGATTTTAAATAGCGGCAAATAACGTTGTTATGAAGCAGCCCCGTTTTTTGTTACTTTGCGCGATGCTGGGAGCTGCGCTTCGACTGCAAGGAGGTTACGGTGACTTATGGCTCGATGAGGCAACCTCCCTGCTTGCGGTTCGTTCCTTCGGTTCTCAACCGCTGCTGCAGGTCTTCACTTGGGCGCACGATAATAATCATCCACTCAATTCTCTTTGGCTTTACCTGCTACGTGATGCATCTGCTCCATGGATGTTTCGCCTCTTGTCACTCCTCTCAGGAATCGGATCTCTCGCACTGGTCTTCACCTGGCCACTACGCGGCGGATGGTTCGAGAAAAGTTCATTAATATTTCTTTGGTCATTCTCGTATCTGCTCTGTCTCTACGACAGTGAAGCTCGCGGGTACGCGCCGATGATTTTTTTCGGACTGCTGGCTTGGCGCGGCGCCATTTCATTCTCCCACTCCCAAGCGCTGACCAGTGTTCTCCTTCTCAACCTCAGCCTAGTAATGAGCAGCCTTGCTCATGTGAGTGGAGCGCTGTGGTTTGTCTTTTTAATGGCGATGCTCTGCTTCAAAGAAACTACGCCAAAGCTAGTGTTGAAAAATCTTCTCGCGATCGCGCCAGCTGCTGTGTTTCTACTTGGTTATTATGTCTTCTTTATTCGGCATCTGCCGGAGGGAAGCGGCGGATTACGTTCCTACTCAGAGGTGCTGCTTTCAACTACCTCTCTTGCCGTTGGGGGACCTCAGCTATCGGCTTTCGCTCCTGAAATAGGAGCGGTTGCATTGTTGGTTTCAGTTTTGTTTGCGCTGTTGGTTATTCGTTCCACCCTAATGCTATGGAAGTCTGACCGGTCCCTTGCAGCCGCAATGCTGACCGGAGTTTTAATTGTGCCGGCATTTATTCTATTAGTGCTTGCCCCGCGCGTGCTTTATGAGCGCTATTTACTTGTGCCCGTCGTGCTTTGTTACTTTTTACTTGCCTATCTGCTGGGGAGACTTTGGGAGAGTTCGCGCGGTGGGCGAATCTTCGCTTTGGTACTTCTGGGCGCCTACCTAGTGGGAAATGCCCCCAAAATTATTTCCCTTATCACCCATGGAAGAGGGGCCTATTCAGTGGCCTTTGAAAGGATGTCGCGTGCCTCGTCCCCCCAGCCAGTGAGAGTTGCCTTCGACCAAGCCTATCGGGGAGGGCAAATGGTGGAGCTCTACGGACGGTCAGGGGTGGAGGGGCGGGCGATACAGTTCGTAAGTGAGCCCTCACAGGCCGACTGGTATGTGCTTAGTTCCCAGGAGCTCGGCTTTGTCGCTCCTCAGGACCTAGACTTCAAGTACGCGGGATACTTTAAGCTTCAAGAGTCCTATCCCGCAGCGCCGTTGTCGGGGTTTACCTGGTACACATACCAAAGAACGGCTACGAGATTAGGAGAATCAAAATAACCCCCTAGCCGTCATTGCTCACAGCCGGGGCGGGCTGTGAGCAATGACGGCTAAAAAACGCCCGGATGGCGTTAGCAAATCGCGACTAACGGGAGCGATTTGGAGCGCACCGGAGGGCGACGCCGTGTGCGCGGCGCTCGCAGGTGCCGGGCGCTCAAAATCCGCCCGGATGGCGGATTTTGAGCGTAGTCTCACGGACCAGGGGTAGGGATCCCGTGAGACATGACGGCTAGAATCATTAAGGGCAAGCAATTTGGTTCACGGCAACTCAAACTACTAAGTAAAATTAGTTAGATATCGTCTATTACCAGATTATCCTTGACGCGGATACTCCACATTGCGGATAATCCTTCGTATGCCCGACTTTATAAACAGAACAGAGGAACTACGCCTTCTCACCAAGGTGGCCCCCAAAGGGGGAATTGTGATCATGTATGGTCGTCGTAGGGTTGGTAAAACTGCTCTACTCCGCAAGTGGTTGCACGACAATGGCGGGGCATCCAGTCAGGCTATTGAAGCCTCGGTGAGCTTGCAAATCGATGGTGTCAATTCCGACCTCAAAGAATATTTGAATTTTCCATCAACCCCAAGATCCTGGTCCGAATTTTTTAGTCTTCTGGACCGAGTCGAAGGCCGGGTGTGCATAGCCCTTGATGAGTTTCCATACCTAGTAACTAGCGACCCCTCATTGCCAAGTATCGTACAGAGATGGTTTGACCAGGTCCGCATTAAACAGGGCCGCAATAGAAAAGTACTCCTTTTATTGTGTGGCTCAAGTACCCAGATGATGCAGGAGGTGTTCTTAAATGAAGATTCACCTCTTTACGGTCGAGCGTCTGCAGTCATTAACTTGAAGAGCATGAGCTACCTTAGTTTTTGTACCTTTGCAGGACATAAGCCAGGCGACCCAAAGAGTTTTGAACTGTTTTCGATTACCGGCGGGATTCCGCGCTATTGGGAGCTGCTTGAAACGTACAAATGCAAGGATGCACTTATGGCGGCGCAGGAACTCTTCTTTGGTACCTCGCCAGTTCTCGAGAGTGAGCCCAGACGCGTACTCTCCGATGAGAAAGTTGAGGGACTTTCAGCATTAAGTGTCTTGGAGGCGATTGGACGGGGCGCAAACCGCTCATCTGAAATCGCGGGTCGTATTGGAATATCACAGACATCGCTAGCTAAAACTCTCGATCTGCTTGCGAAGGTCGGCGCGATAGTGCGCGAGACGCCATTCGGTATTTCACCAAAAGATTCCAAGAAGTCATTCTACCGGATATTCGATCCGTGCCTTCGTTTTTGGTTCTCAGTGTACTCCCCTTTCCGCTCCCGCTGGCCTGCCATGAAATCGAGTGATAAATCTCAAGTACTCTCGCAACATGCCGGATACGTATTTGAAGATTATGTCAGAGAGCAGTTTGCAGGCGCGTTGCGTTACTGGGAGCCGGGGATCGAGTTTGATGGCGTTTTTGAGAGTGCGCCAAAAACCATAACGATCATTGAGGCGAAGTGGGGTCGGTATAGCACCAGGGAGAAGAACACCCTGCAGCAAAGTATCAGAGATAAGTTCTCTGCTTGCTCACTTGCTAGTAGGTACGCCCTTGGGCACGTGGAGATTGTTGATCGCGATTGGTTAGGCCACGGGTAGAAGGCCCTCCCCAACTTGCCGAGTTCACAGCAGAATTAGTTTGTTTTCCTACCCCTAAGTTCGGGGTAAAGGACCTAACGCACTGAATTTCCCTTCCTATTTTAAAACCACTCGGGAAACACGTAAGAGAAAAAGGCCCATAACAGAGGCTGGCGTGAGTGCGGTCAAAGGACTGCCGGGAATGGAGTTTCAGTATGAGTTTAATAGAACCGAAACCAGCAGTTCAATCCGTAAGGGCTCAACCGCTGACACCTCTATCGGATGAAGGCAGCCAGTTGATCAAATTTGCCTCGGTTAAGGGAGCTAAAGTCGGCTGGACTGATTGTCAGGCAAAGGCAAAATGCGACTTCGGCGCGCTACTTTGGCGCGGGAGCGATGCCAACTCAACCTTTACTGTTCAGCTTCGCGGTGTTTCGGGGATAGAGGTCCCTCGAAATCTTTCTGAGTTGGCTGAGCGCGCCCCGACGGCTTCGTTACCAGGCAAGCCGCCAACTTTCTCGGCTTGCTCTGAGTTCCAGGGATATCCTGTTCTGTTACTCCAAAACGATCCGACCGACCCCAGCACTTCGCCACGGCTACTTCTTCACGGCGTAGTCCTTGGGGAGAATGGCGATGCCGAGATATCTCTCGGAAGTTCCAAGGGTGCTGGTAAGCCAGTTCTTGCAGGCCTGGTTCTCTCACAGACCTGCGGGGTAGCGCAGCTTACCCCCGTCGGCGCGGCACAACGGGAAACGAGAACCGAAGTTCGCTCTCCAGATGGGAAGCTCTCAGCCACAATAACCGTTTCTAATGGGAATACTTTTGGCGTCGCCTTTTGTGGCCATGCAGAGCTCGCGGGGAGAACTGTTTGGTTCGCAATTGTAGACTCTAAGACCAATCAGGTTCTGAGCGAAGGGCGAAGCGATGGCGGCAGGGCTCAGGGGTCAGTGGAGCTCAGCGCTGACCCCGTTAGTGGGCAAACCCGCGCAATGTTTGATAAGACATTCTCCTTGCCCGCTGGAGGCAAGCTGCTCTTTATTCTCGGGGGCAAGGAGTAAGCACTCAGGCGCTACAACACTGAGTCAAAAGCCGCGGTAAGCTCCGCTGCAATTTCTTGAGCGCGCCGGCCTTCAATCTGATTACGGTGAAGCATGAGCACAAGCTTTCCATCCTTAAAAATTGCAACGGCAGGAGAAGATGGGGGCTGCCCCGTAAAGTAGGTGCGGGCCTTCTCGGTTGCAGCCTTGTCTTGCCCAGCAAATACCGTGGCGAGTTTGGCTGGAAGCTTACTGTGCTTTAGTGCGAGTGCAACTCCCGGTCGTGCTCCGCCTGCTGCGCATCCGCACACAGAATTTACAACTACCATTGCCGTTCCAGATTTAATCTCGCCCATGAATGAGTCAACTTGTTCGGGCGTGGTCAGCTCGGAAATACCAAGAGAGGTGAGCTCATCACGCATCGGTTGGACCATGTTTGGATTATACATATAGATTCACTCCACAATATTTTCGTCGTGCAATTCTTCCAGAATACTTTAATCCTGGTAGCGCTTTCTAAGCATCGGCGCGAGGCGAAGAAGATAGTATGCGCGTTCCAGAAACCCTACCCACTCCTCCAGCTCAGTTGCAAGTGCCTCAGAGGAGGGAGGAAGGAGTCCTGGATCGCAAGCGGCTCCAAGCTCTTGTTCTGCCTTGCGGCGATAGACGCTGAGATGCCGGTCTCCGAACCTCGCAATTTCAAAGAAATCTTCCGAGAGCACAACTACAACAGGCACCTTTTCAGCTCCATTAATACGGAGCTCATCTTGCAGTGCCGGGTTCGAGTGGTTGTCGGAAAATCTTAGGTCTACGTGAGGGGCAATTTCGCTGATGGCCTTCAACATTGGCCCCTGCCTGGCGCAGTCGCCGCACCAGGCTCCCGCGAGAACCAGAACATTGATCCTCCGATTCATGGCCCGCAGGGTCTGCTTGCTCGGGTCAGGGATCGCAATAAGGCGTTCATAGTTTTCCCAACGCTCACGGTGAGCGTCGGGGGCAGAAGCAAGAAAGGCGGCGTAGTTCAGTGCGCGTTCAAATTGGTTCTTGAAGAAGTCTTGGCGAAGGTCGCGGTAAGGGGAACTGGATGCGGTCATAGGGGGCGCCTAACGTTTAGAAGAGACAACACAATAGCAACTAAGAGTTGAATGGAAAAACAGCCTAGACACCTCAATAACTAGCTGTATTTGCAGTGTTAAAAGGCGGACAGTTGCTATAGTAGGAGCACAATCCCCCGCCCAACCGCTCGGACGATGCGAGGGCGGTGTTACCAGTACCGAATTTCTGCGCCTCAACAATGAAGTTCTGGCATCCGCTCCTCATGCCCAGCATCTACCATTATATGGCCCGTTTCCCCGCATTCCTTCAAATCTTTGGTGCTGCTGCCCTTACCCTTTTCACCTGTGGCTGCGCGCCTGGCACCGGGGGCGGTGGGGGCGGAGACGACTATGATCCTCTTAAGGGAGCAGATGTATATCTGTCAGTGGAGCCGGACTCAATCGGAGTCGGAGAAAGAGCCCTCATCAAAATTGATGTCCAGCGTATAAATCCGGACGGCGTGCTCGTCGTTCTCCGCTTTCCAAGCGAGAGCCTGGCCTACATCTCTGGGACCTCCACGTTCACCTCTGATTCTAACACCATTGGCATAAACCCAACCTTTGGACCGAGCATTGGCAAACGCCGCACTTATCTCACCTACTTCCTGCCCTATTTTGCCTTTGCAGATCAGAACGCAGGATATGTTGAGCTCCAATTACGCGGCGAGCGTAGAGAGGACGGTGCACTCATAGAGCTTGACCAATTCCTGCATGATCCCGCCATCCCGCCTGAGCGTGAGTTCTCTATCGACGATACAGACTTTAGTGCGGAAGATGCCGAGCGGATTGATGTCATAAACTAGGTTAGCTGTATAAGGTAGAAAATCTCATAAATGCAGCGA
>Ga0105049_10007875_pt1 | contig 12350 bp, 10 predicted proteins | sample MAT06_FD_78087 | JGI IMG/M metagenome (GOLD analysis project Ga0105049, IMG submission 78087) | Freshwater microbial communities from Lake Fryxell liftoff mats and glacier meltwater in Antarctica - MAT-06 | ecosystem: Environmental > Aquatic > Freshwater > Ice > Liftoff microbial mat | place...
CATGTGGCCCGAGATCGCGCTCTTCACCGCGACCTGCGTGGTGATGGTCGTGGGCCTCTCGCCCACCCGCGCCATCCGTAAGCTCTGCTGGCCCATCTCCGCCATCGCCCTGGCGATCGCCGGGTTCCTGGCGTATCAGACCACGCCGCCCATGTCCGACGTCCTTCCCAACTTTGCCCAATACGGCAAGGTCCTCGCCGCCGGGATCGGCCTGTTGCTCCTACTCCTGCTGCACGGCTCCGCCGACCGTGATGTTGAGGCCGCCATCGACCGCGGCGAGCCCTTCGACCCCCTCAATACCAACCGGGCCGAGTTCTACGCCTTCTTCCTCTTCTCGCTCACCGGGCTGATGCTCTGCGCCGGGGCCGACGACCTGATCTGGCTCTTCCTGGCCCTCGAACTCGTCAGCCTGCCGACGTACATCATGGTCGCCATCTCCACGCGGCATAACCGCTCGATGGAGGCCAGCGTCAAGTACTTCTTCCTCGGTGCCATGGGCGCCGCCACGTTCCTCTACGGCTTCGCCATGCTCTACGGCGGGACCGGCTCGACCAACCTCGGCGAGATCCGCTTCCAGCTCCAATCTCAGCTCGCGGCCGGCGGCATCAACCCGATCGCCATGCTGGGCCTGATCCTCTCGGTCCTAGGCATCGCCTTTAAGATCGCCGCCGTCCCGATGCACTTCTACACGCCCGATGTCTACCAGGGCTCCTCCTCGCCCGTCGCGGCGTTCCTGGCGTTCGTGCCCAAGTCCGCCGGGTTCTTCTCGATCATCCTGCTCGTCAGCACCGTCGGATGGATCATCCCCGAAGCCGGCGGCCCAGCCCGACTCCCCGCGCCACTGCACGAAGTGCTCTGGATCATGGCCGTCTTGACCATGACCGTCGGCAACGTCCTGGCCATCCTCCAGACATCGCTTAAACGCGTGCTGGCATACTCCTCGATCGCCCACTCCGGCTACATGCTCGTCGGCGTCGTCGCCGGGCCCGGCGTCGGCGGGAATCAGTTCACCTCCAACGGCCTCGCCGCCGTCCTCTTCTACCTCCTCACCTACGGCGTCATGAACCTGGGCTGCTTCGCCGTCATCGCATGCCTCGAACGCACCGGCAAAGACGGACAGCCCGACGAGATCGATTCCTTTGACGACCTCCGCGGCCTCGTCCGCTCGCGCCCCATCCTCGGCGCCACCATGGTCCTCTGTGCCCTGGGCCTGCTCGGCTTCCCGCCTCTGGTCGGGTTCTTTGCCAAGCTCCCACTCTTCACCGCGGGCATGTACTCGGGCCAAGTGACGCTCGTCGTGATCCTGGGCCTCAACTCCGCCATCGCCGCGTTCTATTACCTGCGTCTGGCCGCGGCCCCTTGGCTAGAGAGCGGCGACGCCGGCACCGGCGACGCCCCCGTCCGCCTCAACGCCCTCGGCGGCCGCACGCTCGCCGCCGCCATCGCGGGCGTCGGCGTCATCGCGCTCGCCTTCGTCCCCCTGACCGGGTTCGCCAACCACGGCGGCAAGTGGACGGGCCAAGCCGCCCCCACGGCCCCGGCCACGGCCGCCGCGGCGGTCGCCGAGCCCACCGGTCGCTAACCGCGATAGCGCTGCGCGATCGGCATCCGCCGGCCCGTCCCAAAGGCCACGCTGGTCACCTTGAGCCCGAGCGCCGCCTGCCGACGCTTGAACTCCGCCAGGTCGATCAGCCGCGTGACGCGCTTCACCTCCGCCGACGCCGCCCCCATGGCCGCGATGATCTGGTCCGGCGCTTCGCGCCGCTCCACATAACGCTCGATGATTTCATCCAGGATGTGGTACGGCGGCAAGCTGTCCTGATCGGTCTGATTGGGTCGAAGCTCGGCGCTGGGCGGCTTGGTGATGCTCGCCTCGGGGATCGGCGGCCCCCTTAGCCCGGCGATGCCCAACTCCGCCCAGTGCTCGTTCATCCACCGCGCCAGGCGATAGACCAGGATCTTGGTCACGTCGCTCAAGACGGCCAGCCCGCCGTTCATGTCGCCGTAGAGCGTGCAATAGCCCACGGCCAGCTCGCTCTTGTTGCCGGTGGTGAGGAGCAGGCTTCCGTGCTTGTTGGAGATGGCCATGAGCAGCGTGCCGCGGATGCGCGACTGGAGATTCTCTTCCGTCACGTCGGCGGGCTTGCCCGCGAAGGCCTCCGCCAGCGAACCTTCGAACGACATCATCGCCGACTCGATCGGGATGACCTGCATCGGCATGCCCATGCCGCTGGCCAGGAGCATCGCGTCGCCCCGCGAGCCTTCGGACGAATAGCGGCTGGGCATGCTCACACCGGTGATGTTCGCCGGGCCCAGCGCCGCCGCGCCCAGCACGGCCGAGACGGCGCTGTCGATCCCGCCCGACAGCCCGAGCACCGCCGATTTGAAGCCGGTTTTGCGGGCGTAGTCCCGCACACCCAACACCAGCGCTCGATAGACCAGTTCCTCTTCACCCACGCGTAAGAAGGGGTCGTTCTCGGGCTCGATCGCCCTCCCGTGGGCCCGGCCCGGTTCGAGGTCGCAGATCAAGAGGCCGCTGTCGAACGGGCGGTTGGCCGCGACCACGCGCCCCTTGGGATCGATCACCACCGCGTGACCATCGAAGATGAGTTCGTCGTTGGCGCCCAGTTGATTGACGGCCGCCACATGCACGCCGTGCGTCTTGGCATGGTGGGCGAGGATCTCGCGATGCCGCCGCGATTTGCCCAGCACAAACGGGCTGGCCGACGGGTTCACGATGAGCTGCGCCGCGCCGACGGTCGACCCGCTCGCGGGCCGGCACAGTTCCGCGACGGGATCGGGGCTGTCGAGATAGCGGTCGGAAAAGCCGACGTCGTGCCCGCGCCAGAGATCTTCGCAGACCGACAAACCAACCCGCGCGCCGTCCACGGGGATCACAACCGGCCGGCGCCCGGGGCTGAAGTAGCGGTCCTCGTCGAAAACGTCGTACGTTGGCAGCAGACGCTTGTCGTAATAGGCGATCATCTGCCCCTGCGAATACGCCAGGAGCGAGTTGGCCAAACGCCCGGCGGTGGGGTCTAGAAGGAGCGGCGTGCCGAACACCGCTGTGAGCTTCTTAGGAAGTGCATCGCCAATCCGCCGCGCCTGCATACCCACGGCGTTCATGAAGCCCTGCTGCAACAGCAGGTCGCGAGGGGGATAGCCCGTCAGCGCCAGCTCCGGGAAAACCACCAGGTCCGCGCCGGCGTCCGAGGCTTCCGCGGCCATTTTCAAGATTAACTCGGCGTTGCGATCAAGATCGCCGATGGTCGGATTGAGTGGTGCCAGGGCCAGACGCATAGGTCACAATGCTAACGCCGAAAGCCCGACCATAATGTGACTACCACAAGTTGCCGGGCTCACGCAGGGCCCGGAGCTCCTGGCACAAGACCGACGTTCCGCCCCATGAACAGGCGGTCAACGCGGATCCAGATCGCCCCGGCGGCCCCCATGACGAGGTTCATCGTGCCTTCCGCCGCCGAAACGGCTAAGACGACCACGACCAGGTTCTCGCCTTGCATCAGCGCCAACACGCTGGCCGTCCCGGCCTCACGCGCCCCGGCGACCCCGGTCGGGGCGGTGCCCTGCAGGAAGAAGTAAACCACGCCCGCGAGAACGGCCTGCTCCGGCGTGAGCGCCACGTCGATAGTCCGGGCGGCGAGATAGAACCGGGCGGCTTGGATGGTGATGTCCGCCGTCCGCAGCACCAGCGCTTCGCCCACGGCCCGCGGGCTGGCGAGCATGTGAACGCCCTGATGCAGATTGGCGAACCAGCGGCTCTCGACGGCCCGGCGGGCAAACCGCAGCCGCGTTCCTTCGGCTGCAAGGAGCAGCAAGCGCCAGCCGCGCGGGCTGGAGAGGAAGCGCGCTACGAGCACCAGCGTGCCGCCGGCCACGAACATGCCCCCGATGGCCACCATCCACCACAGCGCATCCACTTTCCCGCGCCACAGGCTGGCCAACAGCACCGGGCCCAGCCCGGCCAGGATCGCCAGCCCGGTCGCGCCGATCCAGCCGCTGATGACCATGACGGCCAAGCCGTCGCGGCGGTGATGGAAATAGACGCGGAAGACCAGGCTCATCTTGAACGGCAGGTAGGACAGCATCGAGCAGACGCCGTTGACGGCCACGCAATCTAGCCGGCTCAGCTTCCGCACGGGGCGCAGGATCGCGGCGAACGTGAGACCAGAAATGGCGATGGTGGCGGCCGAGAGCGCCAGCAAGCCCAGCAGGTTGGGCCAGGGCGCCTCGGCCAAGCGTGCGATCTGCTCGCGGTACTTGGGGTTGCTCAGCGCGAGATAAGCGCACGCGCCCAGCAGGCCCATGCCCACGAGAAAGCCGAGCAACTGGAGCGCGATGGCCCAGCCGCGCCGGCCTGAAGGCGGCGGGAAAGAAGTGGGTGACGGATCGAAATCGGCGGGTGGATCGGGCGCGTTGGTCACAGCGGGCGTTCGCCTCCGGGCGAGAGCGGTTTGAGGCGGAACAGGGCCTGCCCCGAATCGTCCCAAGCCCGCACGGGTTGGCAGCAGGTCTGCAAGAAGCGGGTGACGGCTTCGGGCGAGAGGCGCGGATCGAGCCAGCCGGAGCGGCGCAGCCGATCGAGCTCGCCGAAGCTTACAAGGACGAAGTCGACGCCCCGGGCGGCCAGCGCACGGCCCCAAGCGGCGGGGTCGTCGGGCGCGAGGCCGATCGACCTGGCCAGGATCGACTCGTCCCACGTTGTGGCCCAGAGCACCCTTCGCGCGAGGAACAACGGCGTGGCATCGCCGAGCAAATAAACTGTGTCCGCAGGACCGACGCCCCCGCCGCCGAGATTGATCAACGCGTAGGGGTTGACGTCGTTGAGCACGTCACGCTTGGAGAGCTCGTCGGCGGCTTGGAATATCGGAGACAAACGCAGGCGGTCGCCCGTGAAGGGGCCGGTGCCGTCGGGGAGAAAGGATGTCCCCTGGCGGTTGATCTCACTGCGCAGCCGAGTGGCGGCGGAGGCGGCCAGGACCAGCGGCAGGGCCATCAGGATGATGAGCGCCAGTCGGCGTGCGAAGCGCGTCCATCCCGCGCCCGTTCGGCTGTACGCCGCCAGGGCCGCGAGCCCCAGCGCCAACGCCATCGGCACGGCCAGCGGCAACAGGAACCGCGACTGGCAGTGCGAGCCGGTGATCCACCACGCCAGCCCGGCCAGTGTGCCGCCTGCCAGGATCAGCGCCAACCCGCGCGTCGGACGGAAGGTCGCGGCGAGCACCAGCCCAATGGCCCCGGCCGGAAAGAGCGCGGCCCACTGAGTATGAAAGATCCCGCGCGGCTCGGCTCCGAGGCCGTCACCTGTGGAGGCCAAAAGCAGGCCCACGCGATCGAGGAGCGGCGCAGATTCACGGTGCGCCGCGGCGAATCGGGCCACTTGTTCCGCGGACCATGGCGCGTGGCCCCAGAGAGCGGTGGCGGCGGGGAAGACCGGGTTGCCGCTGGCGAGCCAGTTGCGGATTAAGAACGGTCCGATCATGAGCAACCCGGCGCCGCACCCGGCCAGCACCGCCACGGGCCAGCGTCGCGGTGGCATGTACGCCAGGAGCGCCAGCGCGACGGTGGGCCCGATGAGGAAGAGCGCTGTGGGCTTGGCCCCGCAGGCCGCGCCGACCATGAGGCCCGCGAGCACGCCGCGTGTGGTCGGGGCGAGGCGCGCGTCAAGGGCAGCCAAAAGGGCCCCGGCGAAGAGCAGGTTCACCGCGCTCTCGTTGTACGCCAGCGACGACACCACCAACACCCACGGCGTCGAGAGCAGCACGGCGCCCGCGATCGCCCCCGCCTCCGACCCGTGCCGGGCACCCGCCGGCGCGACTCCCGCGCGGTCGGCGACCACCCACACCACCCGCGCGAGCACGATGGCCGAGAGCAAGGAGAAGATCCCGCTGAGCCAGTGGCAGGCGATCGCCCCCGTACCGTCGCCGGCGACCAGCCCCACCGGCACGCCGCGGCCCGGCTCGCCCGCGCCGACCATGGCCCCGAGGTGCAAGAACCCCGCCTCGACATACGACGGCAGATACGAGTACACGTTGTGGGCCAGCGGCCAGAGCCGATCGCCCTGAGCCCACTCCTGCGGCAGGCTCAGGTGATAGCTCAGCGAGTCGTAGCCCCGCGCCTCGCTGGCCCACAGCACCCCCGGCGGGTGCGACGCGGCCACGAACATCACCGCGAACCCCAACGCCCACAATGCCCCGCCCCACGGCGGCGGCTTCAGATTGGGCCGATTGCGGATCGCCTCCACCACCGGCAGCGCAAGCAGCACCAGGCCCAGCGCCACCGTCGCCAGCCCGACCCAGCGCCCAGAAGGCCCCGAGAGCAGGCCCAGCACGCCCAAGCCGTGGCTCACCCAGAGCATCAGCCCCGGCCCTAGCGCGAGGGCCAACCAGGGCCGGTTCGGCGAGTCCTTGGCGATGAAGCGCAAGAGCGTGAGGGCCAGGCCAACGCCCGCGAGGGCATAAGCAGCCGCCAGCGAACCGGCCGTCAGGGTGATGTGGGCCATCGCCAGGGGGCCCAGGATGGCGGCGTTGTCATCCAGTCCGGCCATGCTGAGCGGGATCCCCGCCAGGAGGGCCAGCGTGATCATGCCCAGCAGCCGCAATCGCTTGCCGCGGCGAACGGCTGGCGGGTCGAGCATGCCCGGAGTGTACCGGCCCCAACGACGCCCGCGCCGGGCCCGGCCCGCCCTTAACATGTCGGCATGCCCAAGGCCGCCGCGAACGTGGACGACGAGGCGATTCGGATCATCGTGCCGCTGTGCGCGGTCTTTCGGCGGAAGCTGCGGGCCGAGCGGCTCAAGTACACCCCCGAGCGGGCCAAGATTCTGGACGCCGTGATCGCCTTCACCGGGCCCTTCCAGGCCGAGCAGTTGATCGCCCGGCTCCGCAGCGGCGAGGTGGGCGCGGGCGACTTGCGGATCTCCAAGGCCACCGTGTATCGCACGATCAAGCTTCTGGCGGAGGCGGGGATCATCCAGCAGGTGCTCGTCGACGCCGAGCACGCGCACTATCAGTTGGCGTATGGCCGGACGCCCACGGGCCTGCTCATCCGCACCGACACGCACGAGATCACGCAGCTCGACCTGCCCGACTTGGCGGCAACCTGCGAGCGGGCCTGCCGCGAGCGCGGGCTGGTGCCTCAGGGTTACAGGTTGGTCGTGTACGCCTCGGCCGACTGACCGCTGCCGTTCACGGGGTCGCGATGCCGACGCGCCCGAGCCCGAGCCGTTCGCACCCTTCGTGTATGCGCACGACATCGCGATAGGGGACGCCGGGGCCGGGTCGGATCAGGACCTCGATCTTGTCCTTGGGCGTGTCCTGGGCAAAGGCCCGCAGCGCGTCGAGCACGTCGTCAATGGCGACGCCGGTTTTGCCCACGCCCGTCGCGCGGGTCGTCGCGCCGTCGAGTGCGAGGGTGATCTCCAGTTGCACCGGTGGCAAGCTGAGTGCCGCGGGGCCCGACGCCGGCGCGACGCCCGTTCCCTCCGGCGGCTTCTGTGGAACCAGGCTCTTGAGGAACCACTCCGGGCCCATGAACGCCGCGCTGGCCATGAAGAAGACCAGGATCACCATGACAACATCCACCATGGGCGTCATGTTGGGTCCGAAGTGCAGCGACGAGCCGTGCAGGGCACTGCGTCGGCGATAGCCGCCCGATCGGCGTCGGCGTGATGGCGCGGGAGCGGCGCTCATCGCGGACGCTCCGTTGCCAGGCGAACGCCCAGGACCCCGGCCTTGGAACACGCCTGCAACACCGGCTGCACCGCGTCCCAGGGCAGATCGCGGTCGGCCCGCAGATGCACGGGCCGCTGCGCGGGCATCGCGCCCGGTTCGGTCGCGCCGGTGGAGCCGCCGAGCCGCTCGCGGAGCAGGCCTTCGAGCTCGCCGGGTCCGCTGACACTCTGGCCATCGACAAAGACGCGGGCCATGACGCCGCCCCACGAGACCGGCGGCGTCGCGCCGGGGGCCGACGCCAGAGCCATGCTGATGACCAAGGGTCGCCGCCCGCCGTCCTCGCCGGGCACGCGACCGACGGCGGACCCGGGCAGCCGAACGGCCGACGCGTCGGAGGCGAGCTTGCCCACGATCAGGAAGAAGATGATCAGGCACATCACGACGTCGATCAGCGGCGTCACGTTGATGCCCTCAAAGCCCCGCGTCTGGATGGCCATTCGTCGTCGCATAGCGCTCAAGCAATCAGCCCGACCCAGCAAACAGCCCAACCGTGAGCAAGGGCTTTTTCAGGCTTTTCTACTTGTTCCCCCGTTCCCCGGCCGCGGGCAACATCTCCACCAGTTCCGAGCTGATGCCCATCGCCCTTGTACACAGCCGATCGACGATCGTGCGATAGAACCCGAACACCGTGAGCGCGGGCACGGCCAGCATCAGCCCCAGCAGCGTGTGGAAGAGCGCCTTGGAGATGCCGATCGAGAGCGTCGCGGGGTTGGCCTGCCCGCCCGATTGCCCCAGCGCCGCGAACGCGATGATCATGCCCCAGACCGTCCCTGCGAGCCCCAACAGCGGGCCGAGGTTGCCGAGGATATTGAGCGGCTCGATCTTGCGGAACCAGTTGGCCGCCTGCTCGCTCGCGGCCAGCTCCGCGGCTTCGCGCATGGCCGCCTTGTCGCCCTGAGCCCCGCCCGGCGCGTCGAGCGCGGCCTCGACCACCTTGCTCACAAATGCGCCGTCGGTCTGCACAAAGGAGCCGAGTTCGTTCCACTTCTGATCGCGAATGAGCTGGCGGATCCGCCGCTCGCTGGCCTCGGGCAGTACCACGCCCTTGCGGATCTCCAGCACGCAGCGGACGATGATGGCCACGGCCGCCACCGAGCCGATCACCAGCAGGATCGTGAACAAATCGAAGGACTGCAGGAACAGGTCCTGCAACGTGATGCCCGCGGCCGGCTGGGCCGACACCGCGGCGGTCGGGATGGTGGTCGAGGTCTGCAACAACATGGGCCGATGGTACGTCGACCGTGCTGCCAACGGAGTCCGAGCCGGAACCCAAACAGAGGCTCCAGGGGGTCGGATGGTCTGGACGCCACGATACCGGGCGACCGCTTGGGGCTCTGGCGGAGTCGGGCGATACCATCGGGGCCCCGCACGAAGGACCGACTCATGAGCAGCCAACCCAGCACCAACCCAACCCCCTCGCCCCCGCCGACCGGCAAGTCCATGGACGCCATCATGGCCCTGTGCAAACGCCGAGGCTTCATCTTTCAAGCCTCCGACATCTACGGCGGAATCAATGGCTTTTGGGACTATGGCCCGCTCGGCGCGCAGCTCAAAAAGAACCTGCGCGAAGCGTGGTGGCAGGACATGATCATGAACCCGGCGTGGGGCCGAAAGGGGCCCAACGGCGAGCGCGTGCGCTGCGTGCCGCTGGAGACGTGCATCATTCAGCATCCGAAAGTGTGGGAGGCGAGTGGGCACCTGGCTGGCTTTGCCGACCCGATGAGGAAGTGCCCCGGCTGCGGCCACTTTGTGCGAGCGGACCAGCTCTGGGACGTACTCGTCGTGACCTCGGAGTGGTTCAACTCGGTGATCCAAGAGTTTCACCCCGCGCCGGAAGGGACCCAGACGCCGGGCGTCGACTCCGAGCGGCTGCTGAAGTGGGCCAGAACCAAGGGCAAGAAGCTCGCCCCGAATCTGGCGATCGTGCGCAACCCGGAGGTCACGCTGTCTTGGCTCGCCACGCGCATCAACGGCCAGCCCAGCGCGCCGCCCGACGTGATCGAGATTGTGCGTCACCTCGCGACAGAGCAACTCAACGCCACCGGCTTGCAAGATCCGTGCCCGCGCTGCGGCGCGGTGCTCGGGACGCCCGCGGCGTTCAAGCTGATGTTCGAGACGTTCGCAGGCTTGACCCAGACCGAAGACAACAAGGTTTACCTCCGCCCGGAAACCGCCCAAGGCATCTTCGTGCACTTCAAGAACGTCGTCGACTCGACTCGCGTGAAGGTCCCCTTCGGCATCGGCAACACAGGCCGCAGCTTCCGCAACGAGATCACGCCGCGCAACTTCACCTTCCGCTCGCGCGAGTTCGAACAGGCCGAGCTCGAGTTCTTCTGCCACCCCGATGACAGCATGGCCTGGTACACCTTCTGGCGCGACTTCCGCATGGCTTGGTGGCAGTCCATCGGCCTCGCCAGCGAAAACCTCATCCTCCGCGAGCACGCCAAGGACGAGCTCTCGCATTACTCCGTCGCCACCTGCGATGTCGAGTACCGCTTCCCCTTCACCGCCCCCGGCTTCGGCGAGCTCGAAGGCATCGCCCACCGCGGCAGCTACGACCTCACGCAGCACCAGACCCACTCCAAGGTCAAGCTCGACTACTTTGACCCCGCCCGCGGCGCGATGGTGAAGCAGAAAGACGGCCGCGAGATCCCCGCGGGGGAGCGCTTCATGCCGCACTGCATCGAGCCGGCCGCCGGGCTTGATCGCGGCGCTCTGGCGCTCATCTGCGAGGGCTACACCGTGGATCCGTCGCGGCCCAGCCCGGAGATCCTCAAGCTCCATCCGCGGATCGCGCCCATCAAGGCCGCGGTCTTCCCGCTCGTCGACAAGGATGGCATGCCCGAGGTCGCCGACAAGCTCACCGACGAACTCTTCAAGAAGTTCGGGCACGGCGGGTTCATCGAGACCGACGCCAAGCAATCCATCGGCAAGCGCTACGCCCGCATGGACGAGGCCGGCTGCCCGTTCTGCTTCACCATCGACGGCGACACGCTCAAGGATCAGACGGTCACCTGCCGCGACCGCGACACCGGGGCGCAGCAGCGGATCGCGCTGGACAAGGTGAGCGAGTTCCTGGGTGAGAAGCTGGGATGAGTGTCCTCAGGGCGTCGGGTGCTGACGCGGGCGATTTCGTAAATGGACGGCTCGCATGGGACATCCTCAATGCGACGGCATCCCATAACAGGGAGCTGCCTCAAACCGTAGATCTTCGCAGTTGTGTGATGCTCAAACCCTACGCGGTTGCCTGCCTGGCAGCGATCGGTGCCAAGCAGAAGTGTGGAGCTGAGTTGCTCCTGCCGGACGACGCTCGCTGTGCCGAGCACTTGATCCGCATCAATTTGCCGCGGTGGTTTCGGCCGATGGTGCTGCCAGCGGTGGAGCCTCGTCCGACCAATGTCGTGGCAGATCAGGTGTTTGATCGATCGGGCGACTTCTCCGATCAGGTCGTCAGATCGCTCGCTGGCGAGTTGAGTCTGGCCGTGAATGTCGCTCGCGACCTGGCGAGTCATCTCGATGAAGTCGTGCTGAATGCCCTGACCCATGCGGAATCGCCCGTCGGGTGCGTGGTTGTTGGACAGTCGTTTCCAGGATTGAAAGTAATGGAGATCGCGATCTTGGACCTCGGACAAACCATCCGCGGTCACCTCGCGACGAACCCTCAACACCGCTTAATCGAGTCGGACGAAGAAGCAGTTTTGCTGGCGACGACGGAGGGCGTGACTGGCACTGTCGGTCTCAACCGGTGGAAAGAGCAAAACAGTGGCGTCGGGTTGTTCGAACTCCGTGACTACTGCGAACGTGGCGGTGGCGAACTGACCATCCTGAGCGGCGGATCGCGGGTGATGTTCCGAGTGGACGGCGGGCCCAAACCAGCCCATTTCAGGGGGCGCTTTGAGGGATGTTTGGTAAATATTCGTTTCTTTGCCCGTTAGTGTTTGCTCTCATCTGGAACATGGTCGATATTGAACACGTAGAAACTTCTGAAGCAAGGAGCCTGGAGCATGGTGTCATCGGTGATTGTCCAATCCGGGGTGTTGAACTCGGCCACCCTTGGCTGCGAGTTGGCCGCGCAGGTCTTGGAGCAGCTCTCGCTCGGGGCGAGTGTTCATATTCGTGCAACTGACGTGTCCCGGGTGACGCCATCCTTTGCGAACGCCTTCGTGATGACTGTACTCGAGCGGTTCCCTGATGCGTTCGCCTCGCACCGTTGTACTATTGAAGCTGATGCGTGGGTTGACGACGCGTTCGTGGCCAGCATGGACCGGTACGCTCGTGGCATTCGGCTCAGCGGCCAGCGAGCGATCTGCTGCTGAATCACCACGTACCAAGCCTGCTTGTCGTCTGCAACGCCAAAATCCCACTGGTCGCTTTGGTCGGGCTTTCGCTTTAGTGCCTTTGAGGTGCGCTCGGCCGACACTTAGAGAGCGTCACACCAATCACCGCAGCGAGGTCCTGATCCTCGCGGTCGCGAGAGATCATGTGCACCCGGTGCTCCGGTGCGCGTCGCCGCACGTCCGCATGATCTTGGGCTACGCAAAGCGCAGCTTATCGCACGCGATCCGCGCGCAGGTCCAAGCCATCGTGTGGGCAAAGAAG
>Ga0105049_10007877_pt1 | contig 12349 bp, 10 predicted proteins | sample MAT06_FD_78087 | JGI IMG/M metagenome (GOLD analysis project Ga0105049, IMG submission 78087) | Freshwater microbial communities from Lake Fryxell liftoff mats and glacier meltwater in Antarctica - MAT-06 | ecosystem: Environmental > Aquatic > Freshwater > Ice > Liftoff microbial mat | place...
CCGCCTCGGCGTCGCCCATCATGGCGCGCCCTCGGCGTGGACCGCGCCCGTCAAGGAAGTTGCGGCGGAGACCAAGCCGCACAAGAAACGCCGACGCTGACGCAGCGCTAACGCTGGGGTAATCGCTCCGAGGCCTACACGCAGCCCGTGACGACGGCCCGGTAGCATGACGTCATGATGCGTCTTCCAACCCTGGCGACCCTGGCGTTGTCGGTCACTACCTTCGCGTGTGGTACGCGGCCGACCCAAGATGGGGATGCCGGGAGCACCTTCGAAGCGATCGTCGTCGAGCCGGCATCGGTGACGCTCGCCGTCGCGCTCGGCGGCACCGCGACGCAGGACTACGTGGTCTACGGCGTCAACGGATCCACCCGGACCGACATCACGGCTGGCTGCAGCTTCGGACTCGACGACGGCGGCTTCGGCAACTTCGCGGCCGCGCGCCTCACGGTCAATCCACGCGGTGGCAAGACCGGCGTGCTCGCGGCGTGCGATCTCCAGACCGGCACTGCCGAGCTCACCGTCAACTTGCGCGGCGACCTGATCGGTCCCGGCGCGCCAGCGAACGCGAAGGAGCTGTTCGACAACGCGACCCCGACGACCGACGTCGCGCGGACCCCGCTGATCGAGTACCCGCTCGATCGCGCGGTGTCGCCGCGCAACATCCCGCCGATCGAGGTGCAGTACACCAAGGCGGGCAACGACCTGTTCCACGTCTCGCTGACGTCGACCTTCGCGACGATCCACATCTACACCATCGACGCCGAGTCGCTGCTGTCCGAGGTGGCTTGGGCCGCCGTTGCACAGACCGCGGCCGGCGACACGCTGACGTTCCTCGTCGAGGGCCTGCTCCAGAGCGCTCCCGCCACCAAGTTCGCCTCGATCCCGAGCGGCGTGACGATGTCGACCGACACCATCGATCAGACCGCGATCTACTGGTGGTCGTCGAACCAGGAGAAGCTGCTGACCCAGAATTTCGGTGAGACCGACGCCCCCGACGACGTCAAGGCGGAGTGCACGTCGTGCCACTCGGTGTCGCGCTCGGGCACCCGCATCGGCTACAGCCGCTGCGTCGGCGGCGATTGCGGCAAGCAGGCGCTCGGCTTCCTCAAGTACAACTCGATCACGCTGCAGTGGGAGGAGACGGTCAACGCGAACGACCTCGGTCGGCTCGGCTCGTACTCGACGTTCGCCCCGGTCGGCTATCCGTTCCCGACCGACGACCAGGCGCTCGCGATGGTCAATCGCGTTGGCAACCTCGAGCTCGTCGATCCGGACACCGGCGCGAACGTGCCATCGAACATCGCGATCGCGAACGTCAACGGTAAGTCCGCGATGATGCCCGACTGGTCGCCGGACGGTCACTCCGTGGTGTTCGCGCAGGGTGCGTCGGGGCAGTTCGTGGATATCTCGAACGGCAAGATCGCGGTGATGTCGTACGACTTCGCGGCGAACAGCCACGTGTTCGGGACACCCACGGTGCTGACGCCGGATCCGATCACGCTACCCAACGGCACGTTCAACAACTTCTTCTTTCCGAGCTTCTCGCCGGACAACAACCTGATCGCGTTCAATGCCGCACGCGCGAACTGGCGCAACTTCGGCAATGCGCGCGGCACCGGCAGCCGGCTGATGCTGACCACGCCGGATGGCGCGTATGTCGTCGATCTCACCGAGCTCAACGGTGGCCACGTCGACAACAGCATCACGTGGCCGCACTGGGCGCCGAACGTCACCAACGACTACTACTGGATCGTGTTCGCGAGCGAGCGCGACTACGGTCACCGGCTGACGCTCGCGAACACCAACACCGCGTGCAAGGGCAACGGCGTGCAGCAGTGCAAGCAGATCTGGATGGCGGCGATCGCGAAGACCAAGCTCGGCGCCGGCATGGATCCGAGCTCGCCGCCGATGTGGCTCCCCGGTCAGGACATCCGGGCGAACAACATCAGCCCGTACTGGACCAAGCCCAGCGTCCTCCAGTAACTATTCGTCTTCGTCTTCATCGACGATCTTCTCGCCGCGGGCACGCTTCGCACGGATGCGCTCGCGCTCCTTCTCGTCCTCGATCGCTTCCTGTGCGCGCAGGATCTTGTCCCTGGCCTCGCGGCGCAAGGTGACGCGCCAGGCCATCAGGATCGACATGTTGTAGAGCAGGATCATCGGTCCCGCCATCATGATCTGCGAGACCACGTCGGGCGACGGCGTCAGGATCGCGCCGACGACGAACGCGATCACCACGAACCAGCGATTGAACTTCCACAGCCCGCGATGGGTGACGAGCCCGACCATCGCGAGGAACGTGATCAACAGCGGCAGCTCGAACACCGCACCGAACGCGAGCATCATGTCGCGCGTCAGGTCGAGGTAGCCCTGCATCGCGATCATCGCCTTCTGCTCGTTGTCGCTGTACGAGAGCAGGAACTCGTAGAGGTTCGGGAGGACGAAGTAATAGCAAAACACCGCGCCACCGGTGAAGAACACCGCGGAGAAGACCGCGAAGCCGACGGTGATCCGGCGCTCCTTCTTGTAGAGGCCGGGCGCGATGAACTTCCACAGCTGATAGAAGATGAACGGCGACGCGACGAAGACGCCGGCCCACAGGGCGATCGACATGCCGACCCAGAACGGCTCCGTCAGGGTCGTGTAGACCACCTTGAACTCGCCCATCTTCACGGGGTCCCAGGCGTTCTTCATGGGCATCTCGAGCCACTTGAAGATCTCGTCGTTGAAGATGAAGCAGACGACAAACGCGGCGACGAAGAACAGGGCCGCGTTGCGCACGCGATCGCGGAGCTCGCGGAGGTGGGAGAGGAACGGCATCCGGCTCGTCTCGAGCTCGGTTGAAGCTGTCGGAGCTTCCTCTGGCTTGTTCGCGGCCGCCACTACGAGCCCTTCGCGACCGTTCCGGAGGCCGGCTTGATCAGCGCGGCGAGCTCGGCATTCTCGTCCTCACCCGGGGCGGGACCATCGGACTCGCCTGCGGTCGATGGCAGGGTGATGGTGATCTTGGGGATCACGCGCTCCTCGGGGCCGGGCAGCAGAGCCTGTTCCGGGTGGGCCTCGGGCGGCGCGGCGTCGACGACCGGCTTGTCGGGATCGTGAATCGTATGGGCCGTCTCGACCGCGGGCTCGATCGCCTTCTTGGTCACCGGCGGGCGGCGCACGGGCAGCTCGTCCCCGCGGAGGGCGCTCTTGAGATCGCGGATGGCTCCGCCGATCTGCTCGTCCGACTCGATCTGGTTCTGGAGCGCGCGCGACTGCTTCTTGAGGTCGCGAATGCCCTTCGAGATCGTCTTCGCTGCGCCCGGCAGCTTGTCGGGTCCGAGGAACAGCAACGCGACGATCAAGATCACGATGATCTCGCTGCCGCCCATGCCGAACATGCGCTCGGAGCATACCCGAATCAGGGTGATGGCATAGGGCGATGAACCCTCAGAACTCGCGGGCGGACCGGCCGAAATCCGTCGGAGACGCTCCGGGTTGTCCGGAGACCTCCGTCGGCGCAGACCCCTCGCGGAACCACAGCGCCAGTCCGGATGCCCTGGGCGCGCCGAGCAGGCCGCTCTCGCGGTCGATCGTCGCACGCATCATCCCCGCGGGCGGCGGGCCGGGGAGGGCGACGCTGGGCCGGGTGCCCTCGGCGGCACGCACCGCGCGCATCCACAGCGGGAGTGCCGCATGGGCACCATCGCCGTCGTGGCCGAGCTTGTGGACCGGATCGTCGAACCCGAGCCAGACCGCCGCGAGCATCCGGCCAGTGAAGCCGATGAACCACGCATCGGTGTTGTCGTTGGTCGTGCCGGTCTTGCCGGCGGTCGAGCGGCCGAGCCCGGCGGCGGCGGAGGCGGTGCCACGCGCGGTCACCGCGGTCATCATGTCGACGAGCTGGAACGCGTAGGGCTCCTCGATCCGGCGGCCACCGTCGGCGCCGATCCGCGTATCGGGGTCAGCGCCCGCAGTGGCGGCCATGCGATCGAAGCGGCGGTCGGTATCGAGCATCGGATCTTCGGGGACCGCGGCGTCGAACAGCACCTGATCGCCACGCCGTACACGCACCGCGAACCGCGGCGAGATCGCCCACCCGCGGCGCGCGATCGTCGCGAACGCACGCGCGAGCTCGATCGGTTTCACGCACGATGCGCCGAGTGCCATCGGCCGGAGCTCGGCGACCGCGCTCGTGATCCCGAGGCGGCGCGCGAACGAGATCACGCGGGGGATGCCGACGCGATCGAGGACGTCGATCGCGGGCGCGTTGAGCGACGCCGCGAACGCATCCTGCGCGAGGACGATGCCGCGGAACTTGGTCCCCGATTTCGGCTTCCAGTGCACGCCGGTGGCCTCGTCGTAATCGGCGATCGGGGCATCGCGCAGCGCGCTGCCGGGCGTGATCGCGCCGGTCTCGAGCGCGGCGCCGTACACCATCGGCTTCCACGCCGAGCCAGGCTGCCGGCAGCTCTGCAGCATGCGATCGAAGCGATCTGGATCCCAGTCGCGTCCACCCACCAGCGCCTCGACGTAGCCGGTCTTGTGATCCCAGATCAACGCGGCGACTTGCGGTGGCTTGCCCTTCTGGCCCCAGCGCTCCGCTTGCGCGACGGCGTCGATCTGGAGCTGCGTGCCGAGCGCCGGCAACGCCGCGGTCTCGACGGTGAGGCCACCGCGTGCGAATTCGTTCGGCAACGCGCCGGCGAGCAGCCCGCGCACCTGCTCGGTGTACCAGGGCACCCGCGCGCCATAACGCTGGAGCGGACGCTGGAGCGCGATCGGCGACGCGACTGCCCGCGCACGCGTCGGCTCGTCGATCATCTGCGCGCGCGCCATCCGCCCGAGGATCTCGTCGCGCCGCGCCTTCGCCGCCACCGGATGGCGATACGGATCGAGCCGCGCGGGCGCTTGGATCAAGCCGGCGAGCATCGCGGCCTGCGGGAGATCGAGCTCGTGGATCTCGCGATCGAAGTATTGCTTCGCCGCAGCGACCATGCCGTACGAGCCCTGCCCGAGGAACACGAACCCGAGGTACGCCTCGAGCACGTCGCGCTTCGCGTACACGCGCTCGATCCGCCGCGCGAGCAACACCTCGCGAACCTTCCGTCGCGCACTCCGCTCGCTCCCGATCTCGTTCGGCAACAGATTGCGCGCGAGCTGCTGCGTGATCGTCGACGCCCCCTCGATGACGCGCCCGGCCTTGTAGTTCGCGTACGCCGCGCGCGCGATCGCGTAGTAGTCGGCGCCCTTGTGGTCCCAGAACCGAACGTCCTCGGCGGCGAGCACAGCCTGAACGACCTGTCTGGGATAGCGATCGAACGGCACCAAAGTGCGATGCCCCACGATCTTGCCGTCCTGGAACGGCAGCTCCGCGAGGATCGAGCCGTCGGCCGCATACATCCGCGTGGTCTGCGGTGCCGACTCGCGCCACGCGCGCAGGTCGGGGACCTCGGGCAGATCCTCCGCGTAGCCGCGCAGCTTCGCGGTCACGATCCACGCGCCCACGATCGGCGCCGCGATCAGGAGCCAGCACAGGATCAGAACCGGCAGCGCCCAGAGCTTGGGCTTCTTGTAATTCCCGACGACAACGCGCTGCCGCTCGGTCACACGTGCTCCCGGGGACAGGATCTACCCCCCCAGGCGTCTGGGGTCACGAAGCGATCTCGAACAAACGCAACATCGCCGGGGAAGGCCGCAGGCTGCACACCGCCGGCGATCTTGCGTTTGCCCGTCGATCGCCAATGATCGCGACCAGTTCGAGGCCCCGATCGGGTCAAGCCACCTCCGCGAACAGCGACATCTGTTGCGGAGGCCCGAGGAACTTTCCGCGCTCACCGAGCGCCTTGACGATCGCCTCGGCGGACGCGCCGGTGACGAAGACTTGGGTCGCGCGCGTCTCCTCGATCCACTCGAGGAGCCCGGTGCGATCTGCCGCGTGAGACCACGCGAAGTGGACCTCGGTGGCGCTGCTCGGATCGATCGGCCGGCCGGCGAGGAGGGCCGTGCCGTGCGCTTGATCGGTGATCACCTTCGGCGCATCGCGGTGTGCGGCGAGCCAGATCGTCGTGCGCAGCTCCTTCGTCGGCGCGGAGATCACCGGCGCCGCCATCGCCGAGCGTCCCGACATCCCGTTCGTCGTCCTCTTGCGCATCGCCGTCTGATCGAGCGAGGCCATCCGCGTGGCGGCCTCGCGGATCGGCTTGGCCGCGGCGAGATCGATCCCCTCGGCGGCGAGCACGCACGCGACCTCGAGGCCATCGAGCGCGCTGTCGACGAGCAGGATCGGACGCCGCGCGGCCGCGAGCTGCTTGCGCGTCCATCCGAGCACCTTCTCGATCACGTCGTCGAGCGCGGGGAACTTCTTCTTCGACGCACCGAACGGCGCCTCGACGACCAGCGTGTCGCACGCGCGAACATCCGCGACCGCGACCTGCGCTCGGCCGCACGGGCCCGGCCGCACGGGCCCGGCGTACAAGAGCTTCTTGCCGGAACCTTCGACACTCTGGACAAAGAGCGCCGCTGCCCCCGGCCCGCGGCCCGATGCGATCAGCTCGAGCCGGAGCGTGCCGAGCGTGAACCGCTGGCGCAGCGGCACCCCGAGGTTGCCGTCGTTACCACCCAACAACGCGAGCGTCAGCGGCGAGGCGATCAGCTGGCCGTGGCCGGTCTTGCCGACCTTGTCGGCACTCGACACGAAACAGACATCGCGACGGCGCCGCGCATCACACCAGATCGACGTCCCAGTGAGGTGGACGCCATCGCGCCACGTCACCGGCGCAAGCGCTGAACTACGGCGCCGAGCCACAGGCTACGTTGGCATCTGCTCGGCCAGTTCGCAATGTTGTGGCTACTCGACAGCGGTCGTCGGCAGTCGGCCCGCGAGCAGCCCGTCCTCGAGCTCCTTCACGATCGCGATCAGATCGCTACGCTGCGCATCGTCGAGCTCGAACACGATGCCCATTCCAGGCAGCTCTTCGTCATCCGGAAGGATCGTGTGCGAGACCTTGCCCATCAGCGACAACGGCTGCGCCTTGCCCGGCACCGCGACCAGCATGTGGACCTGCGAGGTCTCCGGCAGGGGACTGTCGGTGAACAGGAACACGCCCTCTTCGTTGATGTCCTTGGTGTACGTGTTCGCCGGGCCCTCGATCGCGCCATACGTGACCTGAAGCCGGATCGGCAGCCGGCGCTTCTCGCGCAGGTTGAGCAGGCCGCCGCGCACGAACCCGTTGAGGTAGTTGATCTTGTCGCGCTCGGAGCCACCAAGCGCGACGACCACGCCGCGGGGACCCTCACGCGTGCCGACCACGATGCCGCGCAGCGTGACGAGCCAGCCGCCGACATCGAGGTCGATCCGGATGTTGTCCCCGTTGGCGACCGGCTGATCGGTCGCGACAAAGAGTGTCCAATCCCGGGGATCGAACATCTTCAGCCACTCGGTTTGATTCGAGAGGCTGACCTCGAGGCGAACCGCGCCCACGCACCAATGTTATCAGCTGCCGGCGATCCGCGACGGCTTGCGGTCAGCTCTTCTTGTCGAGCTCGGAGAGATCGAGGTCTTCGAGCTCTTTGAGGTCCTCGGCCGTCAAAGAGCCAATCGAGGCGGTGGCCGCGGCGCCGAGGTCTTCTTTATCGTCGCCTTTGTCGCCCCGGCCCTTGGATTCGCCCTTGGGACCCGCGTTGAGCTGCTTGGCCGAGTCGCTCTTGGGCGCCTCGAGCATGCCCATCTTTGCCTTGAGCTCGGAGAGGGCGTCGTCGTCGGAGCCGCCCGGCCCCTGCTCGAGCTGGAGGAACTTGCTCTCCAGCGTATCGCCCGACAGCTCCCCCGCGAGCTCGGCCCCCGCCTCGGCCTCGGCCTCCATCAGCTCAATCCGCTCGGCCATCCGGTCGAACGTGTCGAACGCCGAGGTATCGCCGAGCCCCTGCATGGTGTTGGCGATCTGCTGCTGGGCCTCCGCGCGCTTCTTGCGCGCGATCAGGATGTTCTTCTTGCGCTTCGCTTCCTCGATCTTGTTGTTGAGGAGGCGCAGGGCGTCTTTCAGCTTCTCGACCGCTTGCTTCTGCTGGATCCACTGCTGCTGGAACTGGGTCGAGATGGTCTCGTGCTCTTGCTTCCGGCCGAGGGCCTGGCGGGCGAGGTTGTCGTCGCCGGCGCGAACCGCGATCATCGCCTTGCGCTCCCACTCCTTGGCCTTGTCGGTCTCGGAGATGTACTGCTTCTGCAGCTTCTTCTCGTCGGCGATCGCGATCGCCACGGCCTTCTTGGCCTCGACGAGCTGCTGCTGCATCTCGAGAAGGACCTGCGTGAGCATCTTCTCGGGATCTTCGGCCTTCGTGATGAGGTCGTTGATGTTCGACTTGATCAGCGTGCCGAGTCTGGAAAAGATGCCCATGGCTTGTCACGAGCGTACGGGATCAATGGTGCCGTTGCAACGCTCGCACCCGGCGTGCTACTCGCGACGGTGAAGAGCGATCTGCTCGCAATATTCCAACGCTAATGTCCGAGTCTCGAACGCTGCCGCGCCACGTCGGCATCATCATGGACGGCAACGGCCGGTGGGCGCAGAGTCGCGGCAAGCCGCGGCTGGAGGGCCATCGCGTGGGTGCGGACTCGGTCCGGGACATCACCCGGTACGCGCGCGAGATCGGCATCGAGGCGCTGACCCTGTATGCCTTCTCGTCGCAGAACTGGGCCCGCCCGATCGAGGAGGTCCGCGGCCTGATGGACCTGCTGCGCGAGTACCTGGTCGGCGAGCGCTCCGAGATCCTCGATCACCAGATCCGGCTCTCCGCGATCGGCGACATCGATAAGTTGCCGCCTTCGGTGACCGACCCGCTGAACGAGCTACGCACCGCCAGTGCCAACAACACCGGGATGACCTTGACGCTGGCGCTGTCCTACGGCGGGCGCGAATCGATCGCGAAGGCCGTTCGCGAGCTCGCGCGCGATGCGATCGCCGGCAAGCTGACGCCCGAGCAGATCGATTGCGATCGGTTCGAGCGCTACCTGCCCACCCACGGCTTGCCGCAGGTCGATCTGTTGATCCGCACCAGCGGCGAGCAGCGGCTCTCCAATTTCCTGCTCTGGGAGATCGCATACGCCGAGCTGCTGTTCATCGATGTTCAGTGGCCGGAGTTCCGGCGCACGCATCTTTCGTCCTGTCTCGACGAGTACGCGACACGCGAGCGTCGGTTTGGTCTGACCTCGGCGCAAGCGTCGGATGTCGGAGATGGAGACTCCTGATGGCACTCGGCAACCTCGCCCAACGCTTTCTCGTCGCGGTCGTCGCGGTGCCGATCCTGCTGCTGCTGCTCCACTACCACCGACCCGAACCGACCTGGGCGGTGCTGTTCGCGGCGTCGTTGATCGCGATGCACGAGCTGTTCGCGATGGTGCTCCCCAAGGAGGACCGCGGGCCGGCGCTGGTGATGGGAGGGCTCGCATGTGCGGCGTTCTACTGGCTCGATCCCTCGACGCTGGCGTACTTCGACGGTGGCGGCTCCACCATGGTGCAGGGTGCGATCAAGGCGAGCAGCTCGATCGTGCTCGCGCTCGCGGTGATCGTCCCGATGCTCTACTTCTTGTTCCGGTTCCGCGACATCCCGAGCGTCGCGAGCCGGATCACCGGCACGGTCATGGGCATCGTCTACGCCGGTCTCCTGACGACGTTCCTCGCCATCCTCAAGCGCGAAGATCCCGACCACGGCGCGTCGACGGTGCTGATCGTGTTGATCGTCGCCTGGGTCGCCGACACCGGCGGTTACTTCGCGGGGCGCTTCCTCGGCAAGGCCAAGCTCTACGAGGCGGTCAGCCCGAAGAAGACGTGGGCGGGGGCGTTCGGTGGGCTCGCGGGCTCGGTGATCGGCCTGGTCGTGCTCAAGCTCGCCTACGCCGACTGGATGACCTGGATCGACGTGTTCGCGATCGCGATCCCGGGCGGCATGCTAGGTCAGATGGGCGACCTCTGCGAGTCCCTCATCAAGCGGTCGACGGGCGTCAAGGACTCGGGAGCGCTGCTCCCCGGGCACGGCGGCATCCTCGATCGGATCGACGCGGTGCTGTTCATCGCGCCCTACGTCTACGCCTACCTGAAGATCGTCCGCGGTCTCTAGCTGCACTCGACTGGCAACTCGAGCCACCGGTTCCGTCGCTGTCTGCAGATCCACGAACCTGGGTTCGCGGTGTTGGGCGTCTCGCAGCGGTAGGTCGCGTGGGCTTGATTACGTCACGCTCGGCGCGTCGACTGCACGTCGTCTCGAGATGTCCATTCGCGGTCCTCGCTCCCCCTCGCTGCGTCGTCTCGCCCAGCTGTTCCGGATCGCTCGCGACGCTGACCAGACAGGGGCGTCCTCGGCCGAGGCGGTCGGCAAGGCACGCGAGGTCAGCCGCCGAACGTTCCTTGGTGGGATGGCGGCGGCCTCGGCACTCATCGTCGCGCCTCGGGTCGCGCGCGCCGGCAGGCCGCCTCCGAAGGTCGATGTCGGGATCGTCGGCGGCGGCCTCGCGGGCCTGCAATGCGCACACGATCTCGGGGCCGCGGGGCTGCGTCCCGCGCTGTATGACGCGAGCAACCGGCTCGGCGGACGTCAGTTCTCGCTGCGCGGGACGTTCCCCGGACAGGTCGCCGAGCGTGGTGGCGAGCTGATCGACAACCTCCACAAGACGATGCTCGGGTGGGTCAACAGGCTCGGCCTCACGCGCGAGGACGTCACGCGAACCGGTGGTGACGAGTTTTATTACTTCGATGGCCGGCTGATCCCCGAGGCGACCATCGTCGAGGAGTACCGCGCGTTCGTCGCGGCGATGCGCGTCGACCTCCGCGCGTCGAGCGGAGCGCCGACGGCCGATGCCTTCAACGCCGCCGATGTCGCGCTCGATCGGCTGTCGCTCGCCGATTACCTGACGTCGCGTGGTTGCGGGCGGTATGCGCGCAAGGCGATCGAGGAGGCCTACGTCGCCGAGTACGGTCGCGAGACTGGAGAGCAGAGCTCGCTCAACTTCCTGCTCTTCATCCACGCCGATCGGCGCTCGAAGTTCACGCCGTTTGGCGTGTTCTCGGACGAGCGGTTCCACGTCGTCGAGGGCAACGACGCGATCGCCAGTGGCATCGCAGCACGCCTCACGCGCGCACCCGAGCTGGAGATGCGACTCGAGGCGGTTCGCAAGACCTCCGCCGGCCGGGTCGAGTTGACGTTCCGCAACGGCAACCGCTCCATCGTGCGAACCCACGACAAGGTCGTGCTGACGATCCCCTTCAGCGTGCTCCGCACCGTGTCGCTCGATGCCAGCCTCGCGCTCCCGGCGTGGAAACGCACCGCGATCGACTCCCTCGGCTACGGTGACAACGCGAAGCTGATGGTCGGCTTCCAGGGGCCCTACTGGGGTGCGCTGGGCGGCACGGGCGCGAGCTACTCGGACCTCGCGAATCATCAGGCGACCTGGGAGACCAGCCCGACGACGGCGACCAGCGAGCACGCGATCCTGACGGATTACAGCGGCGGGGTGCGGGGCAAGAACCTGTCGAGCAACACCCAGCAAGAGACCGGCAAGTTCCTCGGCGATCTCGAGCGCGTCATGCCGGGTGCGGCGGCCCACGTCAAGCGCACGGGCGGCAGCTACCTCGCACATCTCGAGCACTGGCCGAGCAACCCGCTCACGCGTGGCAGCTACACGTGTTACCGGCCCGGCCAGTTCACGACGATCGCGGGCAACGAGGGCAAGCCCGTCGGCAATCTCCTGTTCGCAGGCGAGCACACCAACTCGTTCTACGCCTGGCAGGGGTTCATGGAGGGTGCGTTGCTCTCCGGGATCGACGCCGCCGCCGAGATCCTCGCGTAGCGATCTACCGGGTGACCCACAGGAAGATGATGGCGGCGATCACGACGATCGTCGGCTCCCAGCGGTCATAGCGAGTGCGAGTCATCCGGGTTGTTGTGTCGGACGAGCCCCCCGGTCCGAAGTCGCACGGGCGGTGGGAACTGCGCGCAGATCGCTGATCTTGTTACCTTGCGTGCATTGAATGTTGAACTTCTAACTTTTGACAAGTAGGTTGCGCCCGGATGACAGACCTGGGTCGGCGCGATCGCGGAAAAACAAATGTTGCTCGGAACCCCACGGATCGAGTTAGGTTCGCCTCGCATTTCGCAGGGGGAACGCAGATGCGTACGGTCATCGGACTCGCTTCGATCCTGATTGCTTGTGGACCAACGCCGACCCGCCCGGATGGCGACGATGTCGACGCGCCCATCACGACAGACAGCACGGTGGTGCCGAATCCCGACGGAGAACCCGGTCCGGGGTGTCAGGCGATCGACGTGTTGTTCGTCATCGATAACTCCGGCTCGATGGGCCAGGAGCAGA
>Ga0105049_10007879_pt1 | contig 12345 bp, 7 predicted proteins | sample MAT06_FD_78087 | JGI IMG/M metagenome (GOLD analysis project Ga0105049, IMG submission 78087) | Freshwater microbial communities from Lake Fryxell liftoff mats and glacier meltwater in Antarctica - MAT-06 | ecosystem: Environmental > Aquatic > Freshwater > Ice > Liftoff microbial mat | place...
ACAAAACAGGGTGTGGTGATTCTTGTAGGTGCGGTTTGTAACCGCACAATCCGGGTCCAACCAGCTTTGTGCGGTTACAAACCGCACCTACGCATGCACAAAATTAAATCGGAATAAGGTCTAATGTAGACAACAATGTATAGGATATTCGTAAATCGCGGCGGAAATTTGTCCAGGATGCTGAGCAGCGGTAAAACTGCCCATTGTCCCCAAATTTCGTCGTGGTATTTACGCCAGACTTTACTAGTGATGGGATTGTATAAGCATGACAGCGCAAAGGTTAGATACGCTCGATCTGACGGCAGAGATAGAATTAGCTTGTACTCTGGCACGTGAGGCAGCGACCATTGTCAATACATTTTATGTAGGTTCGTCCGAGGTTCGCTATAAACCAGGCAATGAACCTGTAACAGAGGCTGATCGCTCGGCCAATTTGCATATTGTTTCGCGCATCCAGGCCGAGTTTCCCGAAGATGGCCTGCTTTCCGAGGAATCCAAAGACAATTTGCAGCGTCTGGAGAAGGATCGGGTGTGGATCATTGATCCGCTAGATGGTACCAAAGAATTTATTGCCCGCAACGGCGAATTTTCGATTATGATCGGATTGGCGATTGGTGGCAAAGCGGTCATGGGTGTGATCATGCAGCCCGACCCTGGCCTGCTTTATGTGGGGGCGGTCAATCATGGTGCCTATCTCTATGAACATGGCGAGCGCATTCCGCTGGCGGTAAGCCGCCAAACCGAAGTCAGCCGTATGGTGATGGTGAGCAGCCGTAGCCATCGCCAACAGATTGTGGATAAGGTGCGCAAAGATTTGCGCATCACCAGTGAGCGCGTGAGCGGCAGCGTGGGGGTAAAAGTCGGCTTGATCAGTCGCCAATTGGCGGATCTCTATCCTCATCCCAGCCCTGGTTGCAAAGAGTGGGATATCTGTGCGCCGGCTGCCTTGTTAGAAGCCGCAGGCGGGGAGATTACCGACTGTTGGGGCAGTCCCCTTGTCTTTAATAAACGTGATGTGCGCGCCCACAATGGGTTGTTGGCCTCGAATGGTCAATCCCACGCCCAGATTGTTGCGGTGGTTGCCGGTATTTGCGAAGAATTCGGCTACAATCAAGATGATGGATTTTGGTAAGCAACTGCGGTACAGGACTTACGCAATTACTCCTGGGAACGCCAGCATCCTGCTGGCTGCCGCCAGGCTGGCGGTGCTCCCGGCTGCGTAAGTCCTGAGGAAAATAGTTGGGTAAATCGTGCCCGTTTGCCTAGTCATTATTTGGTAGCCCGATGGTTTTAACCCGGTTGGCAAAATTGCGCGGGTCGTATCTGTGGTCAAAGCTTTGATCTTTCCCTAAACGTATAAAAACGAAAGCTTTGACTACACACCAAATCGTAATAGATAAAACCCTTAAAAATCATAGATACGCTCTCGTGGATTACCGGGCTTATTTGGTTGACTTTTACATGGTTTGTCCATAAGTAACCCGTACGCTACTGTACGCACCAAAAGTAGGCAGCTTTTTACTACCTGTGGCTCTATGATTGTTGACTTTGTAGCCGGAGCCTCCGACCTAGTCACTGCAATGTGCATCTTGCACGATGCAGATCAGGCGTGTTGTAAAGGAGTGAATCATGGCGCAACAGTTTGAATCTGATTATATTTTTGGCATCCATGAACCGGGTGGTGAACGTCATATGTTGGAGGCCGGGCGAACCGGCTGGATTGTTTTTACCGAGGAGATCGGTCATGATCCGGCTGTGCAGAGTGGCCGCGATTATCGTTCGTATAGCGAACGTGGCCTGGGGGTGATCGTTCGGCTAAACAATGGATATTACCCAAGTGGGACCATTCCTAACAGTCGCGACTACGCCAATTTTGCGCAACGCTGTGCCAATTTTGTGTCCAATAGCCGTGGCTGCAAGCTCTGGATCATCGGCAACGAGATGAATTATTGGATCGAACGCCCACCTGCGACAGGGCGTTCTGCTGCGCCACAGAGCCAGCCGACAGGGCCAACTTTATCCAGCGGTGCAGAATCTAATAATGCTGAGTCAGGTGGGCTTTTTGAACAGATGCGTCGGCTTTTGCAGTCATTTTTACAGCCGAGTGCACACCCTAGCACAAGTAGTCAGTCCAGCCCAATGCCAACACCCGCTGCGCAAGCTCCTGCGGTCGGTGTAATACAAGCACCGCAAGATGATCCACAATTGCGCAGTTTGCCGGATCGATTCAGTGCGATTCATCCAGCAACCCCGGCCAGCCGCACTGCATTGGCCGATGGCGAAACCATTACACCCGCGCTCTATGCGCAGTGCTATAAACTTTGTCGCGATGCGATTCGCCGCGTTGCCGGTCACATGGCAGATCAAGTGTTGATCGGTGCCGTCGCGCCTTGGAACAATCGGACAATCTACGCGGGTAATCCGCGCGGTGATTGGGTACAATATTTCCAAGATATTTTGACACTGCTTGGGCCAACGGGATTGGATGGCATTACCTTACACACCTATACCCACCGAGCCGATCCAAACTTGATCACCAGCGATACCAAGATGAACCCGCCCTTTGCCGACCGGCATTTTGAATTTCGCGCCTATCAGGACTTTCTGAATGCCGTGCCGGCGAGTATGCGTTCCTTGCCCGTCTATATTACCGAGACAAATCAAGATGTTCCCTGGCTGGATCAGAATACCGCTTGGATACAACGCGCCTACGGCGAGATCGATTGGTGGAATCGCCAGCCCAATACGCAAAAGATCCGTGCCTTGGTACTCTATCGCTGGCCGTCGATCGATCGCTGGGTGATTGATGGCAAAGGTGGCGTTGTGGAAGATTTCAAGGCGGCTCTGCAACAGGAGTATCGTTGGCCTGCTGCGCTGCCCAACCTGGCGGGATTCCCGCTCAATAGCCTTGTCACGCCCACCATGATTGTCAATTTGCGGCGAACGCCGGGGCATATAGGTAAAAATGCCAGTGATGTGCTGGCCCAGGTGCCAGCCGGTGCCCAGTTGACTATCCTCAACGCCACGGCGCAACAGGTGGACAATTTGGCATGGTGGCAGGTGCGCTTTGCTCCCGCCGGCCAAGCAGCCGTCACCGGGTGGGTTGCGCGCACATCGCCGACTGGTGCGGAACTGTTGGTGGTTGCGCAAGGAAGTCAAGGTAATCATTCTGGCGGGGCCGTGGCTGGTACATTTCAAACGGGCAACGGTGTGCGCACGACAACGATTGTGCGTATGCGTCGTTCTCCGGGCACGCTTGGCAAGCCCGCCAGCGATGTGATAGCCGATGTGCCAGCCACTACCGCGCTGACCATTATCGGTGGGCCGAGTGCTATAGATGGCTTAACCTGGTGGCAAATTCGTATTACTAGTGGCGGCCAACAAGGCTGGATGGCCGAACGTTCGGCGGCTGGCGAAGTGTTGTTGACGCTGAATACTCCTACTGTACCGGTTACCCCGCCTGCAACTGGCAAATTTAAAGTGGGCGATCGCGTCACCGTTCTGAGCGTTGCGCGCCTACGCCAAACGCCAGGCCATGTGGGCAAAGCACCGAGTGATGTGGTGGCCGATGTTGCGCAGGGCAAGGAAGGCCAGATCATCGCCGGGCCACGCACGGTGGATGCGCTCACGTGGTGGCAACTGAATACAAGTAATGCCCAGGGCTTGGCGATCACCGGGTGGATGGCGGATACTGCGCCGGGTGGCATTACGCTGTTACAATTGGTGGGCGGCACTGCTACGCCACCAGTTGTTTCCAGTGCCTTGGCAGCTGGTGATCTGGTACAGGCGGCATCTAGTGTGCGCGCCCGACGTACCCCAGGCACTCTGAATAAACCGGATAGTGATCTGTTGGGTGACTTTGCTACTAAGGCAACACTTAACTTAATTCGCGGCCCACAAACAGTGGACGGCCTTGCTTGGTGGCGCGTCGGTGGCGTGCTCTCCAATGGTCAAGCCGCGATTGGGTGGGCCGCTGAAGCCGCGAACAGTGTGACTTTGATCGCGCGTCCCCCCAAATTGGCGGGTACCGCCATTCCTGATAAAGCCAGCCGTCGCTATCTGGCGTTGCCCTTTGTCGGTAACTTTGGGATCTCGCAGTTGTGGGGAGAAAATCCCCAAATCTACAGCACAATCAGCTATGACAACGTGCCTCTGCGCGGCCATAATGGTATCGACTTTTTGACGCCGCTGGATACGCCAATTGCGGCCGTGGACAATGGAGTTGTGGCGGAAACCGTCTGGAATGATCCAACGGGCTTTGGCCGCTATATCAAAGTAAACCATAGTTGGGGTGAAGCCGTCTATGGGCATCTGAATAACATTACCGTTGCCCCTGGGCAGCAAGTGACCGCCGGAACGGTACTGGGTGCCAGTGGCAATACCGGATTTTCGTCGGGACCACACTTGCACTTTGCCATTCGCATCAATCCATACAGCCGTACGGATGGCTGGGGTGGCTATACGGACCCATTGCCCTATCTTGATCCAGGCGCGGTGATTTTGCCATCGTATGTCGTAGAGCGCAACGTGTCGAGCACGGTTGAGCGTGGATCGACACCAAGCGAAAGACCGCAACCGGCTGCGCTGGCGGATCGGCCTGGGTATGCCCCCGATCAGCCTGGCGTAAGACGCCCCTAAATGAATCGTTGCGCAGGTAGGCAGGGAGTTCAGACGTTAGCATCTGAACTCCCTGCCTACCTGCTTTTATTATTTCCGAAGAATTGTAGATGAGTTTTGCATGCCACGATCGTTGATTGACTCTCCGTACATCTATGGCATCCATGAACCAGGCGGCGAAACGTATCTGGCGGACCCCGCCGGTACGACAACTGAGGAACCAGTAGCGCGCGGATGGGTGCTTTTTACCGAAGCAATTGGACATGATCCCGAAGATCGCAGTGGGATCGATTTTACAACTTTTAGCAACCAGGGCCTTGGCGTAATCTGTCGCCTGAATCATGGCTATGAACCCGATGGCACCATTCCCCATAGCAGTCACTACGAAAATTTTGCTCGCCGCATCGCTAACTTTGTTGCCGTCAGCCGGGGCTGCAAGATTTGGGTGATTGGCAATGAAATGAATTATGCCGTCGAACGACCCGGCATTCAGATTGATTGGGCGCGCCATAAGAGCCACCGCGATGGTCCGGCCGAAAATGCCGATCCCTTGCGCCATGGTCTGGCGGTGCGGTTTAATGTCTTGCCCGACCATTCGGCAGAGATTCGCACTACGCGCGCGGCCATCGTCAACCCCGGCGAAACGATTACGCCCGAACGCTATGCGCGCTGCTATCAGCTTTGCCGCGAGGCGATCCATCGCCTGCCCGGTCATGAAGATGATCAGGTGTTGGTGGGCGCGGTCGCGCCATGGAATACCCAGACAATCTATGAAGGCAACGCCAATGGCGATTGGGTACAATATTTTCGCGACATTCTGACCCTGCTGGGCCCCAAACATTGTGATGGCTTTGCCCTCCACACCTACACACACGGCGCTGATCCGGCGCTGATTGCGGATGATGCACTGTTACCGCCGCCCTTTCAAAGCTATCATCGCGAATTTCGGGCCTATCGTGACTTTATGGCCGTAGTGCCCCAGTCCATGCGCCATCTGCCGGCTTATATCACCGAGACGGATCAGACCACGCCTTGGCTGGATGAAAACAGCGGCTGGGTGCAGCGCGCCTATGCCGAAGTGGATGCGTGGAATCAGCAAGGACGCTTAGATGGCCTTGCCGAGGGCATGCGCAATGCCCCGCGCCAACTGATTCGCGCGTTGGTGCTCTATCGCTGGCCGCGCATGGATAAATGGTATATCGATGGCAAAACTGGCGTGGTCAGCGATTTTCAGCGCGCCATCGAGCATGGCTATCGCTGGCAAGGCGCGGAAGATGCTCCTGTGGCGATCAAACGTGCGCCGTCTGCTCCCCCCCCGCGCCCGGCGCGGCGTGAGATCGCCAATTACCGCGTGGACTGGGTAAACGATCAATTTCCGGAAGCGTTGCTGGCTGGCGAAACGGTCACTGTCGCGTTGACATTGCGCAACAGTGGTGCTTTGGTCTGGCGCTGGGGTGGGGGGAATCCCTTCCGCCTGGGTTATCACTACTATCGCAATCGACGCCGTCTGACCATCCCTGCCGACCGCGATTTGCGTACGGATATCCCGCAGGATGTCAATCCTGGCGAAACCGTTGTAATTGATGTGCGCCTTGCCCTGCCCTACGATGCCGGCAATTATACGCTGGAACTCGATCTGGTGCAGGAGGGGGTGACTTGGTTCAAGGATCAGCAATCGCCGGTGTTGACGCGCTGGATCACGGTGGAAGCCCCGGCGCGCGCCGTAACAGAAGATGGTAGATCCGAACTGCTGCTGCCTGTGCCACTCTTTGCCGATATTTCGGCGCGCTTGCCCCGCCGCGCCCCCTACGCACGGCGCAGTATGAGCCAGATCCAGCAGATTGTTATCAGCCATACCGGGGCCAATCCTAACCTGAGCTTGGAGCGCATTGCCCAAACTCATCTTCAGCATGGCTATCCCGGCATTGCCTATCAATTTGTGGTAACGCGCAACGGTGACGTATTTCGGGTAAGCCAACTAGAGGAAGTGGCACAGCCGAATCAGCCCTGGTCCGAGGCCGGGGTGAATGTTTGCTTGACGGGCAACTTTCGCACCGCTGCACCACCGCTACCACAGTTGGATGCGACGGGTCGGCTCTGTGCCTGGCTGGCGCATAACTTGGGTCTGTCACCCGATAATATTGTGGGGCTGGGCGAACTGCTGCAGACCGATAGTCCCGGTGATACCTTCTATGCCGGACCCACGTGGAAACAGGTTGTGACGCACCAGGTGCGTCTGCATTTGGCGGCATTGATGGCTGCGCCCACCGTGGAAGACGACGCACAATTTCATGTATTACAGCAGACGACCGCGGATCTCACCGGCCAGAATAGTGATTTGCAAGTCGCGTTGAAGCAAGCTGAAGAAGAACAAGCAAAGCTACAGCAAGCGAATCTCACCCTGCAAGCCGACATTGCCGGCTTGCATCGCCAACTAGAGGCACAGTCTGAGTTTGCGGATAGCCGGCTCTATGTACAGAATTTGATCTATGAATTGCCGCGTGATGTGCAGCGCTATATGCCGCGCCCGCCGGCTAAGGTGCAACATATTGTGATCAACCACACGGGCGTTGCGCCGACGGTGCCCTGGGCCGAGATCGCCGAAGCGCACCGCGCCGACTGGCCAGGCATTCTTTACGACTTTGGTATTGATGAAAAAGGCCACATCTACCATTTTCATCCGCTGGATGAGGTGGTAGAGACGAATCAGGTTTATTTGGCCAACGCGATTAACATTGCCTTTGCTGGCGAATTTAACGACAGCGCCCCGACCGAGGAACAGATCTACGCAGGGGGGCAATTGATCGCGTGGTTGATCGATCGCTTTCCCAATCTGTCGATTGAGAGTATCAAAGGCTTGCGCGAGTTTATTGAGCATTCGTCGCCGGGCGATCAATGGCTGGCGGATCAAGCATGGAAGCAGCAGTTGTTGGCCGCAGCGCGGCGCGCGACAGGCGAAATTAACCCTGTTGCCGTTGAAAATGCGCTGCGCGTGCGCCTGATTGAAGTCGAACAAACGTTGGAAAATTTGCAGCAACGCTATTCACTCTTTGAACGCCAAAAGGCGCGCCTGGAGAGCGAAAACCACCGGTTACAGGGCGAACTGCAAGAGAAGCTGCAAACCAATAAAAATTATGTGATCCCCAAGCCCTCGCTGCGCGTGATTGTCGATCAATTGCCCAAACATCCCAATCTGCGCTATGAACGGCGTTCATTGAATCAGATTTCGCATATCGCGGTACATCACACTGCCGCCCCGGCTTCACTCGGTCCGCTGCGCATTGCCGAAATGCATGTGGCCGCCGATGCCGGACGTGGCAAAGACGCGTGGCCGGGCATTGGCTACCACTATTTCATCCATGCCGACGGTACCATTGAACAGGTCAATCAGTTGGAGACCGTCTCCTATCATGTCTATCGGCATAATAGTTATACGGTGGGGGTAGTGTTAGCGGGCAGTTTTATGAATGGTCGCATCCCGACCTCTGCCCAATTGCGTTCGGGCGCACACCTGATCGCCTGGCTGATGCAGGAATTGCATCTGCCGATGGCGCGCGTGTGGGGGCATCGTGAATTCCCCGAAAATACGACAGTCTGTCCGGGCAGCGAATGGAACGCGGGCAACCGTTGGCGCGATCTGCTCTTTGATCGCATTGATCAGGTGCAGACCGGCATTGGTGTGAAGAATATTCGGCACTATCTCCTGCTGGGTCAGCAACAATGGCGCGATCTGGGCGGCTATACCTTTAGCGATGTGCTGGATTATGTCGAGCGCTTTCAGCCGACGGTCGGTTTTAGCCTGGAAGATGCCAAGTATGCTGAATATGTCACGCTGATTGGTGGCGAAGCCAGTATCAGTGCTGCCAGTGAAGCGATTTTGGCCAAACACGGCTGCAAAGTCGAGCGCATTGCTGGACGCGATCCTGAAGAAACGGTGCGTCTGGTCAAAGAATTAGTGCGTTTGAACCGCCGCTTCCAGAAGTTTGATGTTGATTTTTAAGGGTGCGTAGCAATTGATTTTCTATCCACAGCAAAGTGATTGATGGGTTATGTCTGAAGCATTGATTGGCGGGTATGATCGGACGCTGGGCGCGGCCTATGCGGTCTCGCTGCCCAGCTTTCAAGGTCCGTTGGATCTGCTCCTCCAATTGATTGAAAAAGAAGAATTAGATATTAATGAGATCAGCCTGTTGGCGGTGACTGACCAATATCTGCGTACGATCACCGCGTTGGAAGCCATGGAGCCAGGTGCCTTGGCCGATTTTTTGGTGGTTGCCTCGCGCTTGCTCTATCTCAAATCGCTCAGTTTGTTGCCAAAGCCTCATGTGCTCGAGGAAGATGAAGAAGATTCGGTCGATGCCCTGATCAAACAGTTGCTAGACTATCGGCGGTTCAAACAAGTGGCGGCCTTGCTCGCCGAGCGCGAGGCGCTGGGCTTGCGGGTTTATGTGCGGACGGCCCCCCAACCGGCAGTGGAGCGCCGTTTGGATCTGGGAAATCTCGACCTGGCAAAGCTGCATATGGCCTTGCGACGCGTCTTACAGCGTATCCCCAGCGAGCCGCCCATGCCACGCGTCAAAACCTATGCGATCACCGTTGCCGAACAGATCGACAATGTGCGCAGCTATTTGCAGACGGCACACCAACAACGTGCCCGGCAAGGCGATACCCCAAACGTTGCCTTTACCGAGCTACTGACGCAAGGCGCAACGCGCTTGGAAATTGTGGTGACTTTTCTGGCCGTGCTTGAGCTTATCAAGCAGCGTGAATTACTGGCCGCCCAGGCTGGTGTCTTTGGCGAAATTATATTGCTGCCCTTTGCGTCCAGTCCCGAGGCGGATGAACCTGCCGTGCTGTCTGAGCATGGGTAGTTGTGTGCCCTAGATGGGTGGTGCTGGGCGCAGAAAAAGTGAGCCCACCGACGTTGTGCCAGGCGTCAGTGGGCTCGGAGGAGGAAGGGAGGAACCAAAGGAGAGTAACCATCGTGCGGTACTGCAAGCAAAGTTGGCTCCCCAAGCAACTTTGCTAATGTTGAGAGAAAGGATTTTATTACTAGACTACCATAGTTTGTTATCGTGCGCTTTATCTCAACTGTTGCTTAGTATAGTCAAAATGGACTCGGGGCGCAACCGACAATTTGCACAAATAGAATTGGAGATTGTTGGGTGAAAACGTTATTAAATCCCATAATGTGAGGACGATTTGTGCAAATATTCTAGAATTGCCTTTGGAAAAAGGTAGCTTAGGTAGCATGGGACTATGCCCACACATGGACGCTGCTGCTCCACGATTGTTCCCATTTCTACCGCTTCAAACTGGCCAACCTGATGGGAATGCAGCGTGCTTGACAAGCCCTTTGTTAGGTGATAAGTTGATTTTTGTAAGCTAAACCCCACAAAACAATACGCCAAACAATTGTTACATCGAAACACAAGGCCCAGGAGGTTTCCATGCTTAGTAAGTTCGATATACAACAAGTTGTTGAATTCGAGAATCACGAACATCCCGTCCTTAGCGTCTATCTCCATGTTGATCCGCAACGGCGTACGGTCGATAGCTATCGACTTGCCCTACGTAATCTGCTTAATCAAGCCCACAAAGCAGAGAAGGCCGATCTGGAACGCATCCAAAACTATATCGAGATGGGGTATAATCGCCAGGGACGTAGCGTTGCTATGTTTAGCTGTGCTGCCGCCAATTTCTGGTGGGCACAGAGCTTTCAGACTCCACTCGAAGACAAGGTGTTTGTCTTCTATCGGCCCTATGTCCGGCCCCTGGCGAAGCTGCTCGATACCTATGAGCGCTACGGGGTGATTCATGTGGACCAAGAAGGTGCGCGCCTCTATCTGTTTCATATGGGCGATTTGGAAAGTGCCGAAGGCTATTTTGGCGAAGAGATCAAGCTGCACCGAGCTGGCGGGTGGTCGTCTCAACAATATCAACGCCAGGAGTCGCAGCAAGCCCGCCAAAACTTGCAAGATGCCGCCGAATTGGCTGAATCCTTTTACCGTGAGACCGAAACACGGCGTCTGATTTTGGCCGGCACCGAAAAAAATGTCGCTCGCTTCAAGGAATTGCTCAGTCATCGGCTGCGCTCGATTGTCGTCGGCCAAATTAATGCGGGGACGAATGCCTCTCCCAACGAGATTCGGGATGAAGCACTCAAATTGGTCCAGAAAGCCACCGACGCTGAGGCCAATACGCTGGCTACGCAAGTGATCACTGCGACGCGCAAGGGGGGTAATGCGGTGCTGGGCCTGGCCGAAACGTTGACCGCGGTGCAAACTGGCCGCGCCTTGCATGTCGTAGTCCTGGCCGATTATGCACAGCCCGCCTATCGGTTTGTGGATTCGGGTTATATCTTGTTGGAACTAAATGAGCAGAGCGAATTGGCGAGTGGCAAAGTGCAGAGCTTGCCCGATGGTGTTGACAGTGTCCTGCGGCGCGCCATGGCACAAGGCATCGGCGTGACCATTCTTGATGCACACGCCGAGCTGGCGGCGGCGGGCAAGATTGGCGCGTTGACACGCTATTGAGTAAAAACGCTGGATGACAGCTGCTTGCGTTGCTGATAGGCGAGTCATCCAGTGGCTTATTACTCCATTCTCGCCTGTCGCCAAGCGCAATGTGCCGTTGCGTTAACATTTTGTTACTGAGCTGTTTGTCTTGCGTTAGCAAAGCGGTTATTGGGAATCTGACCTACCCTTTTTTACGTCTTCCATGATATAACTAAACCATAAATACTCGTGTACTGATAGGCGGATGGCCGAAAATCGGATTCGTGTAGCGTAGACTCAAAGTAACACAGATGATAGCTACTCTTGATGACCAACGAATGATTACGAATGACCGAATCATCTACCCGCCCAGCCCGCTCAAGACGTAAACACAGCAAAGAGGGATAAGTAAACAACCTATGATGCGATTTGATCGATTTACCGAAAAAGCCCAAGAAGCCGCCATGCGCGCTTATGAAATCTTGCAACAATATAAGCATACGCAGGTCGACACCGAGCACATGTTCTTGGCGCTAGCACAACAGGAAGATGGTACAATTCCCCAGATTCTGCAACAGTCCGAAGCCAATGTGGAGATCATCGTCCGCAAGTTGGAGACTGTGTTGGAAAGCGCACCCAAATCGGGCAATAATGGGTTTGGCGGCAGCGCACCAACGGCCCAGGTTTTTATCACGCCGCGACTAAAGCGCGTGATGGATGTGGCCCAAGAAGAAGCCGCCAAGATGAAAGATGAATATGTCGGCACCGAACATATTTTTCTGGCGATTGCCAGCGAGCGCAACACGCCTAGCGCCAATATTCTGCGCGAAGCGGGTGTGACCAAAGAGCGCATTGCCGATGCCGTGCGCGATCTGCGCAAGGGGCAACGCATTACCGAACCGAATGCCGAAAGCAAATATCGGATCTTGGAAAAATATGGTCGCGACCTGACCAACGCCGCACGTCAAGGCAAGCTTGATCCCGTGATCGGGCGCGATGCCGAAGTGCTGCGTATGATGCAAGTGCTTTGCCGCCGCACCAAAAATAACCCGGTATTGATTGGCGAAGCTGGCGTAGGCAAGACCGCAATTGTCGAAGGGTTGGCCCAGCAGATTGTAAACAACGATGTCCCCGAACCGTTGATGGGCAAACGCGTCATCTCGCTGGATATGGGTGCCATGTTGGCCGGTACCCGCTTTCGTGGCGAATTTGAAGAGCGCCTGAAGGGCTG
>Ga0105049_10007881_pt1 | contig 12344 bp, 10 predicted proteins | sample MAT06_FD_78087 | JGI IMG/M metagenome (GOLD analysis project Ga0105049, IMG submission 78087) | Freshwater microbial communities from Lake Fryxell liftoff mats and glacier meltwater in Antarctica - MAT-06 | ecosystem: Environmental > Aquatic > Freshwater > Ice > Liftoff microbial mat | place...
AGGAAGAATCCGAAGAGCATGGTCAAAGTAGGTGCCCACATGAGTATCGCTGGCGGATACTACAAAGCGGTCGACGCGGCCCATTCGCTGGGAATGGATGTCGTTCAACTTTTCACCAAGAACAACAATCAGTGGGCTGCCAAACCGATCACCGAAAACGATTGCGCGCTCTTTCAAAAATCGCTCCTTGCCTCGAGCGTAACTCGTCCTCTGTCGCACGCTTCATACCTCATCAATCTGGCTTCGCCCAAAGAAGAGCTTTGGCAAAAATCGATCGAGTCGATGGTGACGGAATGGCAACGCGCCGAGCAATTGGGACTGGACGGGGTGGTCATGCATCCCGGCGCATTTGTCGAATCCACTCCCGAAGCTGGGCTTGAACGGATCGTCAACGCGATTCGCGAGATTCATGCCAAAGTCTCCCCGAAGTCCGCTTGGCTATTGCTGGAGAACACAGCCGGCCAAGGATCGTGTCTCGGTTGGAGCATGGAACAGCTCGGTTGGTTGTTGGCCCGTACCGGCGCCGATTTGCAGGTTGGTGTCTGCCTGGATACGTGCCATGCTCACGCGGCAGGCTACGATTTGTCTACAGCGGATGGCTTCAAGAGCCTAGAGAAAGATGCCAAAAAGCATCACGTTCTCGAAGCCATCAGGGCCTTGCATCTGAACGACAGCAAACGGGAATGCGGCTCCAGGGTCGATCGCCACGAACATATAGGACTTGGAACGATTGGCCGCGAAGGCTTCGTTCGCGTTCTCAAACACAAATGTTTCAAGGCATTGCCAATGTACTTAGAAACGGAAAAAGGGCTAAATGACGATGAGGAAGATTGGGACGCGATCAATCTGCGAGTCGTCCGCGAGTTGGCGTAGCCCGCTCCAAAAAAAGGCCGATGGTTTTCTCCATCGGCCTTGTTGTTCCCTGGCACCGGGGCGAACGCTTGTTCACCCCGGTGCACAGTCTTAAGCTCTATCGTGAAGCACCGCCAATTTGCAATCGACCCAGTAACTGCTTCATGGCGGCTATATGCTGCTCCAACCCAGGAGGAAGGCCGGTCGAATATTCCCGCAAATTTTCGACCGACGACAGAGCTTTCATTGGTTCTTTGTTGGAACAGGAAATACGGTAGTCGCAACTTGAACGTCAATCCCAATTCGCTTTAAAAACGATAAAAGAATTTAACTCGTGGACGGCATTCCCAAGCTGGAGCTTGGGAACGAGGGTGAAAGCAGATCTTGACTCGTTCCCAAGCTCCAGCTTGGGAACGCACAATCCGGAAGCTCCGCTTCCCTCGATCCAGAGCCTGCTCATTTATTCGCTCCTCCCGGCTGAAGTGCTGAAATTGCCAAACGTTGAAGGAGCGGGATGTCCGGACGTCGAAGCGGAGCTTCGTGGACGGCGTTCCCAAGCTGGAGCTTGGGAACGAGGGGCGGCGAGGGGGCGACGAGGGGCGGCGAGGGGCGGCGAGGGGGCGACGAGGGGCGACTGCCGCAATTGGTCCAGGCCGCATAGTCCGCAATTGTGCAACTTCCGATGAATTTTGACTAGTTGTCCAAATCTCGTGACTGGATTCCTCGGTTCACCTAGATTAGGCTAGTAAATTACCTATTTTACCCCCTCGTTTGTTCTCTCTCTTCGAAGTGACGACCGGCATGGCAACTTACCTATCGCTAGATGAAGCCGCAAAGATCCTCGGTATCCCCTCCGACGAACTTGTCGAGATGCGATCACGTGGCGAGATTTTCGGATACCGCGACGGCAAGTCCTGGAAGTTCAAGGCTGAGGAAATCGATCGCGTTCAATCCGAACTAGGCGGAGACGCACTCGATGAGGAAGCAGGTGGCTCGTCGATTCTCGTGTCCGAGCGGCAAGTGGGACCCTCGGGAAGCAAAAGCGGATCTACCGTTGGAAAAGCGGGCGCTAGCGATCTTGGACTAGGGAGCGAACTCAACCTGGAGGGCGACAAGGACGATCGCCTGGGGAGCGATGTGGCTTTGGTTTCCGATCCAAAAAGTGGAAGTGGCTTACGACTGGTTAACCGCAAGCTCGATCCTAGCGGTTCAGGCAGCGAACTGGATCTCGGTAGCGATTTGAAATTGATCTCCGAAGACTCTCCGAGCGGTAGTGGTGCGGTCGCAAAAGGAAAAGACTCGAATGTCATCGGGGCTTCCAAAGAAAAGGGTTCTTTGGGGAGCGGTAGCAGCGGCAGTTTGGGTCTGGGTGCTGATCTAGAACTCGCGAGCGATGACGAAGATGATTTGGTATTGGGCTCGGATTCCGGCGTCGGACTTGCATCCGAAAGCGGGATCAATCTAATGAGTCCTTCGGATAGTGGATTGTCCCTGGAAGACGAACCTCTCGACTTGGCCGGTACAGGTATTTCGGGCTTAGATCTCGGCGGCGAAGTGGCAGGAGGTTCAGGCTCTGGTGGAGGCTCTGCCAGTGGGATCAGCGGACTGGGCAGTGGTGCCTTGATCGACTTCCAACAGGGTGAAGAGTTTCAGTTGACTCCTTCCAGCGGCGGGATCGAAGTCGACGACGACAGCGGTTCGCAAGTCATCGAGCTGGAAGATTCCAGCGAATTCGGTGCTGTACCTGCTGGCGGTGGTGGAGCCTTTGACCCGATCGACGAGCAAGGTGGATTTGGAGGAGACGGTTTCGGAGACGAAGCAGCGCTCGCAGGTGGAGCGATGGTTGCAGGAGCTGCCATGCGAGGAATTCCCGAAACACCGTATGGTACGGGCGACGTTTTGCTCCTCTTGGGTATCCTACTACTGATGTGTTTCGGCGGACTCTTTATGTCCGACCTGATGCGAAACATGTGGGCCTGGGAAGGTCAAAACGAGTACACTTCAGACCTCACCTCAATGTTGGTTAATGCCGTCGGACGCTAAGGAGAGCTGCGAATCCGTGCTGAAAAGTCCGGGCTGTCCCGATAAAGATTGGACAGCGCCGTTATGCGAGCCTTTTCGCGTGCGATTTCGAATGGCTCGTTGATTTCCAACAGACCCAGCTCGTAAGCGAGACGGTCTGAATGGCCGGGTAGCAGCACACGCCAGTCTGCCGGAATGCTGCCCGGACGCAGTTTATTGATATGACTTACCAAATTCGTCGTGCAGTTATTATTGATGGTGTGATAATTCTCGGGCACCCGCTGCAACTGATTCACTCGTTCCAACATATCCACCAACAAATTCTGAACCTGATCCGGCGTCGCTCTCCCTTTGTACAGATAGACTTCTGCTTTCCTGACCGCCGTTCGCAATGGAATCAGATCCCGCTCATCTCCGATCAAGTACATCAGTTGGAACTTGCTCGTGATGCCTCGAACGGGTGAATACGAATCCCCGAAGTCAAGCCTAGCCTCGACTGAGATGATAAAGTGACGGCCGTCTTGGAGGCCGAAGCTAAACATGGTGTGAGCTAAAAGCGAGTTATTTTGGAAGGGTACGATGATGAATTCTACGGTTTTCACATCCGAGAGTGAGAATCGCATGTTGTAGTACCGGACGTCGTAGTCAGACTCTGTTCGGTAGCGACAGTTGCGAACGTGTTGGATGGCGATCTCGTCCCCTTCGAATTCGACAAACGGCATGATCGATAGATCGGGGCGCCAAAGCTTGTCGGTGTCCTTGCTCTTGTTCGATGGCGACAGCCGTTCACGTGCGGTTGCCAAGAGGCTTGGCCCATTTGGATCACGCAGCGGGCCGTTGCAACCCAGGTTCGACAGGGTGAAGAACGCTAGTAGGCATGCGCATCGTTGTTGAGTGTTTTGGAGCATGCCTGAGATCCGTCGGTAGCATTGGCTTTGAGAACCTGCGGGATCCGCTTTCCCGATCCTTCCAGGAGACCGTTGATATAGCAAGCAAACCGATAGCGAGTCAATGTCGCTTGGCGGGTTATGTGGCAGTTGATCTCCACCGCGTTGATCTCGAATGAAGTCGAATTAACGAATGGTTTTGCGCATCAGAAGCCACGTCGGGACTATGGTCAGCAGGACGAGAGCCAAAGCCAGACCTGATTCGCGATTTTTGATCCCATAGTGCAGCATTTCAAACATGCGCATTGCGACAGTCGTCACTTGTGGCGGTTGCACCAGCAGGTAGCTTGCCAAATCGGCAAACGCAACGAAAAACGCTACCACAAATGCAATCCGCATGGCTCGCATCATCGCGCGCAGCCGAATCCAAATTCGACTTGACAGTGGTAGTACACGATCGAATGTTAGCTGCCTTTGATTTTCCGCCGTGAACCTTTGGTCAGCCAACCAGAGGATACCGAATGCGATGGGCCAACAGCGACTTTGCAAAGCCAGGATCGGCGCACACAGGGTCCGGTCCGCCAAGAACCCAACCCACTCCGGCTCCGAGCGGTCCAGCAATCGGATCACGGCTAGGTTCACCATCGGCCCGGGCAAGGAGAGAAGACAACCCATCGTTCCCAACACCACAGCGTCCCAACGGCTCCATCGGCAAAAGGCTGTCAATCCCATGGCCAGCACGAGGGATAAGAACGCGGAGTAGAGTCCCAACTGCAAGCTCCAACTTAGCTCTTCCTCGAAGGTAACGGTTCGCGCTATCGATTGCAGCACGATCATCGGCGACCAGGAGCGATGTATCTGATTGTCTGCCAACGTCGCTACCCAGCCTGCTTTGACGATCAAGTTGCCGATAGGAAGCAAAACGACGGCAGAAACGATCGCAAGTCCTAGCGAGCAGCCCCACCATCGCGAGAGACCTTGCAATCGAAACGCCTGGCTGTCGGCTAGCGAAAAGGAGTCGCTCGCCTCAGCCCTTTTGTCGCGGTCCCATGCGCCCGATAGTGAGTACCCTACCATCAGAATGGTACCGATTAAGATTGCAAAGGAGCATGCAACCAGGGTGGAAGCAGAGTTGACTTGCTCGAATTGCACTTGCTGGTAGACCGTCTCAGTCAGCGTGGGAACTTGGAACAGGTTGGTGACAACCATATCGTTGCCGGTGGTCGCGATGGTCCAGAGCATGCAAACCGCGATCCACGGGACCATGCTTGGAAACAGGATGCAGCGCGCTGCCCGCCACGGGCCAAAGTCCAGCAACGCTTGTCGAACCGAGGCGGTTGCCGAGCGGTGGATACCGAGGACACAAAACAGGAAGCAGACGGGAACGGCCGCACATCCTTGAATCCAAATCACCGACACGATGGCCCGCCAAGGCGAGAGGGCTGCGGAGACTTGGCTCAGTTTGAACCAGCCTTGAACGCCAAATCCTGCGCTCCAGGCGGTCGCTTGGACATAGACTGGGATCAAGACCAAACCGAGTACGCAAGTTGCCATAAACCGGCTGAGCGGGACGCGAAAGCACTGGGTCAAAAACGCTAGAATCAAACCGAGGAACGTCGCCATCACGGCCGAGCCTAGGCAAACGAAGATCGTGTTGGTGAAAGCGTGGGCAAGCGAAGTGTTCCATAGCATCTCATAAAGTGTAGTCGGTTTGGAGCCGACATGGCATCTAGGCATACGAGGTCGTGAAAGAGGATCCTTTTCCGAGGTCGCTTCTTGGATGCGCTTGGTTTTGGTAGCATAGGGCCTTAGAAACTAGAGACCTCGCAAAATTGATTATCCCAAGTTCGACACCTCTTTGACAGAGATCCACCCTGCATGATTCGGCTCGCCATTCCACTGTGGCTCTTTTGGCTGCTCGCTATTGGCGGGGTGGTGACCCTGCTCGGTTCGTACGAACGGATCTCCGCCAGACAGACACGTATCAACGAACTGCAAACCACGATTCCGTCCTTTGAGAAGATTGGGGAGGGGCTTAAGCAGATCTTTCGCCCTCAGGGACTGCCGGAAAATCCAAAGCCACCGATGTTTTGGGTCGACATGCGGGCGACGTTGTGGCGTCTCGCGGTGGGCATGGGCGTGGGCGTAGCGGCTTCGGTCTTCGTCGGTGTATTGATGGGAGCATATCGGTGGATTGAAGCACCGTTGAGTCCCATTGTAATGTTCTTGTCCAAGATCCCGCCGACGGCCATGATGCCAATCTACTTTGCGCTCGTGGGCACCGATCAAAAAATGTTTACGTCGATGGTCGCGTTAGGCATCTTTTTTTCCATGACGCAGTCGATCTACAAAGCGGTACGACAAGATGTTTCCGACGAAGCCATCAACAAGGCTTATACCTTGGGAGCATCCGAGATCGAGATCATTTACGAAGTGATCTGGAAACAGATTTTGCCTAAAATCATCGACAATGTTCGTCTGCAGATTGGTCCGGCGATGGTCTTCTTGCTGGCGGCAGAGATGGTGGTCGGCAGCGCTGGCTTGGGCTACCAAATCAGGATGCAGTCTCGCATCTTAAACATGAGCGTCGTCTACGTTTATCTTGCAACCTTGGCCTTCATCGGACTGGTCGCAGAATGGGCGCTTGTAACCCTGCGTCGCAAACTTTGCCCATGGTACGTAGACTGAAAACCCAGCTAGGATCTTAAAAGTGAGCGAGTTCGCGCTAGAAATCAAAGCGTTAAGCCATGTGTTCGGCAAGTTTCGGGTACTGGACAACATCAACCTCCAAGTCCTACCCGGGCAAATCGTAGCTGTTGTCGGACCTAGCGGATGCGGCAAGAGCACGTTGCTCAAAGCTATTCTCGGGACAGATCCACCCACGCAAGGGGACATCTTTACCGATGGTGTTCCCGTACGAGGCCCGACTCGGAACGTAGGCATCGTCTACCAAAACTATACGCTCTATGATTTTCTTTCTGCCGAGCACAATGTTAGCTTTGGACTAAAGCTGGACGAGACTTCGTTTTGGATGCGATTTTTTGGTCTTCCCGCGTACATGGCAAAGCGCCGCCAGCATTTGCAAAAGTCTCGCAATTTTCTTGAGCAAGTCGGGCTGTCTGACGCGTGTGGCAAGTACCCCCGAGAAATGTCGGGAGGCATGAAGCAACGGGTTGCGGTCGCGCAAGCGTTTATCATGCGACCTAAGATTGTGCTGCTCGACGAACCGTTCGGTGCCCTCGACGAAGCCATGCGTGAAGACCTGCAGTTGATGCTCTTGCGGTTCTACCAAGAGAACTTGATCGCGAAACGCGAGGGGCGGCGACCTGAGTACACGATCCTCATGGTCACACACGAATTGAACGAAGCGATCTACGTGGCGGACCGCGTTATTGGACTATCTCGATTCCACACCCATGGGGGACAGGGGGCCGCCATCGTGTACGATCGGCCGTGTCCCGTTTTCCATCCCGATGATCCTCGCGATTTTTCGAAATTCGTGGAACAACGCGAAGAGCTACGAAAAGCAGTCTTCGACGAGAAGTATGTCAAAGATCGAGACAAGTACGTAACGTTTTGGAACGAATTGGGCGCGCTAGCGGCTCAAAAGTAGAGGCTTGACGGCGACTCTAGACTGATTGCCGGGGGGCTTCCTTCCGGCTACACTGCTGGAACAAATTTGTTATCCCTTTTTTGGAGCTGCCGACGCAAAAAACCTCGAGCAGCGGAGCATTTCATGAGCGTTAAGATCGCTTCGCCTAAAGTTGATCCGTCACCTGCCAAATTGAGCATCGGCGGCAAAGAAATCGAGCTACCGATCCTCGTTGGCACCGAAAATGACCGGGCTATCGATATCTCTAAGCTTTTGAAAGATACAGGTCACACGACCATCGACGACGGGTTCGCCAATACGGCCGCCACCTCCAGCTCGATCACCTACCTCGACGGTGATCGCGGTATTCTCCGTTACCGAGGTTATCCCATCGAGGACTTGGCGGAAAACTGTGATTTCTTAGAAACCAGTTATCTTTTGATCTACGGCGAGCTTCCAAACACAGAGCAATTGGAGCAGTTTAAGGAATCCATTGAGAAGCACACGATGCTTCACGAAGACATGCGATCCTTTTACAATGGATTTCCACGCGACGCGCACCCGATGGCCATCTTGTCCAGCGTGGTCAGCGCTTTGTCGACCTTTTACCAAGACGCGCTCGATCCGCACGATCCAGACGAGGTTGAGGTCTCTGTCCATCGCTTGATCGCCAAACTTCCCACCATCGCAGCCTACAGCTACAAAAAAGCTTTTGGTCAACCATTCATTTACCCTGACAATAGCCTCGACTATTGCCAAAACTTCTTGAGCATGATGTTCGCACTGCCCAGCGAACGCTACCAACCCGACCCCGACTTTGTCCGGGCACTGAATCTGTTGCTCATCGTGCATGCTGACCACGAACAGAACTGCAGCACGTCGACCGTGAGATTGGTGGGTTCGTCCAATGCGAATTTGTTTGCCAGTATCTCGGCTGGCATCTCTGCCCTGTGGGGTCCGCTCCACGGTGGGGCGAACGAAGCCTGCGTGAACATGCTCAAGCAGATCGCCGATGATGGCGGAAACGTAAAGAAGTACGTCGATATGTCCAAAGACAAATCGAGCAACTTCCGACTCATGGGCTTCGGACACCGGGTCTACAAGAACTATGATCCGCGAGCCAAAATCATCAAATCGGCCTGCGATGTCTTGCTCCTTAAGTTGAACTTGAAAGATCCCCTTTTCGACGTGGCGCAAGAACTCGAAGCCGTTGCGCTCCGAGATCCTTACTTTGTAGAACGCAAACTTTACCCGAACGTCGATTTCTATTCGGGTGTCATCTATCGTGCGATGGGCATTCCCGTGCAGATGTTTACGGTGCTGTTTGCGATCGGGCGATTACCGGGCTGGATCGCACACTGGATCGAAATGCAGAACTCTCCTTTGACTCGCATCGGCCGTCCACGACAGGTCTATACGGGGCCTCTCAAACGGGAGATCGTTCCCCTAGAAAATCGCTAGGCACTGGAGCGAAATGTCGGTAACTTCGGATACCTCTTCGGCGGCAATGCTCAGCGAATCTAGCAAGCCATCCCCGGTCGAACAAAAAATTACGATCAAGCTAGATCGGCCGATTACATCGCTGACCTGGATTCAAAAGTCACTGCTGTTTGCGGAACTTTCACGGCTCGCTTATGCAACCCCGGAAGCCGTGGGGGCGACGGCTTACGATGCCGGACTCGATCGCTGTGTTGCCATCGCCAGGGACGGCGCAGAAGCGTACGTTCTCGGAAATCGATTCGATGGTATGATCGTTTGCCGTGGTACCGAGCCTAACCAATGGAACGATATCAAAGCCGACGCAAATGCTTGGACCATCGCTTCCGAAGTGGGGCGGGTACATAGCGGTTTCTATGGCGAGGTGAATGAGCTCTGGCCCCTTCTGGAACAACAAATCAAAGAGAACCAACTTCCGATGTGGTTCGCTGGTCACTCGCTTGGCGGAGCGATGGCGGCGGTCTGCGCGGTGCGTTGTAAGATTTCACCCATACCTTCGAATCCAAAAGCCATCTTCTCCTATGGTGCGCCACGAGTCGGCGATCGCAAATACACATCTTTCCTCAAAGTCAAGCACTACCGGTGGGTAAACAATAACGATATCGTGCCACGCGTCCCACCCCGTTGGCTCGGCTATCGTCATATGGGACAAGAAATCTACCTCAATCGGCATGGCAGGATTAGTAGACTGCGATCTTGGTTTCGCGTCCGCGACCGGTTTTGGGGCCTGGTCGCCTCGCTGCGGTTATGGAAGTTCGATTATTTTAGCGATCACTCCATGGTGGAATATATCGCCCATGTACAATCGCACTATCATGATGAATTGGCTGGAAAACCGATTAAGACACCGAAGCACATCCCTGCAGAATAAACCATTGAATGATTACCGCTATTGTTGTTGTTTTCGTGGTCGGGTACTTGGCCATCGTTTTCGAACACCAGATCCACATCAACAAAGCAGCCTCCGCGATTGTCACCGGGGTGCTATGCTGGACGATCTATGCGATCGGTTATGAACAGCTCGTACCCCAAGCAGCTTTTGAGGCTTGGGAGAAAATTCATGCAGTCTCGGGCGACGGGCATCTGCCAGCCAAACTGGAGTTCCTTACCGAACACCAACTCGCCAAGGGGTTTGTAGAGACTGCGGGCATCCTTTTCTTCCTAATGGGGGCAATGACCATCGTCGAGTTGGTCGACGCGCATGAGGGTTTCTCACTCGTCACGCGGTACGTTAAGGCCAGGAACCAGGTGGTCTTGCTATGGATCGTTGGCTGGGTCTCATTCTTTCTTTCGGCGGTGCTCGACAATCTGACCTCTACGATCGTGGTGGTCTCGCTGCTTCGAAAGCTCGTAGCCGATCGTGACACCCGAAAGATATACATCGGTATCGCGATTGTTGCGGCCAATGCAGGTGGCGCATGGACAGTGATTGGGGACGTGACTACAACCATGCTCTGGGTGAAGAACAAGATCGGATCGGTCGAAGTCATGCGAGATCTCTTTTTGCCTAGCGTAGTCTGTTTGCTGGTGCCGCTATTGATGATCTCGCAATGGATGAAGGGGGAGTTACCACCCGTTTCCGAATCGACCGACGACGGGGACGACAAGACCATTGAGGGCTGGCACAAGGTTCTGTTTTTGGGTTTGGGTTTAGCTGGCCTGATGTCGGTCCCGATCTTCAAAGCATACACGCATCTACCACCCTTCATGGGAATGATCTTGAGCCTCGGGGTGCTGTGGCTCGTTTCGGAGTTGGTGAGCCATACGATGGACGACAAGACTCGCAGTTCGACGGGAGTGATGTCTGCCTTGCGGAGGGTGGACATGTCGAGCATCTTGTTCTTTCTTGGAATTCTGTTGGCGGTAGGTGCCTTGGGGAGTGTAGACATACTTAGGAACATCGCGTTGAAGTTGCAGGAACTGATTGGCAATCCCTCGATTATTGCGATCATCATTGGCTTGGTATCGGCGGTGGTGGATAATGTCCCCTTGGTCGCCGCGGGCATAGAGATGTACGGAGCAGGCACTCCACCCAACGATTCGTTTTGGATGTTGCTGGCGTTCTGTGCGGGCACAGGTGGAAGCTGTCTGGTCATCGGTTCCGCGGCGGGAGTGGCGGCGATGGGCTTAGAAAAGATAGACTTCATGTGGTATGCCAGGAGAATTGGTCCACTCGCGCTAGCGGGATATGCCGCAGGCGTGTGTGTCTATTTCCTTCAAAAGATGCTCATGGGTTAGGGATCATGCCCAAATACCCACCTCCGCGCAACGCCGTGAACGATTTGGAAGCCGCTTTGACAGTGCCGTGGGTCACGCCTGCCGGGTATGACCTTGAAGTGAAAGCAACCTCTGAGTTGAAAAAAAAGTAGGTCCTCGGCATTAGTGCGAAAGCTACTCTATCACGTTTTTCGTGATGCGATTGGTGATCTTATCCCCAACGCTAGTACCATTCGCAATCGTCAGCCGCCCAGCCGTGGTAGGCGTACAGACGCCACCTCCCCAGTTCGTGTACGCGTGATAGGTGTTAGTAGCAATCTGCAACAGCACCTTCGATTGCTTTCCCGGATCTGCCGGACGAAGAACAAAAACAGCATTTCTGAAGAAGCTCACATACAACCAATCGAATGGCGGTTCGTCAATAGTCACAAGCAGAGCGTTTAACTCAGAAATCCGCACAATCGAGTTCAGCTCAAACGGACATCTTACATGCCTTGTTTGCTTCTCGTTCGCAACGCTGCCTCAAGTTTACGTGCTGCAATCGCAAACGCTTGAAGTCGTTTTTGAAACTCTCGGTCGAAGCGTTGCATTCAGTCCCAACGAAAACTGGATGGTTGTTGGTGGGTACACCGGAGAAGTATCGATATTTTCGACACTGGACTGGAACAAGATATCGACGATTGAAAGTCGTTACTCAAAATCCAACTTCTTTCGATCGGTTGGTGCGAGCGACCGACTTAGCATGGTCACCGGGGAAATTGTTCGATTCACACCCGACGAAAAAAGAATTCTAAGTGGCGGACCAGATGGTAGAATCTCTATTCTCGCTGTTCCTACTCTCGAAGAGCTTTTCACCATTGTTCCATCGGATAGTCGACTTTTTGATTTAGCAGGCGTAGCTGCTATGCAATTGGATGAGCTAGGCAAAATGCTGTTGGTTGGATTCGAAGATGCTAAGCTTCGGCTTATAAACCTTGATTCCCCGACACCCCTATCGTTGCAGCATCCTAAGTGGCACAACCCCTCGCCATGGGAATTGCTTGGGTTGTTGCGATGGCATCGACAGCAAGCAGAACGCGCGGAAGGTTTTCGCGACTGGCATTCCGCATCCTTTCATCGCGCATGGCAAGTTAGGGCGTTCCCACGCGACGCTGTCGCGGCATATCGACTTCGCGAAGTTTACTCAAAGTGGAAAGCGGAATTTCAGTCTCGTCGAAATGAATCGGACACTGATGCTGTGCACTCAGTCGGCAGATTTTTGAGCCCGATCATTCGTG